>VFQM010000530.1_pt1 | contig 41457 bp, 46 predicted proteins | sample 3512391 | NCBI WGS metagenome assembly VFQM01 (sample SAMN10412369, study PRJNA504923) | tailings metagenome | isolation source: Replicate 1 from Balatoc abandoned mine | place: Philippines
CCTCGCCGTACTGCCAGTCGTGCACCAGGCCGCGGTAGACCTTGCCGCCCTTGGCTTCGTCGTAGACGATTTCCCAAGCCTCGGGAATGTCCTTCAGCGCGGCGATGAAGCTGCCGCGCGGACGTGCGTCATACACCGCCGACACGCGCGAGCTCTTGCCGTTTGCGCCGACCACGGGGATGACCTTGATCAGGCTGAGGTCGTCCGCATTCAAGGCCACCAGCGTATGCGGCAGATAGTTCGCCACCATCACGGTACGGCCGTCGGAAGACACCGCGAGGTTGCGGGTGTTGAGGCCGGCGCGAATCTCCGCCACCGGCTTCAGGTTCCACAAGTCGTACTTGGTGACCCAGCCGTCGCGCGAGGCCCAATAAACATAGCGCCCCTCGAAGGTGAACTTGGGGCCGCCGTGCAAGGCGTAACGGGTGGGGAATCGGTGGATGACTTCGAGCTTGTCGCCGTCCAGCACGGAGATGTGGTTGTCGCCCGCCTCCACCACCAGAAAGACATTGAGGTGGTCGGCCTTGAATATGGGTTTGTCCTGGAAGCCGGCTGTATCGAACCTGATCTGCGAGGCCTTGATGTCGGCCTCGTGCCAGCTTGGCGGCGTGGCCAGCGGCTGGTAGATCCAGTCCGCGAGTTGCTTGATCTCCTCGGCGGAAAGCGTACCCGCGTAGCCCGGCATCTGGGTGGCGACGCGGCCCTGAGCGATGACTTCCATAGCCTCGGCTTTCTTCAGGCGCGCGAGCGACTCGGGCAGGAGCGCCGGCGCCATGGCGCCCATGCGGTTTTCGCCGTGGCAGGCGAGGCAATGGGTCTGGTAGTTTTCCTGCGCGGTAGGCGCAGCCAGGGTAATGGCGGGGGCCAGGAAAAGCCCCAGCAGCAGGGTGCGCAGCATGTCAGACCTCTATGGTTTCCGAAGGGTTGGCGACTGGCCTGAGGCCGATTTCGTCGTCGTCGAGATAGCAGCCCGGATCCTCGGCCCAGGGATCGCCGCTCATCTGGTGCGCGCGCACGCGGGTGTTGCCGCCGCAGATGTCCTGATAGGCGCAGACGGCACAGCGGCCTTTCAGCGGTCGCGGGTGTTGCTTGAGACCGGCCATGATGGGGTCGGAGGTGTCCTGCCAGATTTCGGAAAACGGCCGCTCGCGCACATTGCCCAGGGTGTAGTGCCACCAGAAGGTGTCCGGATGCACGTTGCCGAGGTTGTCGATGTTGGCGATGTTGACGCCCGAGGAATTGCCGCCCCACTGCGAGAGTTTTTGCCGCAGGTGTTCCGTCTTGTCGGGAAAACGCTCGCGCGCCCAGTTGAGCAGGTAGACGCCGTCGGCGTCGTTGTTGCCGGTGACGAATTCGCGCGGCTCGCCCGACTGCAGGCGTTCGAGACAGGTGTCGAACAGGAGGTCCATGGCCTGGCGCGTGGTGGCAAAGTGAGCATCGGCCTTGCGGTTGCGGTTGCCGCGCCCGCCGTAGTTGAGGTGCGAGAGATAGAACTTCTCCACCTTTTCTTCTTCCATCAGCTTCAGCAACCCCGGCAGGTCGTGGGCGTTGTCCTGGGTGAGGGTGAAGCGCAGGCCGACCTTGATGCCGGCATCAATGCACAGGCGGATGCCGGCCAATGACGCATCGAACGCCCCTTCCTTGCGACGGAAGCGATCGTGGGTTTCGTTGAGGCCGTCGAGGCTGACGCCCACGTAGTCGAAGCCGACCGCAGCGATGGCGTCGATGTTGTTCTTGTCGATCAGCGTACCGTTGGAGGACAGCCCGACATAGAAGCCCATCTCCTTGGCGCGTCTGGCGATGTCGAAAATGTCCGGGCGCAGGAGCGGCTCGCCGCCGGAGAGGATCAGCACCGGCACGCGGAACGCTCTGAGATCGTCCATCACCGTGCAGACCTCGGCGGTGGACAGTTCGCCGGGAAAGTCCTTGTCGGCGGAAATCGAATAGCAGTGTTTGCAGGTGAGGTTGCAGCGCCGGATCAGGTTCCAGATCACCACCGGGCCGGGCGGATTTCTTTTCGGCCCGAGGGGCGTCGGGTTCAGCAGCTCCTGCATGTATTGGGTAATACGAAACAAGTCCTACCCTCCTATTCTCAGGCCGGTCTTTTTCAGGATGCGGCTGCTGTAAAGAATATCCCGGCCTTTGCAGGCGTAGCCCAACAGCTCGGCAATCTCCGCGGCCATGGCCTCCACTTCCTCACGGCTTTTGGCATGCACCATGGCGAACAAATTGTAGGGCCACAGCGGCAGCCGGCGCGGGCGGCGATAGCAGTGACTGACGAAGGGCAGCTGGCCGACGATTTCGCCCAGCCGGTCGACCTCGGAATCGGCAACGTCCCACACCGTCATGCCGTTGGCCTTGTAGCCCAGCGCGTAGTGATTCGGCACCGCGCCGATGCGGCGGATGATGCCGGCCTGCTGCATCCTCGCCAGCCGCGCCATCACATCATCCGCCGTGGCGCCGACTACTTCCGCCAGCGCGTGGTAGGGCCGCGGCACCAGCGGCAGCCCGCCCTGTGTCGCGCGGATCAGCGCGAGGTCGAGCGCATCCGGCGAGAACAGCGGTTCGGGCGCGTTCATGTGCGGTTCATCCTTCGACGATGTCGGCCCGGGTGCTGTCGATGAAGGCCAGCACTTCGCCGCGCTCGCGCGCCGGCAGGTTGAACTTGTCCAGCGTGGCATTGAGGTGGCCGACAAAGATGTTCCAGTCGGACTGGCTGATGCGCATGCCCTTGTGCGAGAGCTTCATGTCGCGGCCGGTGTAGTACATGTTGCCGCCGGCGGCGTTGCAGATGAAATCCACCAGCAACTGATATTCGCGCTGGATGCCGTCCTCGCCGCGGTGCTGCCAGAAGCGGCCGAGTTGGCCATCTGCGCGCAAGCGCGGCAGCAGGTCGGCGCAGACGGCAGCGACGGCATCGTAGCCGCCAAGTCGGGTATACAGATTCGGTTCGGACATGCTCGATCCTCCTCAGTCAGGCGTTTCAAACGGTCAGTTTCAGTTCCACGAAGAATTCCCGCTGCTTCGGGAAACGGTACACCGGGTGGCCGGTCAGTTTTTCGATGCGCGCGAATGCGGCTTCCACGCTCGCCGCCTGCTCGGCCGAGCCGACGAACCACATGTTGAGCTCGTGCTCGCGCCGGTAGTTGTGCGCGATCTCGCGCTGGGCGTTGACGATTTCCGTGATCGCTTCGTACTGCTCCTCCGGCACCGCCATCGCCGCCAGCACCGCGCTGCCGCCCAGGCGGTCGGCGTTGAACAGCGGGCCGAAGCGCGAGAGCACGCCCGCCTCCACCAGCTTGCCGATGCGCGCGATCAGCGCATCCTCGCTGAGGCCGAGCAACTCTGCGACCTGGGCATACGGCCGCTCGCACACGGGGAAGCCGCCCTGCAGGCGATTGATGATGGCGCGGTCGATGGCATCGAGTTCCATGTCACGCCGCCCTGGCGAAGCCGGCATACCTTGCGCCGCACTGCTTGAAGCGGCGCAGCGAGAAAAGCGGATGGCAGGGAATGTCCTGCAACCCAAGTTCGGCGCGCAGACGCTCGATTTCAGCCAGCACGGCCTGGCGGTTGCGCCCATGCACCATGGAGAAAAGGTTATAGGGCCACTCGGGCAGCACGCGCGGCCGGCGATAGCACAGCGTCACGCCCGGCTGCGCGCCGAGCATGCGGCCCAGTTCCTCCACTCTTTCGTCCGGCACGTCCCATACCACCATGGCGTTGGCGGTATAGCCCAGTTCGCGGTGGCGCACCACCACGCCGAGGCGGCGGATGATGCCGAGCGCGACCAGACGTTCGAGCCTCCGGCGTGCCTCAACTTCGCTCATGCCCGCCTTTGCCGCCAGCTCGGCATAAGGCCGGTGCACCAGCGTCAGGCCGCCCTCGAGCGCCGCGGCCAGCGCGTAGTCGGAAGGCTCGAGCTGGCGGCGCAGGCTGGCGGCGGTTTGCGGCCTGTCGGCCGGGCTGAGATGCGGGCGTGAGGTTTGCGCGCCACGGGCGAGGTCGAAGCCGAGGTCGATGTGGTAGTCCGCCAGCATGGGCAGATCCAGGGGCTTGCAACCGGTCTGGCGATGGATGCCGGCCAGCACCTCGGCCACGCGCGCCTCGGTGGGCGCAGTCACCACGAACCACAGGTTGTAGGCGTGCTCGCGTTCGTAGTTGTGGTTGACCTCGGCATAGGCGTCGATGCTCTGCGCCACTGACTCGATGCGCGACTCGGCCACCGACACTGCGGCGAGCGTGCTCCAGCCCAGCACGTGCGGACGGAACACAGCACCGATCCTGGAAACATGGCCGCGTGCCATGAGGTCGCCGAGGCCAGCGATGACCTCGGCCTCGGTTCGATCCAGCTTTTCGGCCATGGCCGCATAAGGCCGCTCGCTGAGCGGCAGGTCGCGCTGCCAGTCGTTGAGGAGATGAAATTCGAGCTCGCTCAGTGCAGTATCCATGGCCTCCACTTTCACAATCCCAGCCGGTGCGCGCGCGCGGTGAAGAAAATGCCGCTCGGCTCCTGCGCGGCAATCTCGCCAACCTTGGCGAAACTCTGCGTATCGTAGATGTCGATGCGGTGGGCGTCGCGCACGGACACCCACACCTGCTCGCCACGCGGGGTGAATTCCATGTGCAGCACCGCCTTGCCCGGCTTCAGGGTCTGCACGATCTGGCGGCTGGGCACGTCGATCACCTGCACCGTGTCGTAATGCGGAAAGGCGAAGTTGACCCACAGCCTGCGCCCGGTCGGCTCGGCCATGACGAACACGGGCTGGCCGGCCACGGCAATCGTGCCGACCTGCTGCCAGCTGGAAATGTCGACGACCACCACCTCATGCCGCCCCACGCCGGGAATGAAGGCGAGGTTGCCCGCCACCGCCCAGGTCTCCAGATGCGGCATCTTGTACACCGGCAGTTTCTCCTCGCCCCTGCCGTAGTCGCCAAGAACGCGCTTCACGCCGGCTTCGGGGTTCCACAGGTCGAGCACCGCGAGGCCGTTCTCGCCGAAGAGTCCCGCCACGTACCAGCGTCCGTCCTGCGTGACCAGGGCGTCGTAGGGTTCGCGGCCGATGTTGGCATAGCGGGTGATTCTTGGCTGGGCCGGATTTTCGGAAAGATCGGCCAGCCAGATCTCGCCGGCGTCGAACAGGCTGAAGACGAAACGGTTGCCCGGCGCATCCTCGATGCCGACGACCTTTGAGGGCTTGCCGCCGGTGGTCTGCGAAACGGCCGGTATGTCGGCCACCAGTTCCAGGGTTTCGGTGGAAAAGATTTTCACGCCGCCCGGCGTGTAGTTGGCGGCGGCAATGAAGCGGCCGTCCTGCGAAATGGCGCCGCCGATGGCATTGCCGGACTGGATCACGCGCTTGACGATCTTGCCGGTGAGCACGTCGATCTTGCTGAGCCCGCCGTCACGCCCGAACACGAAGGCATAGCGCGCATCGCGCGAGAACACCGCCGAGGCGTGGGAAAGGTCACCCAGGCCCTCGATGCGGCCCAGGCTGGTTTTTTTCGAAGTATCCAGCCATTGCAGGCTGCCGCTGGCACGTTCCACTGCGATACCGAGATCGCCGGTGCCGCGCAAGGGGCCGAAGCCGGACGGTTCGGCCGCATGGGCCGCAAGCGCAAACAGCAGGCAGGCTGCAGACAGGAACTTGCTACCTGGACCCATCGAGCAAACCCTCCTGCAGCGCCCGCACGATCCACTGTGCATCCTGCTCGTTGAGATGCGGCTTCCAGCCAGGCATGGCAGTGCCGGGAATGCCGTCCAGAATGATCTCCACCATCAACTCCACCGGTCTGTCTCTCATGCTTGCTGCAGTCAGAGGCGAGCCCAGTCCGCCGGTCAGGCGCAGACCATGACAAAAGCCGCATTCCTGATGCACGAAACGCGCCAGCTCCCGCTGCCTGTCCGGACTGGGAGTCACATCCGCAGCAAACGCACTTCCCTGCGCTAGCCACGCCATCGTCAATACCGAAAGCGCCAGGTTCTTGTACATGTCATGCCTGTGTTTCGGGCCTTGCCGGCCCGCGCCCGGCCATCCGCAGATGGTCGGGAATTTCGCTCAATACACGTCGTGCTGGGTGTTGTAGACGTTGAACTTGCCGGTCGGCGTGACCAGGCGCTTGTCCTTGATCACGGCCTTCAACTTGCGCGTCTTGTCGTCCATGACCACGATGGCGGATTCTCCATCCTTCGGCCCCCACACCGAGAACCATACTTCGTCGCCCGCCTTGTTGTACTCGGGATGGGTGACGCGGCCCTTGGTAATGCCGGCCAGTTTGGCGACGTTGATCACCTGCGCCGGCTTGTCCAGATTCTTGAGATCGAATATCGAGATCGATTGCTGGACGTTTTCATCAGGAGACAGCGCAGCATCCACCCACAGGTTCTTCGACTTCGGGTGGGTCTTGATGAACAGGCTGCCACTGCCGTGGTTCTTCAGCGTGCGCACCACTTTCCAGGCATTGCCCTTGTGCCTGGCCGGATCGGTGCCGATCACCGCGATGGTGTCATCGCCGAGATGGCCGGTGGCCCACACCGGCCCGTACTTCACGTCATTCCAGTTGGCGCCGCGGCCAGGGTGCGGCCGGGTGCCGACCTTGACGTTGGCGGCGAGTTTGCCTTCCTTGGTATCGACCACGGAGATGGTGTCGCGCATGTTGGCGGCCACCAGGAAGTAACGCTTGGAGGAATCCCAGCCGCCGTCGTGCAGGAAGCGCTCGGCCTCGATCTCGGTGGTCTTCAGGTTCTTGATGTCGCTGTAGTTCACCAGCAGCACCTTGCCGGTCTCCTTCACGTTGACCACGAACTCCGGCTTGATGTGCGAGGAAACGATGGAGGCGACGCGCGGCTCGGCATGATATTCCTGCTCGTCGTAGGTATAGCCGCGGGTGGACATGACTTTCCACGGCTCGAGGGTGAAGCCGTCCATCAGCACATAGGCCGGCGGCCAGTAGGTGCCGGCGATGGCGACCTTGTCGTCGTAGCCCTTGTACTTGGAGGTGTCGATCGAGCGTGCATCCGAGCCGGTACGGATGGTGGCGACCGTCTGCGGCGTTTCCATCCACAGGTCGATCAGGTTGATGAGGCCGTCGCGGCCGGTGGTGTAGAGATAGCGGCCGGATTTCGAGATGCGCGAGATGTGCACGGCGAAGCCGGTCTTGAGGATGGCCACGATCTTCTTGCTGTTGCCGTCGATGAGCGCGACCTCGCCGGAATCACGCAAGGTCACCGAGAAGATGTTGGACAGGTCCAGGTTGTTCATCTGCTTCTTGGGGCGCTTGTCGACCGGCACGATCACTTTCCAGCTCGCGCGCATTTCCTTCATGCCCCACTCGGGCGGCTGCGGAGGCGGCTGCTGGATGTAGCGCGCCATTTCCTCGATCTGCTTCTCGGTCATTTCGTTGGCAGTGCCAAAGCCGGGCATGCCGCCGGGCGTGCCATAGTGGACGAAGACCTTCAGCACCTCGGTGCCCAGTTTCTGCATGTCCTGCGGCAGCAGCGGTTTGCCGGTCGCGCCCTTGCGCAGCACCCCGTGGCAGCCGGCACAGCGGTCGAAATAGATTTGCCGGGCCGAATCGAACTCGGCCTTGGTCATCGGCGGCGCCTTCGGGTCGCTCGACTGGTGCATCTCGACACCGGCAAGGGTGGAGCCCCCGCCGCCCATGTAGGTCGTTTCCGGGGTCTGCGGCTGCACCTGCTGCTCTGCCGCATGGGCGATGGAAACTGCCAGCGACAGGGCTGCCAGCGCGAAAGTGCTGCCTAACTTGCTCATCATCGTCTCCTCGAACAATGGTTGGCCAGGAATAACCGCTTTTGATACTAGGTTATCCAAACTAGCACATCATTGACTTAGATCAATGCCGGGCACTAACCTTCTGTCAGACTGCCCCACATTTCGAGACCAAGGCAAGCACATGGAACGACTCAAGCCGGCCCCCGATGTCATCGACAGGATACGCGCCAACTACATTTTTTCCGAGATGACCGACGCGGAGCTGCAGCAGAGCCTCACGCATCTGGACGTGACCAGCTACGTCCCGGGAGAAATCATTTTCCAGCAAGGGGCCCATGCCACGCGCTTTTTCATCGTCTGCGAAGGCGTGGTGCAACTGTTTCGCACTTCGCCCATGGGCGACAAGAAGGTGATCGAGATACTGAAAGCCGGCGACAGCTTCGCCGAAGCAGTGTTTTTTATGGGTGGCAACTATCCGGTGCATGCGATGGCGGTCGACCACGTCAAGCTGGCTGGCATCGCTTTCCAGGACTTCAATGGCTGCCTGGTCAACAACGTCAGCCTGGCATTTCGCATGATGGGCGGCATGAGCCGCCGCATTCACGGCCTGGTCAACGAGATCGACCGCCTGACCCTGGGCACCGCTTGCCAGCGCCTGGCCTTTTTCCTGCTGGAGCAGGCGCAGGCCGAAGGCGGCAGCAATGCATCTACCGTACAGCTCAACGCGCCCAAGCATGTGATCGCCTCGCGCATCGGCATCAAGCCGGAAACGCTGTCGCGCATCCTGACCCGCTTCAAGGAGGATGGAATCGTGGAAGAGTCAGGACACATGCTGACCGTGCTGGATGTGCAGAAACTGCATGCCTTCCAGGCGGAAGGGCTCAAGAACTACTGACACCGACAACACGCCATTAACGGGCGGCGCCGGCCTTTTCAACTGGCTTCGTCGATCCAGGCCATCTGGATGGCTTCAAGGATTTTTTCGTTGGAGTTGTTCGGGTCGTCATTGAAGCCGGGCAGCGCCATCACCCAGCCATGCAGGTCGGTGAAACGCACGTACTGCGGGTCCACGTCCGGATGGGCCTCATACAGTTCGATGGCGATGTCGTTCACGTCGGTCCATTTCATCTCAATGCCCTCCTTCCTTCACCATGTTAATGGTGTACTTGGGAATTTCAACAACGAGATCGGCATCGGCCACTTTCGCCTGACAGGACAGACGCGATTGCGGCTCCAGTCCCCAGGCCTTGTCGAGCAGGTCATCCTCCTTCTCCTCCGAAGGTTCGAGCGAATCGAAGCCTTCGCGCACGATGACGTGGCAGGTGGTGCAGGCGCAGGATTTCTCGCAGGCGTGCTCGATCTCGATACCGTTGGCGAGCAGAGTGTCGCAGATGGTTTCGCCAGGCTTGGCTTCGATAACCGTGCCTTCGGGGCACAGCTCCACATGGGGCAATACGATGAGTTGGGGCATGATGTCAGTTGTCGGATGAATTCGTTCAGGCGGCCTTCCGGCAAGAGGGCAAGGCTTCCAGCACCCCGTCCCACAGGGCGAGGCGCGCGTCTACGGCCCGCACAGCGGCCTCCTCCGCTTCGCGCCGCCTGGCTGTGTCGGCGCCGCACAGCGCATGCAGCAGGCGCAGCGACAGGGGCGCATGGAAGTCCTCATCCAGATGGACGTGGCGATTGAGGTAGTAATGGAAAGTCGGCGCCTGTGCTTCGCTGATGTGCATGCGCGAGAGGAAGGCACGGAACATGGCCGGGATCACATGCTCGCGGCCGAGCGCCAGGGCTGCGGCAACGGCATGCGGCTTGCCGCTGTCGATGAAGCCGAAGGTGGTGCGGGTGAAGGCGAGCGAAGGCGCCGGCAACAGCCCCGAATCGAGCGCGGCCTCCAGGCCGGACTCCTCGATCGTGCGGATGAACTGCAGCGGCTTGTCGGCATCCGCGCCTATTTCACGCATGGCGCCGATATACAGCATGAAATGGCTGGAAAACTCGCCGGCCTGCCCTGGCGCCGTCTGGTCGGTTTCCTCTTCCAGCACCAGTTCGTTGATGAAGCGCTGCACGCTGGCGTCGCGCCCCGGAGTCCAGGGCCAGCGCGCCGGCGCAACCTGGTGCTGCAGATACTTGATGAGCGACATGAAATCCCACACCGAGTAGACGTGATGCGCCATGAACACGCGCAGGTCTTCGACGCCTTGCAGCGACGCATAGATCGGGTGGCTGTCGAGGCGTTTCTGCAGCGACTCGGCCAGACCGACACTCAGATCGCTCATAGGGAAATCTCGTCCAGCTTGTGGCCGCGCAGGGCCTTCTTGACGCTGGCGTCCATGCGACGCGCGGCAAATTCGGAAGTGGCATGGTTCAGCGCTTCCACCGCACGCTTGATGGCAAGATGCTCCTCGCCTGCCATGCTGGCCTGGAGTTCAGCCATTCGCGCCTCGATCTCGGCGCGCTCGTTCGCATCGAGCAGTTCGTCGCCATCCTGCTGCAGTGCGGCAAGCGTCGCCTCGATCAGGCTGTTGCCTTCGACGCGCTGCTCGTTGAGGGCGCGCGCCTTCATGTCATCCTCGGCATGTGCGTTGGCATCCTGCAGCATGCCGGCGATCTCGTCGTCGGACAGGCCGTACGACGGCTTCACCGCGATTGCCGCCTCGACGCCGCTAGTCTGTTCGCGCGCCGACACCGACAGGAGACCGTCGGCATCAACCTGGAAAGTGACGCGGATGCGCGCCGCCCCCGCGACCATGGGCGGGATGCCGCGCAGTTCGAATCTGGCCAGCGAACGGCAGTCCGACACCAGTTCGCGCTCGCCCTGCACCACGTGGAAGCTCATGGCGGTCTGGCCGTCCTTGAAGGTGGTGAACTCCTGCGCGCGCGCGACAGGAATGGTGGTGTTGCGCGGAATGACCTTCTCCACCAGTCCGCCCATGGTCTCAAGACCCAACGAGAGCGGAATCACGTCGAGCAGCAGCCAGTCGTCCTCCTGTGCGCGGTTGCCGGCCAGCACGTCGGCCTGGATGGCGGCGCCCAGCGCCACGACCTTGTCGGGGTCGAGATTGGTGAGCGGCGTCTGATTGAAGAACTCGCCTACAGCGTGGCGGATGCAGGGCATGCGCGTGGCGCCACCCACCATCACCACGCCCTTGACGTCTTCCGGCGAAAGGCCTGCGTCGCGCAATGCCTTGCGTGTGGGCACCAGGGTCTTGTTGACCAGGGTGGCAGTGATCTCATGGAAAATCGCCGTGGTGAGATTGAGGTCGACCAGCTCTCCGGTCGACAGCAGCGCGGTAATGCGCGCCTCGTCATGCTCGGTGAGCTGCTCCTTGGCTTCGCGCGCGCGCGTCAGCAGGAGGCGCGTGTCCTTGGCGTTGAGCGGGGTGAGATGCGACTGCTCGACAATCCAGCAGAACACGCGCTGATCGAAATCGTCACCGCCGAGAGCGGAATCGCCGTTGGTCGCAAGCACCTCGAACACGCCGCGCGTGAGCCTGAGGATGGAAACGTCGAACGTGCCGCCGCCGAGATCGTACACGGCGTAGACGCCCTCCGCCGCATTGTCGAGGCCGTAGGCGATGGCTGCCGCCGTGGGTTCGTTCAGCAGGCGCAGCACATTGAGGCCGGCGAGTTTAGCGGCATCCTTGGTCGCCTGGCGCTGCGCGTCATCGAAATAGGCCGGCACGGTGATGACGGCGCCGACCAGTTCGCCGCCGAGGGCGCGCTCGGCACGGTCGCGCAGCGCCTTGAGGATGTCGGCCGACACTTCGACCGGGCTCTTGCTGCCGGCCACCGTAACCAGTTGCACCATACCCGGCGCATCGACGAACTTGTAGGGATAGCGCCCGGGATCGCCGAGATCGGCCAGCCCGCGGCCCATGAAACGCTTTGCAGAAACGATGGTGTTGTGCGGATCCTCGCTCTGCCTTGCCTGGGCATCGTAGCCGGCTTCGGCCCTGCCATCGGCATGGTAGCGAACCACCGAAGGCAGCAGCGAGCGGCCGCGCTCGTCATCCAGCACCCGCGCGAGGCCGGACTGCACCGAGGCCACCAGCGAATTGGTGGTACCAAGATCGATGCCGACAGCCAGCCTGTGCTGGTGTGGCGCGGTGGACATGCCGGGTTCGGAAATTTGCAGCAGGGCCATATCAGGCGTTTTCTATCTCATCTTGTGCATCGCCGATCTCCTCGATCAGCTTGTGCATGAATTTCAGCTTGCGCGCCGTCGCGGCACCAGCCTCGTAATCGCTCCTGTCGTCCAGTTCGACCGCGAGCTGTTCTTCCATGCGCTTCGCTTCCGCGCGCAGTTCACGCACGAGTTTGTCCAGCGCTTCGATGTTGCGCGACTGGCGCGCATCACCGATGGCCTCGCGCCATTCCATCTGCTGCATCAGGAAATCCGGCGGGAAACTGGTGTGCTTCTCGGAAAAGGCTTCGATGCCGTTCAGGTGCAACAGGTAGGTGCCGCGGTTGAGCGGTTTCTTCAGGGTCTGGAAGGCTTCGTTGACCTTGGTCGCCCACTGCATGGACAGGCGCTTCTCGGTTTCGCCTGCCGCCGCGAAGCGGTCCGGATGCACTTCGTTCTGCAACCTGCGGTAGGCGGCCTCGAGCTTGTCCGTATCGAGCCGGAAATGGGCAGGCAGGTCGAACAACTGAAAGTGGTTGGCGTGAAAATCCATGTTTTAGGGGCCAGGGGCTAGGATATAGGGACCAGTGACAGGGCAGTTTGTATTGCATTCACCAAACTCTGCGCGGCAAAGGCGGCCGCTCAACCCCCAGTTCCTAGTTTCCAGCCCCTAAAAATCAGACGTTAAACGACTCGCCGCAGCCGCAGGTATTCTTCACGTTCGGGTTGTTGAACTTGAAGCCCTCGTTCAATCCCTCGCGCGCGAAATCCAGTTCGGTGCCGTCCAGGTAGGACAGGCTCTTGGGGTCGACGAACACGGTGACGCCGTTGCTGTCGAAGCGAACGTCGTCCGCCTGCACCTCGTCGACGAACTCCAGCTTGTAGGCCATGCCCGAGCAGCCGGTGGTGCGCACGCCGAGCCGCAATCCTATTCCCCTGCCGCGCTTGGCGAGGAAGTTGCTGACGTGCTTGGCCGCGCTTTCAGTAACGGTAATCGCCATGGTTCACCTCAGGCGTTGGCCGCTTTGGCTTCTGCTTCGGCAGTTTCGCCATGCTTGGCCTTGTAGTCGGCCACCGCCGCCTTGATGGCGTCTTCGGCCAGGATCGAGCAATGGATCTTCACCGGCGGCAGCGCGAGTTCTTCGGCGATCGCGGTGTTCTTGATTTCCATGGCCTGATCGAGGGTCTTGCCCTTCACCCACTCGGTGACCAGGGAGGACGAGGCGATGGCGGAGCCGCAGCCGTAGGTCTTGAACTTGGCGTCTTCGATCACGCCCTGCTCGTTCACCTTGATCTGCAGCTTCATCACGTCGCCGCAGGCGGGCGCGCCGACCATGCCGGTGCCGACATCGTCACCGCTGTCGAAGGAACCCACATTGCGGGGATTTTCGTAGTGGTCGAGAACCTTGTCGCTGTATGCCATGATGTTTGCTCCTTACAAATTGATGATCAGTGGGCAGCCCACTGCACGGTGTTCAAATCGATGCCGGACTTCACCATCTCCCACAGCGGCGACATTTCGCGCAGCTTGCCGACCTGCTTCTTCACCAGGTCGATGGTGTAGTCGATTTCCTCTTCGGTGGTGAAGCGGCCGATGGTGAAGCGGATGGAGGAATGCGCCAGCTCGTCGTTGCGGCCCAGCGCCTTCAGTACATAGGACGGCTCCAGGCTGGCCGAGGTGCAGGCGGAGCCGGAGGACACCGCCACATCCTTGATCGCCATCATCATCGACTCGCCTTCGACATAGGCGAAACTGATGTTGAGATTACCGGGAATGCGATGATCCATGTCGCCGTTGACCACGGTTTCCTCGATTTCCGAGAGCCCCTTGTACAGACGGTCGCGCAGCATGCGGATGCGCTCGTTCTCAGCGGCCATTTCCTCGCGCGCGATACGGAAGGCCTCGCCCATGCCGACGATCTGGTGCGTGGCCAGGGTGCCGGAGCGCATGCCGCGCTCATGCCCGCCGCCGTGCATCTGCGCTTCCAAACGGATACGGGGTTTCCTGCGCACGTACAGAGCACCGACGCCCTTGGGGCCATAGGTCTTGTGTGCGGAGAAGGACATCAGGTCGACCTTCAATTTCTGCAGGTCGATCTCGACCTTGCCGGTGGCCTGGGCCGCGTCAACGTGGAAGATCACGCCCTTGGAACGGCAGATTTCGCCGATGGTGGCGATGTCCTGGATCACGCCGATTTCGTTGTTGACGAACATGATCGAGGCCAGCACCGTATCGGGGCGGATGGCGGCCTTGAACTTCTCCAGGTCAACGAGACCGTTGGGTTCGGGCACGAGGTAAGTGACCTCGAAGCCCTCGCGCTCGAGTTCGCGCATGGTGTCGAGCACGGCCTTGTGCTCGGTCAGCACGGTGATGAGGTGCTTGCCCTTGGTGCCGGCATAGAAATGCGCCGCGCCCTTGATGGCGAGGTTGTTGGATTCGGTGGCGCCGGAGGTCCAGACGATTTCCTTGGGGTCGGCGTTGACAAGCCTGGCCACGTTCTCGCGCGCCTCTTCCACGGCCTTGTCGGCTTCCCAGCCGTAGGCGTGCGAGCGTGAAGCCGGGTTGCCGAAATGCTCGGTCAGCCAGGGAATCATCTTGGCCGCCACGCGCGGATCGACCGGGGTGGTGGCGGAGTAGTCGAGATAGATGGGGAATTTCATATTGCTGTTAACACCCTAATCAAAACGTGGCAGCGATTTTGGTTCCGCGACGGCCGTCCGGCATGACCGCCAGGTTCTGCCTGGCCTGCTGTTTGGCAACCAGTTCGGCGAGCGTGACGGAGTCGAGGTACTCGTAAATCTTGTGGTTCAGGCTGACCCAGAGGTCGTGCGTCATGCAGCGCTGGTCTTCATGGCAGTTTTCCTTGCCGCCGCACTGGGTGGCGTCGACCGGCTCGTCCACCGCGCGGATGATGTCCGCGACGGAAACCGTGTCCAGGGGCTTGGCCAGGGTATAGCCGCCACCGGGGCCACGCACGCTGTCGACCAGATGATGACGGCGCAGCTTGCCGAACAGTTGCTCCAGATAGGAAAGGGAAATGTCCTGACGCTCGCTGATACCCGCAAGCGTCACGGGGCCTTTGCCGTGACGCAGGGCCAGGTCCAGCATCGCGGTAACCGCAAAACGTCCTTTAGTAGTCAGTCTCATGATGGTTCACCCGAGGTAAGTGGCTGAAATATAAAATATCCGACCATTTCAGTCAACTATTGTAGTTACCCGAGCAAATTAGTCAACAATTTTATTCAATTGTTCCGGATCGAAATCGTCCTTGGCCTTCTGCGCGGCCGAAAGCTTCACGCCCAACTGCTCCAGCTGGGCCATGACCTCGGTCAGTTTCCGGTCCATGTGCGAAGCATGGTCGATCAGGCCATGAATGGCCTTGACCATGGGGTCGTTCATGTCGGCGGAGATGGCATAGGCGGAAAACCCCATTTTCTTCGCCTGGTCGTCGAGCGCCTTGCTTTGTTCGTCGAGGATGCGCGCCGGGATGCCGACGGCCGTGGCGCCGTCCGGCACGTCCTTCACCACCACCGCGTTCGAGCCCACGCGCGCGTCCCGGCCGATGATGATCGGCCCCAGTATCTTGGCGCCCGCCCCCACCACCACACCGGGCATCAGGGTGGGGTGACGCTTGCCCTTGTTCCAGGAAGTGCCGCCCAGGGTAACGCCGTGGTAGAGCGTGCAGTCGTCGCCGATCTCGGCGGTCTCGCCGACGACGACGCCCATGCCGTGGTCGATGAACACCCGGCGCCCGATGGTGGCGCCGGGATGGATTTCGATGCCGGTCAGCCAGCGCCCGAAATGGGACAGAAAGCGCGCCAGCCATTTAAGTCCCATGCCCCACAAGTGGTGCGACAGGCGATGGAACATCAGGGCATGGAAACCCGGATAGGTCGTGACGACCTCGAAGATCGAGCGCGCGGCCGGATCGCGGTCAAATACGACAGAGATTTCCTCTTTAAGCCTGGCAAACATAAGTAGGGACTGTTTTCCGACTAATTCAGTCGATTATTTTACACTAATGTTTGCCGTTGTTTTTGCTGTCCATGGCGGACAACATGCCGCGCAGGATGTTGATCTCTTCCCTTTGCAGGCGGGTGCGCGAAAACAGCCGGCGCAGCTTGGGCATCAACCGCTTGGGCGAGGCGGGGTTGAGGAAACCGATCCGGATCAGCGTCTCCTCCAGGTGGGCGTAGAAGCGTTCGACTTCCGCGAGGTCGGCGGCATCGAGTTCTGGCTGGGCGAAGGTTTCTGCCTGCGCGGTGCGCCGCAGTTCATACGCCATCACCTGCACCGCGGCGCCCAGATTGAGCGAGCTGTATTCCGGGTTGGCCGGGATGGTCATCAGCGCCTGGCAGCGTGCCAGCTCCTCTTTCGACAAGCCAAAGGTCTCGTTGCCGAACACGAACGCCACCTTGCCCGCCTGCGCTTCCGACAGGGCCTGGCATGCCGCCTCATGCGGCGTCAGCAGCGCCGTTTGCAGATCGCGTTGGCGCGTGGACGTGCCGATGGCCAGCACGCAGCCAGCCAGGGCTTCTTCAAGGGTGTTGCAGACTTGCGCGCTGCCGAGGACATCGATCGCGCCCGAAGCCATGGCTTCGGCATCCTCGTGAGGAAACTTCTTCGGGCTGACCAGACAGAGTTGGTCAAGGCCCATGGTTTTCATGGCGCGTGCGGCTGCCCCGATGTTGCCGGGATGGCTCGGGCGGCACAGCACGATGCGAATTCGGGAAAGAAGACTCGGGGTTTGGGGCAGCATGAATTAAAATGTCGGCCTGCTCTTTAATCGAAAGTTGTATGCCATGCACCCCATGCTCAACACGGCGGTCAAAGCCGCCCGCAAGGCCGGGGCGATCATCAATCGCGCCGCCAATGACATCGACCGTCTGACCGTACAGTCCAAGCGTCCGCGCGACTATGTCAGCGAAGTCGACCGCGTCGCCGAACAGGCGATCATCGAAACCCTGCTCGACGCCTACCCGGGCCACGGGATTCTAGCAGAGGAGTCCGGCCGCTCCGGCGGCGAAGAGCATGTCTGGGTCATCGACCCGCTCGACGGCACCACCAATTTCCTGCACGGCCTGCCGCAGTATGCCGTGTCCATCGCGCTCCTGCACAAAGGCGTATTGCAGCATGCGGTGATCTACGATCCCGCGCGCAACGAACTCTTCACCGCCAGCCGCGGCGCCGGCGCCTTCCTCAACGAGCGCCGCATCCGCGTATCCAAGCAGGCGAAGATGGACGATGCCCTCATCGGCACCGGCTTCCCCTTCCGCGAATTCCAGCACGCCGACGCCTACCTCGGCATGTTCAAGGACATGATGCTGAAGACTGCCGGCTTGCGCCGCCCGGGCTCGGCCGCACTCGACCTCGCCTGGGTCGCCTGCGGCCGCTACGATGGTTTCTTCGAACTCGGCCTCAACACCTGGGACCTCGCCGCCGGCGCGCTGCTGGTGCTGGAAGCCGGCGGCCTGGTCGGCGATTTCCAGGGCAACGACAGCTTCCTCAAGTCCGGCCACATCGTCGCCGGCAATCCGAAAATTTTCGGCCAGATGCTGCCGGTGTTCACGCCGCACCTGACCGAGGCCATCCGCGCTGTCGAATAAAAGCATGGCTGCGGCTGGCCACACGCCGATGATGCAGCAGTACCTGGGCATCAAGGGCCAGTACCCCGACATGCTGGTGTTCTATCGCATGGGGGATTTCTACGAGCTGTTCTTCGACGACGCCGTCAAGGCCGCGCGGCTGCTGGGTATCACGCTTACCACGCGCGGCCAGTCGGCGGGCGAGCCGATCCGGATGGCAGGCGTGCCCTACCATGCCGCCGAGCAATATCTGGCCAAGCTGCTGAAGCTGGGCGAGTCGGTGGTGGTATGCGAGCAGGTGGGCGACCCTGCGACTTCCAAGGGGCCGGTCGAGCGCCAGGTCACCCGCATCATCACGCCGGGCACGCTGACCGACGCCTCGCTCATGGACGAGCACCGCGACACGATTCTGCTCGCCCTGGCGCAGGACAAGAGCACGGTGGGTGCGGCCTGGCTCAACCTCGCCGCCGGGCGCATGATCGTGGCACAGTTCGGCCAGAACGAACTTCCCGCCCTGCTCGCGCGCCTCAAGCCGGCCGAATGCCTGCTGCCCGAAGGACTGACGCTCGACTTTTCCGGCCCGCAGAAGAAGCTCGCCGCCTGGCAGTTCGACGCCAGCCGCGCCGCGCAGGACCTGGCCAGGCAGTTCGGCAGCCGCGACCTCGCCGCCTTCGGCGTCGATGATCAGCCGCTGGCCGTGGCCGCCGCCGGTGCGCTGCTCGACTACGTGAAGCAGACCCAGAAGAGCGCCCTGCCCCACTTGCAAGGGCTATCCGTCGAGCGCCCCGACGAGTTCGTGCGCCTCGATGCAGCCACGCGCCGCAACCTGGAACTGACCGAAACCCTGCGCGGCGAGGCTGCGCCCACCCTGCTCTCCGCCATCGACGCCACGGTCACCGCCATGGGCGCGCGCCTGCTGCGCCACTGGCTGCATCACCCGCTGCGCGACCGTTCGATGCTCGGCTTGCGCGTGGAGGCCATCCGCGCGCTGGCCGAGGACGCGCCGTTGCGTTCCGCACTCACCTCGCTGCTGAAAGCCTGCGCCGACCTCGAGCGCATCGCCGGCCGCTGTGCGCTGCGCACTGCACGGCCGCGCGACCTCTCGGCCATGCGCGACACGCTCACCCTGCTGCCGGAGATTCAGGCACAGCTCGCACTGGACTCGCCCGCACTGCATTCAATCCGGGAGGCCTGCACCCCGCTGCCGGAACTGCACGGCCTGCTCGCCTGCGCCGTCCGACCCGAGCCTGCTGCCGTGCTGCGCGAAGGCGGCGTCATCGCCGACAACTTCGATGCCGAACTCGACGAACTGCGCGCGCTCACCGAGAACGCCGGCGCCTTCCTGCTCGACCTGGAATCGCGCGAACGCGAGCGCACCGGCATTCCCAGCCTGAAAGTGGAATACAACAAGGTGCACGGCTTCTACATCGAAGTCACCCATGCCCACGTCGAGAAAATCCCCGACGACTACCGCCGCCGGCAGACGCTGAAGAACGCCGAGCGCTACATCACCCCGGAACTGAAGGCCTTCGAGGACAAGGCGCTATCGGCGCGCGAGCGTGCGCTGGCACGCGAGAAGCTGCTGTTCGAGCAGTTGCTCGACGCCATCGCGCCACAGGTGCCGCAGCTCTTGAAGACCGCCTCCGCACTGGCCGAGCTGGATGTGCTGACGAGCCAGGCCGAACGCCTTGCCACGCTGGACTGGGTGCTGCCCGAATACGCCGAGGCGGTTGGCATCGGCATCGAGGCTGGCCGCCATCCCGTGGTGGAAACGCAGGCGGACAATTTCATCCCCAATGACACCCTGCTCTCGCCCACCCGGCAGATGCTGCTCATCACCGGCCCCAACATGGGCGGCAAGTCGACTTACATGCGGCAAACCGCGCTCATCACCCTGCTCGGCTGTTGTGGATTACCGGTGCCGGCGAAGTCGGCGGCCATCGGCCCCATCGACCAGATCTTCACCCGCATTGGCGCCTCCGACGACCTGGCCGGCGGGCGTTCGACCTTCATGGTGGAAATGACCGAGACCGCAGCCATCCTGCGCCATGCCAGCGAGCAGAGCCTGGTGCTGCTGGATGAAATCGGACGCGGCACTTCGACCTTCGACGGCCTCGCCCTGGCCTGGGCCACGGCGCGCCATCTGCTCACCGATTCGCGCGCGCTGACCTTGTTCGCCACGCACTATTTCGAGCTGACCCAGTTGGCCCAGCAGCATCGTCAGCTCGCCAACGTGCATCTGGATGCCGTCGAGCACGGCGACGACCTGGTGTTCCTGCACGCCGTGGAAGACGGCCCGGCCTCGCAAAGCTACGGCATACAGGTCGCGCGCCTGGCCGGCGTGCCGGCCAGGGTCATCGCCGCCGCGAAAAAACGTCTGAAGGAACTGGAAGACGCCCAGGTACAGCAAGGCCCGCAGGGCGACCTGTTCGTCCAGCCGGAAGAAAGCAAGGCCGCGGATCCGAGTGCCGCGTTGCTGGAGGCCTTGCGTGCGCTCAAACCCGACGAGTTGAGCCCGAGGGAAGCGCTGGAAACCCTGTACGCCCTTGTCGAACTGAGCCGCCCGGTCTGATTCCTGCTGGCGGCCCCAATAACGACCGCCATACGACCGTCCCATATTGCACACCCACATGCCCATCCCCAAGCGCATCATCCAGACCCACAAGAACGCGGACACCCATGTCGAGCACCGGAGGACCTGGATCGCCCACAACCCGGAATTCGAATACCTGTTCTTCGATGATGCTGGCTGCGAGCGATTCATCGGACAGCATTTCCCGGAATTTCTCCCGACTTATGACAAGCTGCCGCTCAAGGCGCAGAAGGCAGACTTTTTCCGCTATCTGGCCATCTACCAGCTTGGCGGCATTTATGCCGACGTCGATACGATCTGCATGGCGCCTCTGGCGGGCTATCTCGACCAAGAGACAGACCTGGCAGTCGGCATCGAAATGACGTCCGATCTCTACAAGCAAAGCATGGCGAAGTACCTCCAGGAATACTTCGCCCCCCGCCAGTTCTCGCAATGGACCTTTGCTGCTGCGGCGGGGCACCCGATGCTGGCGACACTGCTTCAAACCATCCACCAATCCGTCGCTCAAGTGAGTCGGCAGCAACTTGCCGAGCTAAGCGGATTGTCCAGATTCGTCCTGGAATTGACTGGCCCTATCGCCTTCACCCAGGCCGTGCAGTTCTTCACGGTCTCCCATCCTGGCCAGAGGGTCCAGGTGCTGCCCCAACTCTATTGGGGCTACAGCCCCTGGCACAACACCGGCGTCAACCCGCGTCAGAACGCCGAGGTCAAGCTCGTTCATCTCTTCCATGGGTCGTGGCGGAAACCAAAGCGCTAACCCGCGGACGAGCCCCTGGGCAGCAAGGCTTCCAGCCCGTCCGGCAGGGCCAGACAGTTACAGCCGAATGGGTATATACGGTAGCCACCGATTTCCGAAATGATCGATTCGCTCGCGGGAATGTCCGACAGGCGGAACATCTCGGCCATGTCCGGCGTGATCTGCTTGGAAGGGATATTCTCGAAAACCACCACAGGGCGGAATTTTCTCAGCAGTTCGCTTGCCCCCAGCAGAACGAGCGGCTCGAAGCCCTCCACGTCGATCTTGAGGAAATCGCAGCCCGGGAAGCCGAACGAGTCCAGAGTGCGCATCTGCACGGCCTCTCCGCCCTTGCCGAGCGCAAGGCCGCCAAGATTGAAAGCCTTGCTGCCGCCGTATTCGATCGGCCGGTTGGCATTCGGGCCATCGCTCACCGCCGCGGCAAGACGGGTCTCGGTGTTTGCATGGCCCACGGCAAACGGCAGCACCGTAACCCGGTCCTGATAACCGTTGTCGGCCAGATTCCTTGCGAGCAGCTCGCGCATTGCAGACTGCGGCTCGAACGCATGAATCCGCGCCTGAGCGGAGTCCCTGAGCAGGTGCGCATAGGCAAGCGTGTGCATGCCGACGTGGGCGCCGACATCGATCACGTGGCGCGAGCGCCGCACGAAGGGCGCCAGCACTTCGCGCACGAAAGCGCCCTCGAAAGTATCGCCCCTGGCCAGTTCGACGGCGATGAACCAGTCGTTGGCGTAGCAGGAGACCCTTCCCACCCAGGTTTTCGCTGTAATCAGCATCGCCGGCTCGCCGCGAGAAATGTCAAAACAGGCCCATGAAGCGATCCGCCGCATGCTCCCAGGTATGCCGCGCCCTCACGTCGGCGGCGGCCCGGGCGCCGATGCGCTTTGCCTCGGGATAGTGCTCGACCACCCAGCGCATCTTCTCCTCCAGCTCGTCCACGCCGGGACTGTCCCACGTGCCCATCTCGCCGGCAACGGGGAAAAATAGCGGGCAGTAAACAGGTTCCATTTCCAGCTGTTTCAGCAGGATCGCGTTGCCGTCGTCTGCGTACTCGGTGATGCCGGAGTTGTGACTGGCGATGACCGGCAGGCCGCAGGCCATCGCTTCGAGGATCGGCAGCCCGATGCCTTCCGCGCGCGAAGGAAACACTCCGCAGTGATGCGCATGGAAGAGCACGCGGATGTCCTCGACGAAATGCACGATGTCGATGTTGTCCGCGGGATGCGGCAACCCGGCTGTCAGTTCTGCAACATAACGCTCGGGCACAAGGTCCTGGACGAACATGTTGTCGATGGAAAGGGTGAGCCGAATGCCGGGGTCGCCCTCAAAGGCCTGGTTGAACGCGCGCACCAGCAAGTCGATGCCCTTGCGCCGCTCGGCCTTGCCCACCAGCAGGAAACGAAAGGGGCGCGGCCTGTCAGGCAGTTCGGCCCGGGGAAAGCGCAGCGGGTCGACGCCGCCAGGCACCACGTGGCATGGCACCGACACGCCGTTGCTGCGCAGCACCCTGACCCCCCAGGCCGAGGCGGTGCAGACGTCGTCCAGCTTGTTGAGGCGCTTGACGTACCCGGCGGGAATCCGGCTGCCCTCGAAAATGTAGTAGCCGATGCGGCGCGGATATCGGCCCGCAAGCACCTTGTAGAAATCCGGCGTCCAGAAGGCCAGTGCCGGTGCGTCGGGTCTTGGCTTGCGGAAAAGCCGCGGCATGTCCGCGCCCAGTTCCTGTCCGGTGGTGAACTCGTTCGGCTGAAACAGCTGGACAAGGTGCAGGTCCAGCCTGGAAGACAGGGCGCGGGCGAAATTGCGCGATTGCAGCGCCACGCCGGAATGCGTGAGGAAATGTCCGAAGAAATTGAGAGGCTGCATGCCGGCGCGCGCTCAATTCATGAGGGTTTCTCGCGCCGTCGCGGGATTACGTGCCCTTCTTGCGCCAGAGATAGCGGTAGATGAAGCCGGGAAAGGCGAAAACCGCAAACAGTGAGGCCGTGACGGCGTAGAACTCCCAGTTCTGCGAATGGATGTCCCCGCCCTTCTTCTCCAGCAGGAGTCCGATGCCGCCGACTACGAAATAGAGCACGACCAGTTCCAGAAGGCGCCAGCCCAGATGCTTGCCGGCGGCGAGGCGCTTGAGGAAGAACAGGCGCTCCACGAGGAACGGCAGGTTGGCGGCAATCAGCGCGATTGCCAGCAGCAGGGTGACTTCCATACAGATTCAGGCCCGGTGAAAACAGCGATCAAAGCGAGGATTGTACGGCAATCAGGCACACGCTCATCAAAGGCCCCGGCAGAATGCCCAGCAGCAGGACTGCAAGGCCGTTGATGGACAAGGCGAGACGCATGTCGCCCGGGGCCTCGATCGGCGCGGTTTGCAGGGGCTCGTCGAAATACATGAGCTTGACCACGCGCAGGTAATAGAACGCGCCGATCAGCGAGAACAGCACGGCGACCACGGCCAGCCACACCAGATTGGCCTCGACCACGGCCTGCAGCACCGAAAGCTTGGCGTAGAAGCCCACGGTCGGCGGGATGCCGGCCATGGAGAACATCAAGAGCAGCATCAGGAAGGCGGCCCACGGGCTGCGCTGGTTGAGGCCCTTGAGGTCGTCGAGTTCCTCGGACTCGAAGCCCTGGCGCGAGAGCAGCAGAATGATGCCGAAGCCGCCGAGGCTCATGATGGCGTATACCACGCTGTAGAACATCGAGGCGCTGTAGCCGTTCTGGCTGCCGGCAAGGATGCCCAGCAGCAGGAAGCCCATGTGCGAGATGGTCGAATACGCCAGCATGCGCTTGATGTTGCTCTGCGCGATGGCGGCGATGTTGCCGATGCCCATGGACAGCACGGCCAGCAATACGAGCATGTCGCGCCAGTCGGCATGCAGCACTTCCAGCCCCTGCACCAGCAGGCGGATGGAAAAGGCGAAGGCGGCGAGCTTGGGCGCGCTGCTGATGAACAGCGTCACCGCGGTAGGCGCACCGTGATACACGTCGGGTACCCACATGTGGAAAGGCACCGCTCCCAGCTTGAAGGCCAGTCCGGCAACGATGAACACCACGCCGAACACCAGCGGCACTTTCTGGCCGACGCCCTCCTGCAGGGCCACCGACACGTCAGTTAGCATCAGCGAGCCGGTACTGCCGTAGACCATCGACATGCCGTAGAGCAGCATGCCCGAGGCGATGGCGCCGAGCACGAAGTATTTCATTGCCGCCTCGGTGGCGAGTGCGGAATCGCGCTGCAAGGCGACCATGGCATACAAGGATAGCGACAGCAGTTCCAGGCCCAGGTACAGGGTGAGGAAATGGCTGGCCGAAATCATCACCATCATGCCCAGGGTGGCGAACAGGGTCAGCACGTAGAACTCGCCCTTGAACAGGCCGCGCACCTGCAGATAGCTGCGCGAATAGACCAGCATGAAGGCCACGGCAAGATACAGCACGAGCTTCAGCACGTCCGACAGGGTATCGTCGATGAACATGCCGGAGAAGGCATGCACCGGATCAGGCTGGTGGCCGCTGAAGGTAAGCCAGGCGCAACCGGCGAGGGTAAGCAGGGTCAGTACGTAGGTGCCTGCGCGCTGGCCGTCCTTGAGCATCGTGTCGACGATGAGGATGATGGAAAGCATCACCAGCAGGAAGATTTCCGGCAGCAATGGAACGAGTTCAGCCAGGGTGAAATTCATCATGATTCCTCAGGGCAGCTTGCTCTGCCCCACATGGGCAATCAGGTTGTCGACCGATGCGTGCATGACGTCGGTGAAGGGTTTCGGATACAGGCCCATGCCCAGCACGCACACGGCCAGCACGCCAAGGATGAGGAACTCGCGCTTGTTGAGATCCCGCATCTCCTCCACGTGTGGATTGGTCACCTTGCCGAATACCACGCGCTTGTACATCCACAGCGTGTAGGCGGCACCGAAGATCAGGGTGGTGGCGGCGATGAAGGCGAACCAGAAATTGACCTTGGTGGCTGCCATGATGACCATGAATTCGCCGACGAAGCCGGAGGTCGCCGGCAGGCCGGAGTTGGCCATGGCGAACAGCATGAAGAAAGCCGCGAACACCGGCATCCTGTTGGCCAGCCCGCCGTAGTCCTTGATCTGGCGCGAATGCAGGCGGTCGTACATGACGCCGATGCACAGGAACAGCGCGCCGGAAATGAAGCCGTGCGAAATCATCTGCACCAGGCCGCCTTCGATGCCGAGCGGGTTGAACAGGAAGAAGCCCAGGGTGACGAAGCCCATGTGCGCAATCGACGAATAGGCGATGAGCTTCTTCATGTCGGCCTGCACCAGGGCGACCAGGCCGATGTAGGCCACGGCGATCAGCGACAGCGTGATCACCAGCCAGGCGAGTTCATGGCTGGCATCCGGCACGATGGGCATGGAAAAGCGCAGGAAGCCGTAAGCGCCGACCTTGAGCGTGATCGCCGCCAGCACCACCGAGCCGCCGGTGGGCGCCTCCACGTGCGCGTCCGGCAACCAGGTATGCACCGGCCACATCGGCACTTTCACCGCAAAGGCCAGGAAGAAGGCGACGAACAGCAGGATCTGCGCGTTCATGCCGATGGCGAGCTTGTGGTAGTCGAGGATCTCGAAGCTGTTGCTGGCCTGGAAGTACAGGTAGATGAAGGCCACCAGCATCAACAGCGAGCCCAGCAGGGTGTAGAGGAAGAATTTGATCGCCGCATACACCCGGTTCGGCCCGCCCCACACGCCGATGATCAGGTACATCGGAATCAGCATGGCTTCGAAGAACACGTAGAACAGCACCGCATCGAGCGCGGCGAACACGCCGTTGATGAGGCCTGACATGATGAGGAAGGCGGCCATGTACTGCGCGACCTTCTTCTGGATCACCTCCCAGCCGGCGATCACCACCAGCAGCGTGGTGAAGCTGTTGAGCAGGATGAAGGGCATGGAAATGCCGTCCACGCCCAGGTGGTAGTTGATGTTGAAGCGGTAGATCCAGGGCACCAGTTCCTCGAACTGCATGGCGCTGGTGGCGAGATCGAAACCGGTATAGAGCGGAATGGCGACGATGAAGCCCAATGCTGCGGCAATCAGCGCGAGCCAGCGCGCAAGCGGAGCGTTCCTGTCGCTGCCGGTAGCAAGCACGGCCAGGCCACCGAGAATCGGGATCCAGATGACGAGGCTGAGAGGCGGCAATCCGAACATTGTTTTCTTTCTTTAGGCCGTCGCGCGCACAAACCAGGTCACCAGCACGAACACGCCGATGAGCATGGCAAACGCATAGTGGTAGATGTAGCCGGACTGCAGCTGACGAACCAGGCGCGAAGCGTAGCCGACCAGCCGCGCCGAGCCGTTGACCAGCCAGCCGTCGATCACGGTCTGGTCGCCGCGCCGCCACAGCCCGCCGCCGAGCTTGCGGGCACCGCCGGCAAAGAACCAGTCGTTGAAGTCGTCGAAGCCGTATTTGCGTTCGAGGATGGCATAAATGAAGCTGAATTTCTTCTGCAGCATGGCCGGGATGTCCTGGCGCTTCATGTAGAAGAACCATGACAGGCCCACCCCCGCCACCGCCAGCCAGAACGGCACGGTGGCCACGGCATGCAGGCCCATGGCCGCCGCACCGTGGAAGTGGTGTGCGAGTTCGCGCATGGCGGGATGGCCGTCGGCGACATAGATGGCATTGCCGAAGTAGTCGCCGAACAGCATGGGACCGACGGTCATGTAGCCGATGGCGAGCGACGGCACCGCCAGCGCCAGCAGCGGAACCGTCACCACCCAGGGCGATTCGTGCGGAGTGTGGTCGTGATGGTCCTCGGCATGCTCCTGGGCATCGTGATGATGGTGATGGGCGTTGCGGAAACGCTCCTTGCCGTGAAACACCAGGAAATACATGCGGAAGGAGTAGAACGCGGTCACGAACACGCCGATCAGCACCGCCCAGTAGGCAATGCCTGAAACAGGCAGGTTGGAGAACTTCACCGCTTCGATGATGTTTTCCTTGGAGTAGAAGCCGGACAGGAAAGGCGTGCCGATCAATGCCAGGGAACCGATCAGCGAGGTGATCCAGGTGATGGGCATGTATTTGCGCAGGCCGCCCATGTAGCGGATGTCCTGGTTGTGGTGCATGCCGATGATGACCGAGCCGGCGGCGAGGAACAGCAGGGCCTTGAAGAAGGCGTGGGTCATGAGGTGGAACACGGCCACCGAATAGGCCGAGGCGCCCAGCGCGACCGTCATGTAGCCCAGCTGCGACAGCGTCGAATACGCGACCACGCGCTTGATATCGTTCTGGATGATGCCGAGAAAGCCCATGAACAGCGCGGTGATGGCGCCGATGATCATGACGAAGGACAGCGCGGTATCAGACAGTTCGAACAGTGGCGACATGCGCGCGACCATGAAGATGCCGGCCGTCACCATGGTGGCGGCATGAATCAAGGCGGAAATCGGGGTCGGGCCTTCCATGGAATCCGGCAGCCACACGTGCAGCGGGAACTGCGCCGACTTGCCCATGGCGCCGATGAACAGCAGGATGCAGACCACCGTCATCAGCGACCATTCCTGGCCGGGAATCAGGCTGATGGTGGCGGTGGCCAGTTCCGGCGCACGGGCGAACACGGTGGCGTAGTCGAGCGAGCCGAAGTGCGCCAGCACCAAACCGATCCCGAGGATGAAGCCGAAGTCACCCACGCGGTTGACGAGGAAGGCCTTGAGGTTGGCGTAGATGGCGGTGTCGCGCGTGTACCAGAAACCGATCAGCAGATAGGACACCAGGCCCACCGCCTCCCAGCCGAAGAACAGCTGCAGGAAATTGTTCGACATCACCAGCATCAGCATGGAGAAGGTGAACAGGCTGATGTAGCTGAAGAAGCGCTGGTAACCGGGGTCGTCGTGCATGTAGCCGATGGTGTAGACGTGCACCATGAGCGAGACGAAGGTCACCACCAGCATCATCATGGTGGTGAGCGGATCGATCAGGAAGCCGATTTCGAAGCGCACGTCGCCGCTGGTCATCCAGGTGTAGACGCTGCCGTTGAAGACATTGCCGGCCTGCACGTCCTGGAAGATCACCACCGAGGCGATGAAGGCGACCGCCACGCCGGCAATGGTCACCATGTGCGACAGCGTGCGGCCGATGAACTTGCCGAACAGGCCGGCGAGGATGGCGCCGAACAGCGGCGCCAGGGGAACAGTGAGATACCAGGCGTGCATTCCCATGCTCATCCCTTCAGCTTGTCGAGATCATCGACGTTGATGGTGCGCAAGCTGCGGAACAGCACCACCAGGATGGCAAGGCCGATGGCGGATTCGGCAGCGGCCACGGTGAGGATGAAGAACACGAACACCTGGCCGTGGATGTCGCCGAGATAATGCGAGAAAGCGATGAAGTTGGTGTTGACCGCGAGCAGCATGAGCTCGATCGCCATCAGCAGGATGATCACGTTCTTGCGGTTGAGGAAAATGCCCAGCACGCTGATGGCGAACAGCAAGCCGCCAAGAATCAGGTAATGCGACAGCGAAATCATGCCTCTTCCCCCCCCGCCCCGCCAGCCGGCTTCTCCGCAGGCATTTTCACCAGGCGCACGCGGTCAGCGCGCTTGACGGCAACCTGTTTGGCCGGGTCGATGTATTTGGTGTCCTTGCGCTTGCGCATGGTCAGCGCGATCGCCGCCACGATCGCCACCAGCAGGATGACGGCAGCAAGTTCGAAGGCATAGACGTATTCGGTGTAGAGCAGCCTGCCCAGTTCCTTGGTGTTGCTGTAGTCCGCCGGCTTGGGCACCGGCGCCGGCACCTTGTCGAGGCCGAAGAAGCGGCCGCCGAGCACCACGGCCATTTCCAGCATCAGCAGGATCGCCACCGGCAGCGCCAACGGCAGGTAGTCCCAGAAGCCTTCCTTCAGCTTGTCGAGGTTGATGTCGAGCATCATCACCACGAACAGGAACAGCACCATGACCGCGCCGACGTAGACCAGCACCAAGGTAATGGCAAGGAACTCGGCCTCCAGCGTCATCCACAGCCCGGCGGCGGTGAAGAAGGCCAGCACCAGGTAGAGCGCTGCATGCACCGGGTTGCGCGCGGTGATCACGCGCAGCCCCGCGAACAGCAGGATGGCGGAGAAGAAGTAGAAAATGAACTGGTCGAAGGTCATCGCATCACCGGTATTGGGCGTCCTGTTCGCGGCGCGCGGCGATTTCCGCCTCGTACTTGTCGCCCACCGCCAGCAGCATGGGCTTGGTGTAGTAGAGGTCACCGCGCTTCTCGCCGTGGTATTCGAGGATATGGGTCTCCACGATGGAATCCACCGGACAGGATTCCTCGCAGAAACCGCAGAAAATGCACTTGGTCAGGTCGATGTCGTAGCGCGTGGTCCTTCTTGTCCCATCGGCGCGCTGCTCGGATTCGATGGTGATGGCCAGCGCCGGGCATACCGCCTCGCACAGCTTGCAGGCAATGCAGCGCTCCTCGCCGTTGGGGTAGCGACGCAACGCGTGCAAGCCGCGGAAACGGGGTGATTGCGGGGTCTTTTCTTCCGGGAACTGCACCGTGATCTTGCGCGCGAACAGATAGCGGCCGGTCAGGCGCATGCCCTTGAGCAGTTCCCACAGGATCAGGCTATTGAGGAAATTGAAAAAGCGTTTCATCCCGTTCTCCTCAGTGGAACCAGTGCTTGAACGGGGTCTGCATCATGCCGCCGACGAAGACGATCCAGACGATGGTGATGGGGATGAATACTTTCCAGCCCAGGCGCATGATCTGGTCATATCTGTATCTGGGGAAAGTCGCGCGGAACCACAGGAACAGGAACAGCACGAAAGCCACCTTCGCCGCCCACCACAGGAAACCGTCCGGCAGGAAGGGGAACGGCGACAGCCAGCCGCCCAGGAACATGAGCGTGGTCAGCGCCGCGATCAGGATCATGTTGGCGTATTCGGCGAGGAAGAACACGGCGAAAGCCATGCCCGAGTATTCCACGTGGAAGCCGGCGACGATCTCGGACTCGCCCTCGGCCACGTCGAAGGGTGCGCGGTTGGTCTCGGCCACGCCGGAAATGAGATAAACGAGGAAGAGCGGGAACAGCGGCAGGAAGTACCAGTGCCAGAAGCCGCCCGCCTGTCCCTCGACGATGTCGGTGAGGTTGAGCGACTGCGAAGCCATGAGCACGCCGACCAGGGCGAAGCCCATGGCGATTTCGTAGGACACGATCTGCGCCGCCGAGCGCATGGCGCCAAGGAAGGCGTACTTGGAGTTGGAGGCCCAGCCCGCCACGATCACGCCATACACGCCCATGGAAGTGATGGCCATGACGTACAGGAGCCCGGCGTTGATGTCGGCCAGCACCCAGTTCTCGGCAAAAGGAATCACCGCCCACGCCGCCAGTGCCGGCGCGATAGCCAGCACCGGGCCGAGGATGAACAGGCCCTTGTTGGCGCCAGAAGGAATGATGACTTCCTTCATCAAGAGCTTTATGCCGTCGGCGATGGGCTGCAGCAGGCCCTGCCAGCCCACGCGATTGGGGCCGATGCGCACCTGCATCCAGCCGATGACCTTTCTTTCTGCATAGGTCAGGTAGGCCACGCCCAGCATCAGCGGCGCAATGATCAACATGATCTTGACCAGGGTCCACACCGGGGTCCAGGCCGAGCCGAGGAGGTTCTGCATGAATTCCATCAGGCGCGCTCCACGGCCAGTTCGCCGAACAGCGGACCCAGGCCAGCGGTCACCGGATGCGCGCCGGGCAGGCGCACGCAGTTGGTCGGCAGGCAGTCGTCGCGCTCGATGCGGATGACGAGCGAGCCCTGGCCCTGGCGGATCACCGCCATGCCGCCGGCGCCGAGGCCGAGCTTTTCCAGCAGCATGCCTGATGCATGCGCGATCGGGGGCTTGCCATCGGCCGTTCTTTGCAGCGAGGTCGCGCGGCGCACGATGGAGTCGACCTGGTAGATCGGCACTTCACCGATGCGCTCCAGTTTGTCCGACCTTGTGAACGAAACCGCAACCGGCTCGATGCGATTGTTGAGTAGCTTGGAGACCCTGGCCTGGGCATCGGGGCCCAAGGCCTCCTCACGCACCGCCTCGCTGGAGCCGAACTCGAAGCCGGGCAGGTTCAGGAGATTGCCCAGCACGCGCAGCACCTTCCAGGCCGGGCGGGTTTCGCCCAGCGGCTTCACCGCCCCGTTGAAGCTCTGGATGCGGCCTTCGATGTTGATGAAGCTGCCGGAGGTTTCGGTGAAGGGCGAAACCGGCAGCAGCACGTCGGCATAGTCGAGCGCGGCGTGCTTGTAGGGCGACAGCGCCACCACGAATTCGGCCTCTCGCATGGCGGACAATGCCGCCTGCGGATCACTGCAATCGAACTCCGGCTCGGCGCCCAGCAGGATCACGGCCTTGCGCGGGGACGCCAGCATCTCGGCCGTGTTCATGCCGGCGACGCCCTGACGGCCCATGGCGGCGCGGCCCGGGATCGCGCCGGCGGCAATGGCGCCGACGCCGTTGCCGGAATCTCCCAGCACGCCCCATTTCGCGCCGCACAGACGCGCAGCTTCCTGCGCCAGTGTCACCATCTCGGCGAAGCGCGGATGGTGCTGGGCGAGGTTGCCGATGAATATGCCCTTCTTCTCGCCGCCCGCCATGCTGTCGGCGATGGCCCTGATCTCCGGTGTGACTTCCGCGTTGCCGGCGACTGCCGGCACGGCCTCGCCTTTCATTTCCGCCAGCGCGCGCACCAGCGCGGCCAGTGCGTCGACCATGCCGTCGGGCGAGACGATGGCCTTGTTCGCCACCTTGCACAGGTAGTCCTCGACCACCGGGTTGATGAGATTCATGCCCGCGCCCCAGCGCACGGCATGGCGCAAGCGCAGGGCCAGCAGCGGATGGTCCTTGCGCAGGGTCGAGCCCACCACCAGGAAGCGGTCGAGCTTGCTCAGGTCGGCCACGTTCATGCCCAGCCAGAAGGCGCCGTGCGCCTGGGTGTCAAGGCGGAAGTCGCTTTGCCTCAGGCGATGATCGATATTGCCCGAGCCCAGTTCGCGCATCAGCTTCTGCATGAGATACAGTTCTTCCACGGTCTGCGTGGGTGAAGCCAGCGCGCCGATCTGCCCGGCGCCGTGATTGACCTGGATTTCGCGCAGGCGGCTGGCGACCAGCGTCAACGCGGCCTGCCAGTCGGCTTCCACCCACTGACCGTTTTCCCTGACCATGGGTTTGCTCAGGCGCTCTTCGCTGTTGAGGCCTTCATAGGAAAAGCGGTCGCGGTCGGACAGCCAGCATTCGTTGATGTCTTCGTTGTCCAGCGGCAGCACGCGCATGACGCGGCCGTTCTTGACCTGGATCTGCAGGTTGGAGCCGAGCGAGTCGTGCGGGCTCACGCCCTTCCTGCGCGACAGCTCCCAGTTGCGCGCCGAATAGCGGAACGGCTTGCTGGTGAGCGCACCGACCGGGCACAGGTCGATGATGTTGCCGGAGAGTTCCGAGTCAATGGTCTTGTCGATGAAGGGCATGATCTCGGCATGTTCGCCGCGGAAGGCCTGGCCCATTTCCATGATGCCGGCGATTTCCTGGCCGAAGCGCACGCAGCGCGTGCAGTGGATACAGCGCGTCATGTCGGTGGCTACCAGCGGGCCGAGATTCTTTTCCACCACCACGCGTTTGGGTTCGGCATAACGCGAGCTGCTGCCGCCGTAGCCCACGGCAAGGTCCTGCAACTGGCATTCGCCGCCCTGATCGCAGATCGGGCAGTCGAGCGGATGGTTGATGAGCAGGAATTCCATCACGCCCTTCTGCGCGGCGATGGCGTAATCGGAGCGCGTCATCACCTTCATGCCGTCGGACACCGGCGTGGCGCAGGCCGGCAGCGGCTTGGGCGCCTTCTCCACCTGCACCAGGCACATGCGGCAGTTGGCGGCAATGGACAGCTTCTTGTGGTAGCAGAAATGCGGAATATAGATGCCGAGCTTGTGCGCGGCATCCATCACCGTGGTGCCGGGCTCCACTTCGATCTGCTGGCCGTCGATTTCGATATTCAGCGCCATGTATTTACGCCGCTCCCAAATTAACCAGGCATTTCTTGTGTTCGATGTGATGCTCGAACTCGTGGCGGTAATGCTTGAGCATGCCCTGCACCGGCATGGCGGCGGCATCGCCCAGCGCGCAGATGGTGCGCCCGGCGATGTTGGCGGCCACGCTGTCCAGCAGCGCCAGATCTTCCGGGCGGCCCTCGCCCGCTTCGATCCTGTGCACCACGCGGTACATCCAGCCGGTGCCCTCGCGGCAAGGGGTGCACTGGCCGCAGGACTCCTCGAAATAGAAATAGGACAGGCGCTCCAGCGCCTTGACCATGCACACCGTCTCGTCCATCACGATCACTGCGCCCGAGCCCAGCATGGAGCCGGCCTTGGCGATGGAATCGAAGTCCATGGTGCAGTCCATCATGATTTCGCCCGGCAGCACCGGTGCAGAGGAACCTCCCGGGATCACGGCCTTGAGCTTGCGCCCGCCCTTCACCCCGCCGGCCATTTCCAGCAATTTCGAGAACGGCGTACCCAGCGGGATTTCGTAATTGCCCGGTTTTTCCACATGCCCGGAAACCGAGAACAGCTTGGTGCCGCCATTGTTGGGCTTGCCCTGCTCGAGGAACTTCTGTCCGCCCTCGCGCATGATGTAGGGAATGCTGGCGAGCGTCTCGGTGTTGTTGATGGTGGTGGGTTTCCCGTACAAACCAAAAGACGCCGGGAACGGCGGCTTGAAGCGCGGCTGTCCCTTCTTGCCCTCGATCGATTCGAGCAGCGCGGTTTCCTCGCCGCAGATGTAGGCGCCGTAGCCATGGTGGTTATGGAGGTTGAAGCTGAAGCCCGAGCCGAGGATGTTGTCGCCCAGATACCCTGCAGCACGCGCTTCTTCGACGGCGCGCTCCATGCCCTCGTAGATGTCCCAGATCTCGCCGTGGATGTAGTTGTAGCCCGCCTTCGCACCGAGGGTATAGCCGGCGATGATCATGCCCTCGATCAGCGCATGCGGGTTGTAGCGCATGATGTCGCGATCCTTGAATGTTCCCGGCTCGCCCTCGTCGGAATTGCAGACGATGTACTTGTCGCCGGGGAACTGGCGCGGCATGAAACTCCACTTGAGGCCGGTGGGGAAGCCGGCGCCACCGCGACCACGCAGGGCCGAGGTCTTCACCTCATTGATGATGTCTTCGGCCGGCGTTTTTTCCGCCAGGATTTTCTTCAGCGCGGCATAGCCGCCGGCGCTTTCATACGTCGAGAGCTTCCACGGCTCCGGCAGATGCAGGGTGTTGAAGATGACGGGGCCGCCTTGGATAACCATGCTTATTTCTTCTTCAGTTCTTCGAGCAAGGCGTCCACTTTCGCGTCATCGAGAAAGCTTTCCATGCGGTGGTTGTTGACCAGCAGCAGCGGTGCGTCGCCGCAGGCGCCCATGCACTCGCCTTCGACCAGTGTGAACGCCTTGTCCTCGGTGGTCTCGCCAAACTCGATGCCCAGTTTCTGTTTGAGCCGGTCGGCGATGCGGTCGGCGCCCATCAGCTTGCACGGCAGGTTGGTGCACACGCAGAGCTTGTGATTGCCCACCGGCTGGGTGTTGTACATGTTGTAGAAGGTCGCCACCTCGTACACGGCGATCGGCTGCATGCCGAGGTAATGCGCGACGAAGTCCATGACTTCGTTGGACAGCCAGCCCTTTTCCACCTGGGCGATGCGCAGCGCAGACATCACCGCAGACTGGCGCTGCTCGGCCGGGTACTTGGCGATTTCCTTGTCGATCTGGGCGAGGGATTCAGCAGACAACATCAGCGATCGATCTCCCCGAAAACGATATCTTGCGTGCCGATGATCGCGACCACGTCGGCAATCATGTGGCCGCGGCTCATTTCGTCGAGCGCCGCCAGGTGGGCGAAGCCCGGCGCGCGGATTTTCAGACGGTAGGGCTTGTTGGCACCATCGGACACCAGGTAGATGCCAAACTCGCCCTTGGGGTGCTCCACCGCTGCATAGCACTCGCCCTCGGGCACGTGCATACCCTCGGTGAAGAGCTTGAAGTGGTGGATCAGCTCTTCCATGTTCTGCTTCATGTCCACGCGCGATGGCGGCGCCACCTTGTGGTTGTCGGTGATGACCGGGCCGGGATTCTTGCGCAACCAGTCCACACACTGCTTGATGATGCGGTTGGATTGCCTGAACTCTTCCATGCGCACGAGGTAACGGTCATAGCAGTCGCCATTGACGCCGACCGGAATGTCGAACTCCATGCGGTCGTAGACTTCATAGGGCTGCTTCTTGCGCAGGTCCCACTCCACGCCGGAGCCCCTCAGCATGGGACCTGTGAAGCCCAGCGCCTGGGCACGTTCGGGCGACACCACGCCGATGCCCACGGTACGCTGCTTCCAGATGCGGTTGTCGGTCAACAGGGTTTCGTATTCGTCGACGTAGCCGGGGAAGCGGTTGGTGAAGTCCTCGATGAAATCGAGCATCGAGCCCTGCCTGTTTTCATTCAGCTTCTTCACCGCCTCGGCATTGTGGAATCTGGACGCCTGATACTGCGGCATGCTGTCCGGCAGGTCGCGGTAGACCCCGCCCGGGCGGTAGTAGGCCGCATGCAGACGCGCGCCCGACACCGCTTCATAGCAGTCCATCAGGTCTTCGCGTTCACGGAAGGCGTAAAGGAACATGGTCATCGCGCCGACGTCCAGCGCGTGCGCGCCGATCCACAACAGGTGGTTGAGGATGCGGGTGATCTCGTCGAACATCACACGGATGTATTGCGCGCGGATGGGCACCTCGATGCCGGCCAGCTTCTCGATGGCCATGACGTAGGCGTGCTCGTTGCACATCATGGACACGTAGTCCAGGCGATCCATGTAGGGCACTGACTGGATGAAGGTCTTGTGCTCAGCCAGCTTCTCGGTGGCGCGGTGCAAGAGGCCGATGTGCGGGTCGGCGCGGCAGATCACCTCGCCGTCCAGTTCCAGCACCAGGCGCAGCACGCCGTGCGCAGCCGGATGCTGGGGACCGAAGTTCATCGTGTAGTTGCGGATTTCAGCCATGCTGAAACTCCGCGACGAAGCCGGTTGATTTAGCGTAGTTTCTGATCTCGGCCATGTCAGCGCCCCTCCCCGTAATGCTCTTCGCGCACGATGCGCGGGGTGATTTCGCGTGGCTCGATCGATACCGGCTGGTAGATCACGCGCTGCTGCACCGGATCGTAGCGCATTTCCACATGGCCGGAGAGCGGGAAATCCTTCCTGAACGGATGGCCGACGAAGCCATAATCGGTGAGGATGCGGCGCAGGTCGGGATGGCCTTCGAACACGATGCCGAAGAGGTCGAACGCTTCGCGCTCGAACCAGTTGGCCGAGGGCCAGATGCCGGTGACCGATGCCACCATCGGCAGGTCGTCGTCAGGGCAGAACACGCGCACGCGCAGGCGCACGTTGTGCGCGATGGACAGCAAATGGTAGACCACGGCAAAGCGCGGGCCTTCCCGGCCATCTTCCTTGTAACTGCTGTAGTCCATGCCGCACAGGTCGATCATCTGCGAGAAACGCAGTTCCGGGTGATCGCGCAGCGCCTGCATGGCCCGTGCGAACAGATCGGGCTTGATCTCGACGGTCAGTTCGCCAAGGCGGTTGTCGGTCTTGACCAGCGCATCGCCGAGGACATTCGGCAGGCAAGTGGAAAGCGTGTCCGGGGAAAGGGCCATGGGCTGTATTTCGAATTATCTGGCGATGGTGTTGGTGCGCCTGATCTTGTTCTGCAACTGGATCAGGCCGAACAACAGGGCTTCCGCCGTCGGCGGGCAGCCCGGCACGTAGATGTCCACCGGCACGATGCGGTCGCAGCCGCGCACGACCGAATAGGAATAATGGTAATAGCCGCCGCCATTGGCGCATGAGCCCATGGAAATCACCCAGCGCGGCTCGGCCATCTGGTCGTACACCTTGCGCAGCGCCGGTGCCATCTTGTTGCACAGGGTTCCCGCCACGATCATCACGTCGGACTGCCTGGGGCTCGGGCGAAAGACGATGCCGAAACGGTCGAGGTCGTAGCGCGACGCGCCCGCCTGCATCATCTCCACCGCACAGCAGGCAAGGCCAAAGGTCATTGGCCACATCGAGCCGGTGCGCGTGTAGTTGATGATGGTGTCGAGAGAGGTGGTGACGAAACCTTTGTCGAGGACGCCTTCAATACTCATTGTGCTTCCTCCGCCCGCTCTGTAGCTGACAGAGCAACATCAAGCATCTGCGAATCGCGGGCAGGCCTTTTCGCCGGGCCGATCCCCATGCCCTGCATGGGGCCCCTCGTCCAACGGCTCAAAAGCGCCCGCTCTGCAATCATCAACCCACCACCAACAGTCAGCGTGTCGCGGGCAGGCCTTTTCGCCGGGCCGATCCCCATGCCCTGCATGGGGCCCCTCGTCCAACGGCTCAAAAGCCTTACTCCCATTCGAGCGCTCCCTTCATCCATTCGTAGATGAAGCCGACGACGAGGATGCCGAGGAAGATCAGCATGGCGACGAAACCGAACATGCCGATTTCTTCCAGCACGACGGCCCACGGAAACAGGAAGGCGATTTCCAGATCGAACAGGATGAACAGGATGGCGACGAGGTAATAGCGCACGTCGAACTTCATGCGCGCATCCTCGAAAGCCTCGAAACCGCATTCGTAGGGGGAAAGTTTCTGGCTGTCCGGCTTGTTGGGCGCAATCAGGCGGCCGGCCATGATGGGCACGAGGCCAAAGGCCAAGCCTACCAGTATGAACAACAGTATGGGGAGATAATTCTCCAGCATCCTCGCCTGCCCTCACGATAAAAAACCGTCCTGCATCGGGACGGTGTTATGACAAGCAGTTTAGTGTTGCGAGGCAAAAACTGTCAAGCACGCAAAAAGCCTGTTTCCCCATTAAAAACAACGGGATACAGCATAGTGCTGACTAATGATCACATTATTAAAACTAATGGTGCCGACGGCGAGACTCGAACTCGCACGACTTTCGTCACTACCCCCTCAAGATAGCGTGTCTACCAATTCCACCACGTCGGCCGGTGAAGAACGCGCCTGCCAGATACAGCGCATTCCGTTGAAACACTGCTCAAATTACTTTGGAACTTCTCCCGATTGAGGTGCTGCCTCGCTTTGCGCCGGTGCCGGCTGAGGGGCCGGTGCCTGCTGCGTGCTCGCCGGGATCTTGTCCAGTACCCCACCCGGGGCCTCCCGGTTGAGGGAGAAATAGGTCAAGGTCATGCTGGTCAGGAAAAACAGCGTTGCGGTGATTGCAGTCGCCCGGGACAGGAAATTAGCCGAACCGCTGGCGCCGAACAGGCTGCCGGAAGAGCCGCTGCCGAAGGCCGCCCCCATGTCGGCCCCCTTGCCGTGCTGCAAAAGCACGAGACCGATCAGGACGGCCGATATCAGCAAATGCACAATCCAGACTAGCGTTTCCATTTATTCGATATCCAAAAAATCAGGCTGCCGCCTTGCAGATGGCGATGAATTCATCGGCAACCAGCGCAGCGCCGCCAATCAGTCCGCCATCGATGTCGGGCTGCGCAAACAGCTCCGCCGCATTCGCGGCTTTCACACTGCCGCCGTACTGGATCACCAGTCCGTCAGCCACCTGCTTGTTCAGGCCCGCAATTTTGCCGCGAATGAAGGCATGCACTGCCTGGGCCTGCTCCGGGGAGGCAGTCTTGCCGGTGCCGATCGCCCAGACCGGCTCGTACGCCACGACCGCCTTGGCCAGGGACTCCACGCCGGCGGCATTGATCACGGCATCGAGCTGGCGCCCAACCACCTGCTCGGTGATGTTGCCTTCCCGTTCGGCCAGGGTCTCGCCCACACACAGGATGGGGGTCAGGCCGGCAGCCTGGGCGGCCATGAATTTCTTCGCCACGGTTTCGTCGGACTCGGCGTACAGGCTGCGCCGCTCGGAATGACCGACGATGGCATAGGTGCAGCCGAAATCCTTGAGCATCGATGTGGACACTTCACCCGTGAAGGCGCCTTTGGCGTGTTCGCTCACGTTCTGGGCGCCCCACGCGAGACTGGTGCCCGACAGCTCGGATTGCAACTGGGCCAGGTAAGGATAAGGTGCGCATACCGCCACGCCGGCACCCTGCAGGCCGTTCAGCGCTGCCTTCAATGCCCCCAGCAGTGCCTGGTTTTCCGCCAGGCTGCCATGCATCTTCCAGTTTCCGGCCACGAGTTTGCGACGCATCCTCTACCCCACTAAAAAGCTCGCTATATTAATGCAGGGATGCAGGATGGTCAACGAAGATGATGCCGGACTGCGGGCATGGCGGACGAGAATACGCTAGTCTTCGCTCAAATCGAGATACTTCTGGATACGCCGTTCAGCGATCAGACGATCGATGCGCCATGCGTCGAGCAAACCCATGGCCAGCTCAAAGGCCTTGAGCTTCAGCCCGAACAGGCGATGAAGCTCAAACGACGACTCGCTCTCCAGCGCCTTGCACAACTCCCACAGTACTGTTGCGTCATCGCTTTCCGGGTTGCGCTTGATGAACTTTGCGATGTCTCTGACGGCATTGGCCATGTATGAATCTCCGTTTTTCGGGCGCCGTGACGCAGCAAAGCGTCACGAACATGGGAATGATACCGTCACAAACGGTCCTGAAAGTGACAAATTCATGACGGTCGGCCCGGCTTGCTGCCCTCCCCCATGCTTCAGCCGAATCGGCCGGTGATGTAGTCCTCGGTCTGCTTGACCTTGGGCTTGAGGAACAACTGGTCGGTGTCGCCCATCTCGATCAGTTCACCGAGGTACATGAACGCGGTGAAATCGGAGATGCGTGCCGCCTGCTGCATGTTGTGGGTAACGATGGCGATGGTGTACTCGTTCTTGAGCTCGTAGATGAGCTCTTCGATCTTGGCGGTGGAAATCGGATCCAGCGCGGAAGTCGGCTCGTCCAGCAGGACAACGTCGGGCTTGACGGCGACGGCGCGCGCAATGCACAGGCGCTGCTGCTGGCCGCCCGACAGCGAGAGGCCGTTCTGCTGCAGCTTGTCCTTCACCTCGCCCCACAAGGCGGCCTTTTTCAGCGCCCACTCGACACGGTCGTCCATCGCCGACTTCGACAGCCGCTCGTACAGCCGCACGCCGAAGGCGATGTTCTCGTAAATGGTCATGGGAAACGGCGTCGGCTTCTGGAACACCATGCCGATCTTGGCGCGCACCAGATTGACATCTTGCTTCCGATCCAGCAGGTTCTTGCCGTTGAAGAGGATTTCGCCCTCCGCGCGTTGCCCCGGATACAGGTCGTACATGCGATTGAACGTGCGCAGCAGGGTGGACTTGCCGCAGCCGGAAGGACCGATGAAGGCGGTGACCTTGTTGCGGGCGACATCCATGTTGATGTTCTTCAGGCCCTTGTAGTCGCCGTAGAAAAAATTGAGGTTGCGGACCAGCAGCGCGGCTTCCTTGCTGTTGGTTGTTGCTTGGTCAGACATGGTTTCTCCGTGAACGCTCAGCGTTTGTCTTTCTGGCGGAAAGCGACGCGCACGCCGATATTGACCGCCAGCACAAGGAAGGCAATCAGCAACGCACCACCCCAGGCCAGGTTGATCCAGTTGTCATAGGGGCTCAACGCGAACTGGTAGATCACCACTGGCAGGTTGCCCATGGGTTCACCCATGCTGGTGCTGAAAAACTGGTTGTTGAGCGCAGTAAACAGGAGCGGTGCCGTCTCGCCGGTGATGCGCGCCATGGCCAGCAGCACGCCGGTCACCACGCCCGACTTGACCGCACGCAGCGTCACCCTGAGCGACACCTGCCAGCGTGGCGCGCCTACCGCAAAAGCCGCCTCGCGCAGGCTCGTGGGCACCAGCTTGAGCATGTTCTCGGTGGTGCGCACGACGACGGGAATTGCGATCAGCGCCAGCGCCAGCGACCCGGCCCAGCCCGAGAAGCCGCCCGTGGTCGCGACAAAGAGCGCATAGACAAACAGGCCGATGACGATCGACGGCGCCGACAGCATGATGTCCGTCATGAAACGGGTGAACGAGGCGAATTTCGACACGCGCCCGTACTCGGCCAGATAAATGCCTGCCAGGATGCCAATAGGCGTCGCGATAAGCATGGAGAACAGCAGGATGAGGCCGCTGCCGACGATGGCATTGCGCAGTCCGCCGCCCTCGGAACCGGGCGCCGGCGTATCCTGGGTAAACAGGTCGATGCTGAGTGCGGCGAACCCCTTGGAGAACAGCGTCCACAGGATCCACATCAGTCCGATCAGGCCGAGGCTCATGGCCACCATGGACAGGGCCATGCCGATACGGTTGGCCCACACGCGGCGAGTGTAAAGCTGGATCATCAATTACAAACCCTCCGATCCCATGCTGCGGCTGATCAGCCAGCGCGATATCGCCAGCACGATGAAAGTGATGACGAACAGGACCAGGCCTAGGGCGAACAGCGACGCGATATGCAGCCCGGGATCGGCTTCGCCGAACTCGTTGGCCAGGGTGGATGCGATCGAGGTGCCGGGCGCGAACAGGCTGGGGATGATGCGGTTGGCGTTGCCAATCACGAAGGTGACCGCCATGGTTTCACCGAGCGCGCGTCCCAGGCCCAGCATGATTCCACCGATGACACCGACCCTGGTATAGGGCAGGACGATATTGCGCATCACCTCCCAGGTCGTGCAGCCGAGGCCGTAGG
>VFQM010000531.1_pt1 | contig 41446 bp, 35 predicted proteins | sample 3512391 | NCBI WGS metagenome assembly VFQM01 (sample SAMN10412369, study PRJNA504923) | tailings metagenome | isolation source: Replicate 1 from Balatoc abandoned mine | place: Philippines
GAAGCGACGCTGGACTTCCCCGAGGAAGAGATCGATTTCCTCGAGAAGGCCGGTGCCCGCGGCCAGCTCGACGGCATCGCTGCGGCGCTGGACGAAGCGCTGCGCCGCGCACGCCAGGGGGCGCTGCTCCGAGAAGGCCTGCGCGTGGTCATCGCCGGGCAGCCCAACGTGGGCAAGAGCTCGCTGCTGAACGCGCTGGCCGGTGCCGAGCTGGCCATCGTCACGCCCATCCCAGGCACCACACGCGACAAGGTCAGCGAGACGATCCAGATCGAGGGTGTGCCGCTGCACGTGATCGACACCGCCGGCCTGCGTGCCGACGAGGAGGCTGCGGACGAAGTGGAGCGCATCGGCATCGGCCGCAGCTGGGACGCCATCCGCAGCGCCGACGCGGTGCTGTTCCTGCACGACCTCACGCGCCGGGGCGACCCGGCCTACGAGGCTGCCGACGCCGCCATCGCCGCCAACCTGCAGGGCGACGTGCTGCACGTCTTCAACAAGGCCGACGCCGTGAGCGACGTCGCAGCCAGCGGCGCGGCCACCCTGCCCGGGCTGGCGCTGTCGGCGCGCACCGGGGCCGGCCTCGATGCGCTGCGCCAGGCCCTGCTGCAGCGCGCGGGCTGGCAGGCACACCCGGACGGCGTGTTCATCGCCCGCACGCGCCACGTGCAGGCGTTGCAGCGCACCCGCGCCCATGTGGCGCAGGCGCAGTCCCACGCAGCGGTGCACGACGCCGCGCTCGACCTGCTGGCCGAGGAACTGCGGCTGGCGCACAACACCCTGGGCGAGATCACCGGTGCGTTCGGCAGCGAAGATCTGCTGGGCGAGATCTTCAGCCGCTTCTGCATCGGGAAGTAAGCACGGCCGGGCCCCTCGGGCGAGCGATTGCCCCCCGCGCCTGTCGCCTCCGATAATGCAACTTCACGAAGAGATGACGCCGCCCGGCCGCCGGCCGCGGCCCGGCGCATAGGGAGTGGTCGCGCTGTCATGGACATCACCCATCTGGTCCGGGCCATCGAGGGGCTGAAGGCCGAAGATGCTTTCGGCGCCAGCCTGAGCCTGCCGCTGTGGCAGCGCATCGCGCCCTACCTGCAGCGGCGCGAACTGGCCACCGGCGACCTGCTCATCCGCCGCGGCGACCGCGAACGCGTGGCCTATCTGCTGGAGTCGGGCCACCTGCAGGTGTTCGTCACCGGCGGGCCGCCCGGCAGCCACCGCATCAGCACGCTGCGCGCCGGCGCCATCGTCGGCGAGCCCGGCTGGTTCATCGACGCGCCACGCATGGCCAGCGTCGAAGCCATGACGCCGGCCGTAGTGTGGGCGCTCACCGGCGACAAGATCGACGCCCTGGCGGCCGACGAGCCCAAGCTGGTGCTGACCTTGCTGCACGCGGCGGGCGCCGTGATGGCTGTCCGCATGCGCGCGAACCTGGAACGCGGCATCCCCACCACCTGAGCTGCCGTGACCGCGCTCGCGGTCAGTGCCCGTCGAAGCTGACCAGCGTGAACAGCGGCAGGCCGGCGTCGCGCAGGCGCTGCGAGCCTTGCAGCTCGGGCAGGTCGACGATCGCCGCACCTTCCAGCACCTCGGCACCCAGCCGTTCCAGCAGCTTCTTGCCGGCCATCATCGTGCCGCCGGTGGCGATCAGGTCGTCGATCAGCACCACGCGGTCGCCCGGCCGCACGGCGTCGGTGTGCATCTCCACGGTGGCGGAGCCGTATTCCAGCTCGTAGGTCTCCTCCACCGTCGTGAAGGGCAGCTTGCCCTTCTTGCGGATCGGCACGAAGCCGATGTTGAGCTCGTAGGCCACCACCGCACCGATGATGAAACCGCGGGCGTCCAGGCCGGCGATGGCAGCCGGGCGTACATCGAAGTAGCGATGCACGAACTGGTCGATCAGCACGCGGAACACCCGCGGGTTCGCCAGCAGCGGCGTGATGTCGCGGAACTGCACGCCCGGTGCCGGCCAGTCGGGCACGGTGCGGATGTGGCTCTTGATGTAGTTCTCGGGCGAGATGGTGGACATGGGCCGGGGGCTCCTTGCTCAGGCCAGGTTCAGGCGCGCCAGCACCTCGGGCCGGCCGTCGCCGGTGCTGCGCAGCACCAGGCCTTCGCCGGAACTCGCGCTCCCGCCGACCAGGGCGGACAACACGAACATGTGCGTCACCCAGACGTCGAAGCGCCCGGGTTCGGGCCGTGCGCCGGCGCTGGCGAGCGCACGCCGCAGCTCGGCCAGCGCCGCCGCGTTGGTTTCCTCGGTGCCGGCGCGCGGCGAGCCCAGCGCCGACCAGGGGTCGGCGCGGCCGAACGCCAGCGTGGCCGTATCGACACAGCGGCACCAGGGGCTGGAACGCACCGCCGCCGGCTGCAGGCCCTGCTGGCGGAACCAGGCACCGATGCGCTGTGCCTGCGCGCGGCCTGCATCGTTCAGGTTGCGCTGCGTGCTGCACTGGCCGAGCCGGAAGCCCGGCGGGTCGAAGGTGCCGGGCGCCAGCGCGTGGCGGAAGGCGATCACCACCCTTCCGGCGCGCAGGCGCGCGGCCACGGCGTCGGCGCCGGCATCGGCACGCGCCGGCAGCGCCACGGAACAAGACAGGCCCAGCGCCATCAGCTGGCGGCGTTGCAATGCCATGACTTCAACCTCGCAACAGTTTCTCTTCAGCCAGGGCCAGCGGCTCCGGCATGCCCGACAGCACCAGCGTGTCGCCCGCACCCAGCACACCGGCGTCGTGCGCCGGCTTGACCGCGCCCGACGCCTGCCGCACCGACACCACGCTGACGCCCACCGCGTGCAGCGCCAAGTCGGCCAGCGACTTGCCGATGCAGCCGGCCGCGGGCGGGAGTGTGACGCTGGCCAGCCGCGCCTGCTGAAGCTCTTCCACAGTGTCGTCATCGGCGCCATGGAAATAGCCGCGCAGCAGGCCGTAGCGCGCATCGCGCGCGTCGCGCGTGAGGCGGATCACCTTGCGCATCGGAACGCCCACCAGCGCCAGCGCGTGGCTGGCCAGCATCAGGCTGCCTTCGATGGCCTCGGGCACGACCTCGGTGGCGCCGGCGTTGCGCAGGGTCTCGAGGTCGCTGTCGTCGATGGTGCGCACGACCACGGGCACCGACGGCGCATGTTGGCGCACCAGGCGCAGGATCTTCAGCGCCGACGCCGTGTCGGGGTAGCTCACCACCACGGCATTGGCGCGCACCAGGCCCGCGGCCATCAGGCTCTGCAGTCGCGCGGCGTCGCCGAAAACCACGCTCTGCCCGGCGGCAGCGGCCTGGCGCACGCGGTCGGGGTCGAGGTCCAGCGCCATGTACGGGATGTGCTGCGTGTCGAGCATGCGCGCCAGGTTCTGGCCGCTGCGGCCATAGCCGCAGATGATCACGTGCTTTTCCGCGCGGATCGCCTTCTTCGCGATGGTGGTCAGCTGCACCGACTGCATCAGCCAGTCGCTGGCGCTGAGCTTCATCACGATGCGGTTGCTGAACAGGATCAGGAACGGCGTCGCCAGCATCGACAGCACCATGCTGGCGAGGATGGGGCTGACCCAGGTCGGCGACACCAGCCCGTTGTCGGCACCCAGTGTCAGCAGCACGAAGCCGAACTCCCCGGCCTGTGCCAGGTACAGGCCGGTGCGCAGCGCCACGCCCGGCGCGGTGTGGAAGGCGCGTGCCAGCAGCGCCACCAGCGCGAACTTGGCCAGCACCGGCAAGGTGGTGAGCGCCAGCACCAGGAACCACTGATCGGCCACGGGCCGCCAGTCGAGCTTCATGCCGATGGTGATGAAGAACAGGCCCAGCAGCACGTCGTGGAAGGGTCGGATGTCGGTCTCGACCTGGTGCTTGTATTCGGTCTCGGCCACCAGCATGCCGGCGACGAAGGCACCGAGCGCCAGCGACAGGCCCGCGTGTTCGGTCAGATAGGCCAGGCCCAGTGTCACCAGCAGCAGGTTCAGCATGAAGAGCTCTTCGCTCTTGCGCCGAGCCACCAGCGTGAGCCACCAGCGCATCAGCTTCTGCCCGCCCACCAGCAGCAACGTCAGCAGCACCGTGGCCTTCAGCAGCGCCCAGCCGATCGCCTCGGCGAGTTGCTCGCCGCTCGCGTTCAGTGCCGGGATCAGCACCAGCAGCGGCACCACGGCCAGGTCCTGGAACAGCAGCACGCCCATCACGCGCCGGCCGTGTTCGCTTTCCAGTTCCAGCCGCTCGGCCATCAGCTTCACGACGATGGCGGTGGACGACATCGCCATCGCGCCGCCCAGCACCACCGCGCCCTGCCAGCCCATCTGCCAAGGGTTGCCGGTGAACCAGGTGTAGGTGGCCACCAGCAGGTAGTGGCCGAGCACTGCGCCGGCCACCGTCAGCACCACCTGCGACATGCCGAGGCCGAAGACCAGCGTGCGCATGCTGCGCAGCTTGGGCAGGTTGAATTCCAGCCCGATGACGAACATCAGGAACACGACGCCGAACTCGGCCAGGTACTTCACCCCGGCGCTGTCGTTGGCCAGGGCCAGTGCGTTGGGCCCGATCAGCACGCCGACCACCAGGTAGCCCAGCATCGGCGGCAGCTTCAGCGACCGGCAGACCACCACGCCCAGCACCGCGGCGACCAGGTAGAGCAGGACGAGTTCGAGGGTGGTGGCCATCTAGAATGCCTTGATCGTATTCGACCGCTGCCCAGCGCCTGCCGCCGCCCATGACCCCGCCGCGCCCCTTCGATGCCCAGCGCGCGCTCGCGCTGGCAGCGCAGACCTTCGAGATCGAGGCACGCGCACTGCAGGAACTGGCGGCGCGCCAGGGTGAAGGTTTCCCGGCCGCAGTGCACGCCATGCTGCAGTGCCGCGGCCGCGTCATCGTGATGGGCATGGGCAAGAGCGGCCACGTCGGCCGCAAGATTGCCGCCACGCTGGCCTCCACCGGCACGCCGGCGTTCTTCGTGCACCCAGCCGAGGCCAGCCACGGTGACCTGGGCATGGTGATGCCGGGCGACGTGGTGCTGGCCATCAGCAACAGCGGCGAGAGCGATGAGCTCGCGGCCGTGCTGCCCGCGATGCGCCGCCTGGGCGTGGTGCTGGTCGGCATGACCGGCAAGCCCGCGTCCACGCTGGCCCGGCACGCCGACATCGTGATCTCGAGCGCGGTCGAGCAGGAAGCCTGCCCGCTGAACCTGGCGCCCACCGCCAGCACCACGGCGCAAATGGCGCTGGGCGACGCGCTCGCGGTGGCGCTGCTGGACGCACGCGGCTTCCGCGAAGAGGACTTCGCACGTTCGCACCCCGGCGGCAGCCTGGGCCGCAAGCTGCTGATGCACGTGCACGACCTGATGCGCAGCGGAGACGACGTGCCGCGCGTGGGCCCCGACGCCAGCTTCACCGCGCTGCTGCGCGAGATGACGGGCAAGGGCCTGGGCTTCACGGCGGTGGCCGACGCCGACGGCCGCGTGCTGGGCATCTTCACCGACGGCGACCTGCGCCGGCTGATCGAGCGCGGCACCGACCTGCGCGCGCTGCAGGCGGCCGACGTCATGCACACCACGCCCAAGCTCGTGCGCGCCGATGCGCTGGCGGTCGACGCCGCCGACGTGATGGAGCAGCACCGCATCACCAGCGTGCTCGTGGTCGACGCCGACCAGCGGCTGGTGGGCGCGCTGAACTCCAACGACCTGATGCGGGCCAAGGTGATCTAGCGTGGCGATGCCCGCTCCCGCGCTTGCCTTCGCCCCCGAACTGCTGCTGCGCGCCCAGGGCCCGGCACTAGGCATGAAGGCCGCCATCTTCGACGTCGACGGCGTGCTCACCGACGGCCGCATCTACATCGGCGAGCACGGCGAGAGCTTCAAGGCCTTCAGCACGCTCGACGGTCAGGGCCTGAAGCTGCTGCGCCAGGGCGGCATCGAGCCCATCGTCATCACCGGCCGCGACTCGCCCGCGGTGCGGCGTCGCGTCGCCGACCTCGGCCTGCAGCACGCGCTGTACGGCGTGCACGACAAGCTGGCCGCCGCCTTGCCGCTGCTGGCGGGCCAGGGGGTTGACTGGCCCGAGGTCGCGGTGATCGGCGACGACTGGCCCGACCTGCCGCTGCTGGTGCGTGCCGGCTTCGCGTGCGCGCCGGCCAACGCCCACACCGAGGCCAAGGCCGCGGCCCACCACGTCACGGCGGCAGCCGGCGGCCACGGCGCCGCACGCGAGTTCTGCGACCTGCTGCTGGTGGCCGCAGGCCGCTATGCCGGGTTGCTGCAAAGCCACCTGGGCACGCTGGACGGCCGCTGAGGCCCCGCGCCACGTTGCACCGCGCAGCACCGAACACCCGGCGATGAAGGTCGAACTGCACCTGCCCGACCTGCCCGAGGTGCCCATCCAGCTGGGCCCCGTGCGCGGCGGCGTGCCACGCGTGCGCATGCCCTGGCACCTGCGCCTGCGCGACGCACTCTCGTCGTACCTGCCACTGCTGCTGATGACGCTGCTGGCGCTGTTCACCTGGTGGCTGGTGAAGAACACGCCGCAGGCTCCCGGACAGCAGCAGGACACCCCGCTGCGGCGCGAGCCCGACTACACGATGACGCAGTTTGCGCTGGAGCGCTTCGATGCCGCCGGCCGGCTGGCCCTGCGCATCGAAGGCGCGCAGATGCGGCACTTTCCCGACACCGACCGCATCGAGATCGACGGCGTGCAGGTGCGCGCCACCTCGCCCGAAGGCCGCGTCACCGTGGCCACGGCGCAGCGTGCGCTGAGCAACGGCGACGGCAGCGAGGTGCAGCTGCTCGGCGGTGCGCGTGTGTCCAGCAATGACGCCGACGGCCGCCCGCTGGAGATGACCGGCGAGTTCCTGCACCTGTTCCTCGTCAGCGAACGGCTGCGCAGCCACCTGCCCGTGCGCGTGACGCTGGCCGGCGGCGAGATCCAGGCGGCCGGGCTCGACTACGACCACGGCCAGCGTCTGCTGGAGCTCACCGGCCCGCTGCGCACGGTGCTGCCGGCACGGGCGGCGCCATGAGCAAGCCGCAGGCGCCGCTGGTCTTCATCACCGGCGCCTCGTCGGGCATCGGCCAGGCGCTGGCCACGCGCTACGCACAGGCCGGCTGGCGGTTGGCGCTGGTGGCGCGCCGTGTCGCCGAGGTCGAGGCCTGGGCCGCGGCCCAGGGCCTGGCGCGCGAGCGCTGGGCGGTCTACCGGGCCGACGTCGCCGACACCGACAGCATCGTTGCGGCCGGCCAGGCCTGCATCGCAGCCCAGGGCCTGCCCGAGGTCGTGATTGCCAGCGCCGGCATCAGCGTCGGCATGGACACCGCGGAGCGTGCGGACATCGACCTGCTGCGCGACCTGCTGGCCACCAACAACGTCGGCCTGGCCGCGACCTTCCACCCGTTCCTGGCGGCGATGCGGGCGCGTGGCAGCGGCACGCTGGTGGGGGTGGCCAGCGTGGCCGCCATCCGCGGCCTTCCCGGCCACGGCGCGTACAGCGCCAGCAAGGCCGCGGTGGTGGCGTACTGCGAGAGCCTGCGCGTGGAATGCCGCGGCAGCGGCGTGCGCGTGGTGACGCTGCTGCCGGGCTACGTGGCGACGCCACTGACGGCGCGCAACCCGTACAGCATGCCGTTCCTGATGCCGGCTGCAGACTTTGCCGAGCGCGCGATGCGCGCGATTGCCGCGGGTGACAGCTACCGCGTGATTCCGTGGCAGATGGGCTGGATCGCCAAACTGCTGCGTGTGTTGCCCAACCGTGTGTACGACCGCCTGCTCAGCCGCCGCGGCCGCAAGCCGAGGCGCACGTCAGCGGACTGACGGCACGGAAACCAGGCCGCCCCAGAAACGAAAAATGGCGCCCGGGGGCGCCATTTCGATTGCCTGCGTCGAGCGGGCTGGATCAGTAGCCGCCGCGGCCACCGCCGCCGCCGCCACCGTAGCCGCCGCCACCGCCGCTGCGGCCACCGCCGCCGCTGCCGTAGGGGCTGCGACCACCGCCGCCGCCACCGCCGCCGTACGGGCTGCGACCACCGCCGCCGCCGGCACCACCGCCGCCACCACCGTAGCCGCCGCCACCACCGCCGCCGTAGCCGCCACCGCCGCCACTGCGACCGCCGCCGCCACCGAAGCCGCCCGGACGGTCTTCGCGCGGACGCGCTTCGTTCACGACGATGGCGCGGCCTTCCAGTGCCTGGCCGTTCATGCCGTTGATGGCAGCTTGTGCCTCGGCGTCCGAACCCATTTCCACGAAGCCGAAGCCCTTCGAACGGCCGGTGTCACGGTCCATCATGACCTTGGCGGACGTGACGGTACCGAACTGGCCGAAGGCCTGTTGCAGCGAGTCGTCACGCACCGAATAGGCGAGATTGCCGACGTAAAGTTTGTTTCCCACGGAAGAAGCCCTCGAATCAATTACCAAAACACCATGTGGAGCTTCTACCCTGCGTGAACCATTCAGGCGAAAGGTGCGGCTTCCAAACACAGACTCCGTATTATGGACAACAGTTGCGCGACCGTGTAAAGCGCCGGGCCGGGCAAGTGTTGTTTTGTCGCCCCGGGGTTTCCCGACCCGGCGCCGAAACTGCACCAAGAAGGCATTTGCATGAACCCCAAGCCCCCGGGCGACGCCCCAATGCGTGCGCTCGAGCGTGTGCTGCTCAGCATCGAGGCGCTGCACGACCTGCGCGCGCTGTCGCTGCTGCTGGGCTGCTGGACCGCCGCCGGCCTGTTGCTGTCGATGGCCAGCGCGTCGCTGCTGCGCGAAGCCACGCAGCTCGCGGCGGTGCAGGCGCTGGCGTCGTTTCTCGTCGGCTTGTTCGGCGTCAACGCCACCGGCCTGCTGCTGATGGACCAGGCTCGCGGCGCCATGGCACGCGACCTCGGCGACGCGCTGCGTGACGCGGGGCGCGTCACCGCCCGGCTGCTCGGTGTGCTGGGCGTGGCGCTGGCCGGGGTGCTGCTGGTGGGTGCGGTGCTGGCGCTGCTGCTGTGGCTGGCGCGCGCCGACCTGGTGGGCGCGCGGGCCGGCGCGCTGCTGTTCGGGCTGGTGATGCCGCTGGGTGTGGTGGTGTGCGGCGTGCTGCTGCTGGCGCTGAGCACGGTGGTGGCGCCGCTGGCTGCCGCCGGCGTGTGGGCCGGGCTCGACGTGCGCGCGACGCTGCGTCTGGTGCGCCAGCAACTGCGCACGCGGCCGCTGTTCGTGCTGCTGCTGACCAGCGCCGCCACGCTGCTGGCCGGCGGCGTGGCAGCCCTGGTGGCGGCCGTGGTGGTGGGCGGCGGGCGCGTGCTGGCGCTGGGTGCGGTGCTGGTCACCGGCGTCGAGCTGCCACCGCAGCAGTTGCTGGCGGGCCTGTTCGGCCAGGGACTGCGCCAGCTCGGCGCGCCGGTGGCGCAGTCGCCCTACGGCGTGGCGGCGGTCACCGGCGGCGGCGTGGTGTTCATCGTCGGCGTGGTGCTGCCGGTACTGGTCTACCTGCGTGCGCTGTGCGTCGTGCTGCTGCAGGTGCGGCCCGACCTGGTGCCGCCCGCGCCGCTGCCGCCGGCTGTCGACCAGGACGTGTAGCGCGCCGTCGCGTGGCCTTCACCCGGTCCACGCGTGACGGCGCGGCTACCATCGTGCGCCATGGACCTCCTGAAGCCGCTGATCGCGCTGCTGGCCATCGTGAACCCGATCGGCGTCGTGCCGTTCTTCATCCACTTCACGCAGAACCTCAGCCGGGCGCAGCGCCGCCGCACCATCCGCATCAGCGCCTTCACGGCCTTCTGCGTCATCGCGCTCAGCGCAGTGGCGGGCCTGAAGATCATCGAGTTCTTCGGCATCTCGATCGCGTCGTTCCAGGTCGGCGGCGGCCTGCTGCTGCTGACGGCGGCCATCAGCATGCTCAACGCCCACCCGGCCGAGAGCAAGCCCGGCGACGTCGACGAAGGCCAGCAGAAGCTCGATGCCGGCGCCAGCATCGCGGTGGTGCCGCTGACGATCCCGCTGCTCACCGGGCCGGCGACCATCTCCACGATGGTCATCTACGCCGAACGCACGCGCCACTGGTGGGAGCTGGCAGTGCTGGTGGGCTACGGCGTGGTCGTCGGCGTGGCCACGTTCGTTGCCTTCTCGGCCTCGGGCGCCATCGCGCGCTGGCTGGGCAAGACCGGCATCAACGTGATGACGCGGCTGATGGGGCTGATCCTGGCGGCGCTGGCCGTGGAGATCATGGCCGACGGCCTGGTCAAGCTGTTCCCCGTGCTGGCCAGCCACCTGGCGCGCTGAACCGATGGCCACGTCCGCCACCGACACCCCCGAGTTCGACGTCATCGTCGTCGGCGCCGGCACCGCCGGCTGCCTGCTGGCCAACCGCCTGTCGGCCGACCCGGCGCGGCGCGTGCTGCTGGTGGAAGCCGGCGGCCGCGACAGCTACCACTGGATCCATATCCCGGTGGGCTACCTGTACTGCATCGGCAATCCGCGCACCGACTGGCTGTACTTCACCGAACCCGACCCGGGGCTCAACGGCCGCAAGCTGCGCTACCCGCGCGGCAAGGTGCTGGGCGGCTGCTCCAGCATCAACGGCATGATCTACATGCGCGGCCAGCGCCGCGACTACGACCAGTGGGCGGCGCTGACCGGCGACACCGACTGGCGCTGGGACGCGTGCCTGCCGTTCTTCATGCAGCACGAGGACCACTGGCGCGGCGGCGACGCGCTGCACGGCAGCGGCCGCGAGTGGCGCGTGGAACGCCAGCGGCTGTCGTGGGAGATCCTCGACGCCTTCGCTGCCGCGGCGCAGCAGGCCGGCATCCCGGCCAGCGACGACTTCAACCGCGGCAGCAACGAAGGCGTGGGCTACTTCGAGGTCAACCAGCGCACCGGCGTGCGCTGGAACACCTCGAAGGCCTTCCTGCGCCCGGCGGCCGGCCGGCCCAACCTGCAGGTCTGGACCGGCGCCGCCACCACGCGCGTGCTGCTGGAGCAGGGCCGCGCGGTCGGCATCGAGCTGCAGCGCGTCGGCGGCGTGCTGCAGCAGGTGCGCGCACGGCAGGAGGTGGTGCTGTGCGCCGGCGCCATCGGCACGCCGCAGATCCTGCAGCTGTCGGGCCTGGGGCCGGCGGCGCTGCTGCAGGACCTGGGCATCGCGGTGCAGCGCGACCTGCCCGGCGTGGGCGAGAACCTGCAGGACCACCTGCAGATCCGCGCCGTGTTCTCGGTGCAGGGCGTGCGCACGCTGAACACCATGGCGCATTCGCTGTGGGGCAAGGCAAAGATCGGGCTCGAATACGCACTGCGCCGCAGCGGGCCGATGAGCATGGCGCCCTCGCAGCTGGGAGCGTTCACGCGTTCGGCGCCGGGCCACGCCTGGCCCAACGTGCAGTTCCACGTGCAGCCGTTGAGCCTGGACGCCTTCGGCGAGCCGCTGCACCGCTTCAACGCCTTCACCGCCAGCGTCTGCAATCTGAACCCGACCGCGCGCGGGCACGTGCGCATCGCCAGCCCGCAGCCCCACGACGCGCCGCAGATCCGCCCGAACTACCTCTCCACGCCCGAAGACCGCCAGGTGGCGGCCGACTCGCTGCGGCTCACGCGCCGCATCGCCGCGATGCCGGCCTTGGCGAAGTACCAGCCGCAGGAAGTGAAGCCGGGCGTGCAGTACCAGAGCGACGACGAGCTGGCGCGGCTGGCCGGCGACATCGGCACCACGATCTTCCACCCGGTGGGCACTTGCAAGATGGGCGCAGATGACGACGCGATGGCCGTGGTCGACAGCCGCCTGCGTGTGCGCGGCGTGCCCGGGCTGCGCATTGCCGACGCCAGCGTGATGCCCACCATCACCAGCGGCAACACCAATGCGCCGACCTTGATGGTGGCCGAGCGCGCCGCCGCCTGGATCGCGGCGGGAAAGCCCTGATGCCCCTGGGCGGGGCGCGGGGCTACATTGCGCCCACTCGCGGTGCACGCCGGGGCCCTGCAAGGCCGGCACGCACGGGACGGGGGTCTGAGGAGACGACAACGACTGGCCGCCGTGCAAGCAGCATGCCGGCCCGGGAAAGGCGCCCAGCGACGGCGCCTTTTTCGTTTCCACCGGTCGCGAACTGGCCCGCGAAGCCACTGCTTCTGCGACGATGGCTGCAGCGCCTGCCGCCCTAGCATCCGTCCACCGCCCTGCCCGCCTCCCGCCATGCCCGTGAATCCCGAACTGCGGACCCTCGACATCGACATTCCTTCGCAGCCCGAGTCGCTGGTGAGGCTGTCGCTGCTGCTGGCCGAGGACGACATCAACCTGGGCGCGGTGGCGGCCCTGATCGAAGGCGACATGGCGCTGGCGGCGGCGGTGATGAAGGCCGTGAACTCGTCGCTGTACGGCCTGAAGGGCCGCGTGCAGAGCGTGCAGCAGGCCATCACCTACCTGGGCATGCGCGAGATCGCCGCCATCACCTTCGAGATGGGCCTGCGCGCGGCCTTCCCGCCCGCCGCCGAGCTCGAGCCGCTGTGGCAGCGCGCGGCGCGCCGCGGCCTGCTGATGGGCCGCCTGGGCCAGCGGTTGTCGCTGGACGCCTGGGCCGCGCACTCGGCCGGGCTGTTCGAGGAATGCGGCAAGGCGGTGCTGTACCGCCACGCACCCGACCACTACACCGCGATGCTGCGCGCCGCGCGTTCCGACGCCGAGCTGGTGACGCTGGAGCACACCGGCTTCGGCGTCAGCCACGACGCGCTGGGCGCCGCGCTGTGCGACAGCTGGGGTCTGGCGCCTGCCGCGGTGGCCAGCGTGCGCCACCACGTGGGCCTGCTGGCGACGCTGGAGTTCCCGCCGCACGTCACCAAGCGCAGTGTCGGCGTGCTCTCGGTCATCGCCAACACCTTGCTGGACGCCCCCGAGACGCTCGACGCGGTGGTGGCGCAGGTCGCGCCGCAGGCCGAACTCGACACGGTGCTGGCGCTGCGCGGTGCGCGCCACGTGCAGCAGCAGCTGGCCGAGGCGCTGGCCAACGGTCGCTGAAACGGTCGCTCAGCCGTTCGACCCGTTCCGACGAGGGATGTGGTAAGCCCTGCTGCCCAGAGGGCGGCGCGGTGGTTAGTCTTGTCGGCCCGACCGCAACGAGACCTCCGTACGCCATGGCTGCAACCGTATCCGACGACGCGCTGGCCCTGCAGCGCCTTTTCCACTGGGAGCGCACCGAACCCGACCGCGTCGTGCTGACGCAGCCGCTGGGTGGCGGCCAGGTGCGCGACTACACCTGGCGCGAGATCGTCGGCCAGGCCCGGCGCATGGCCGCCCACCTGCAGTCGCTGGGGTTCCCGCCGGGCTCGCGCATCGCGATCCTGTCGAAGAACACGGCGCACTGGCTGATGGCCGACTATGCGATCTGGATCGCCGGGCACGTGTCGGTGCCGCTGTACCCGACGCTGGCCGCCGGCACCATCCGCCAGATCCTGGAGCACAGCGAATCGCGGCTGCTGTTCGTGGGCAAGCTCGACGGCTTCGACACGATGAAGCCCGGCATCCCCGACGGCCTGCCCTGCGTGGCGCTGCCGCTGTCGCCCAAGACCGACTACCGCAGCTGGGACAGCATCACCGAGGCCACCGAGCCGCTGGGCGGCGACCTGCTGCGCCCGGCCGACGACCTGGCCACCATCATGTACACCTCGGGCACCACGGGTGCGCCGAAAGGCGTGATGCACAGCTTCGGCACCTTCGCCTGGAGCGTGCAGTCGGGCCTGAAGCGCGTGCCGGCCATCAACCATGCGGCGCGCATGCTCAGCTACCTGCCGCTGAGCCACGTCGCCGAGCGCACGCTGGTCGAGCACGGCCAGCTCGCCACCGGCATGCACGTGTACTTCGCCGAGAGCCTGGACACCTTCACCAGCGACCTGCAGCGCGCGCGGCCGACGGTGTTCTTCTCGGTGCCGCGCCTGTGGGTGAAGTTCCAGCAGGGCATCCACGCCAAGATGCCGCCGGCCAAGCTGGACCGGCTGCTGAAGATCCCCATCCTGCGCGGCATCGTGCGCAAGAAGATCCTCACCGCGCTGGGCCTGCAGGAGTGCCAGTTCGCCGCTGGCGGCGCCGCGCCGATGCCGCCCGACCTGCTGCGCTGGTACGACAAGCTGGGCCTGGACCTGATCGAGGTCTACGGCATGACCGAGAACTGCGGCGTCAGCCACGCCACGCTGCCGGGCAAGCAGCGCCCGGGCACGGTGGGCCTGCCCTACGACGGCGTTCAGTCGCGGCTGGACCCGGCCACCGGCGAGATCCAGATGAAGAGCCCGGGCCTGATGCTGGGCTACTACAAGCAGCCCGAGGTCACGCGCGAGGCGCTCACAGAAGACGGCTGGCTGCACACCGGCGACAAGGGGGCGCTCGACGCCGAGGGCAACCTGCGCATCACCGGCCGCGTGAAGGACCTGTTCAAGACGAGCAAGGGCAAGTACGTGGCGCCGGCGCCGATCGAGGACAAACTGGTGATGCATTTCGCGGTCGAGGCCTGCTGCGTCACCGGCGCCAACCTCGGCCAGCCGCTGGCCCTGGTGATGCTCAACGAAGTGGCGATCAAGCAGGTGGCCGACGCTGCCGGCCGCGCCGAGCTCGAAGCCTCGCTGGCGGCGCACCTGAAGAGCATCAACGAAACGCTGGACCCGCACGAGCAGCTCGACTGCCTGGTCGTCACCACCGAGCCGTGGACGGTGGGCAACGACCTCATCACGCCGACCTTCAAGGTCAAGCGCAACCGCATCGAGGACCTGTTCGCCAAGCACTACGACCAGTGGGTCGGAGCCCGCAAGCCCGTGCTCTGGCACGGCCGGTAGGCCCGCGCGCGGCGCTTCAGTGCAGCGCCACGCTGGCCGCGTCGCCTTGGCGCTGCTGCCAGCGGGCCGCGAAGGCGGCCAGTTCGGCCACGGGCACCGGCTTGCTCATGTGGTAGCCCTGCGCCTCGTCGCACTCCAGCGCGCGCAGCTGCGCCAGGATGGCCGCGTTCTCCACGCCCTCGGCCACCACGCTGAGGTTCAGGTTGTGCGCCAGGTCCACCACCAGGCGCACGATCTTCGCGTCCTCGGCGCTGCGGTCCATGCCCTTGACGAAGCTCATGTCGATCTTCAGCTCGTCCACCGGCAGGTCCTTCAGGTAGGCCAGCGATGAATAGCCCGTGCCGAAGTCGTCGATCGACAGCTTGAAGCCGCGTGCGCTCAGCGCATTCAGCGTCGCCAGCGCGCGCTGCGGCTCGTCCATCACCGCGCTCTCGGTGATCTCCAGGCAGAAGTGGGCCGCGGAAGCGCCGTGGCGTGCCAGGATGCCGTCCAGCCGCGCCGGCAGCTCGCTGTCCATCAGGTCGCGCGCGCTCAGGTTGACCGAGACACGCTCGATGCCCATCGCCGCCAGCTGCGGCCAGTCGCGCACCGCGGCCTCGAAGATCCACAGCGTCAGCTGGCGCACGAAGCCGGTCTGCTCGGCGTACGGGATGAACTGCATCGGCGGCACCATGCCGCGCGTGGGGTGCTGCCAGCGCACCAGCGCCTCGGCGCCGATCAGTCTGCCGCTGGCGATGGCGATCTTGGGCTGCACGTACAGGCGCAGCTCGTCCTGCTCCAGCGCGCGCCGCAGCTCGCTCAGCAGCGACAGCGTCTGCGCGCTGCCGACGTCGATGGCCGGGTCGTAGACCAGGGCCGACGCCGCGCGGCGCTTGGCGGTGTAGGTGGCGATCTCCGCCCTGCTCAGCAGCGCGTCGGCGTCGTTGCCGTGGTCCGGGAAGCACGCGATGCCGAAGCCGGCCGCCACGTCCACGGTCTGGTCCTCCAGCAGCAGTGGCTGCTCGAAGCTGGTGGCGATGCGCGCGGCCACCGCCAGTGCGGTGTCGGCGTCGGCTCCCGGCAGCAGCAGCGCGAACTCGTCGCCCGACAGCCGTGCCACGAGGTCGCCACCGCGCACGCCGTGCTGGGTGATGCGCTTGGTCACGCCCACCAGCAGCAGGTCGCCGAAACGGTAGCCGAGCACGTCGTTGACGTGCTTGAAGCGGTTCAAGCCCAGCATCACCACCGCGAAGCGGCCACCGCTGTGGGCACCGGCCTCGATGGCGTCGCGCACCGCGGCGCGGAACTGCGGACGGTTGGGCAGCCCGGTCAGCTTGTCCCAGTACGCGAGCTGGTGCACCTCGGCGGCATGGGCAGCGATGCTCTTGCGCATCTGGTCGAAGGCCTGGGCCAGGTCGCCGATCTCGTCGCGGCGCTCGGTGTGCAGCAGCGGCTGCTCGTAGTTGCCGCGGCCCAACTGGGCGCTGGCGCGCACCAGCGCACGCAGCGGCGTCGTGATCTGCCGCGCCAGGAACACACTGAAGACGCCGAACACCGCCACGGCCAGCAAGGTGATCGCCAGCAGCGCCCACTGCAGGCTGCGGAACGGCGCCACCACGCCGGCCACCGGGCGCAGCAGCACGACCTGCGCCGTGCTGTCGGCCGCCAGTGCCACGTGCCGTGCCACCATGGCCTCGCCGGCGACGCTGACGCGTTCGCCGTCGCCAGCCAGCGCCGCGTCGGCGTCGGCCGGCAGCGTCGACAGCGCCGCCTGCAGGCCGCCGCTCGGACCGCCCGGCAAGGCCAGCACCACGTGCAGGCGCGACAGGTCGCGCATGTCGTCGAGCAGCGCGCGGTCGATCGGGAAGCCCATCACCACCCAGCCGATGAGCAGCGGCGCCCGCATCGGCACGGCGACGAAGCGGAACGGCCGCCCGCCCAGCAGCGCCACCTGGCTGGCGCGCGGCTGGCGCGCGAGCGCGGCGGCCACGCGCTGCAACTCAGGGGTGTCGGCCATCGCGCCGTCGCTGTCGTGCACCGCGCGCACGACGAGCCCGGTGTCGACCCAGGCGCCGACTTCCGCGCCGATGCGGGCGCTGTGGTTGTCCAGCACCGAGTCCAGCGTGTCGACGTCGCCGGTGGCCACGGCGGCGCGGAACCCGTAGTCGGCGGCCAGCACGGTGGCGCCCAGCACCAGCGCGTCGGCCTTCTGCTCCAGCAGCCGGCGCCAGACGCGCTCGCCGATCTCCAGCTCGCGCGCCAGGGTGCTGCGGGCGCTGCCCTCGATGGTGGCGCTGATGACGCCGAAGCCCGCGGCCTGCACCAGCAGCAGCAGGCCGAGGAACAACGCCACGATGCGCGTGGACAGCCGGCGCGCGAGGAAGCCGGCAAGAAAGCTGCCGAAAGGCACGGGCCAGCGCATCGGTGCTCAGCTCCCGCCGGGCACCGGCAGGCGCAGCGCCACGCTGCCGCCGGCCGCGGCCACCGTGAAGGGCTGGTCCAGCGCCGCCGCGCCTGGGGGCATGGCCGGGTGCCAGCTGCGCAGCCGGTAGGTGCCGGGCGGCACGTTGTCCAGGCGCACGCGGCCGTTGGCTGCGGTCTGGCCGAGGTGGGGCGTTTCCACCACCACCACCCAGGCCACCATGTCGTCGTGGATGTTGCAGCCCAGCACGGCGATGCCGGGCTTGTCGAACAGCACCGGGTTGGCGGGCGTGCCGGTGTAGAGCTTCAGCTCGAAGGTCTTGGCCGGCGAGAACGAATACACGTGGTGCCGCACCTTGTCGCGGTTCGGGAAGGTCACCTGGGTGCCGGCCGTGACGACCGAGACTCGGTTCGTGAACGCCTTGGCCGCCTGCTCGATCTCGATGCCGGCGAGCGGCCTGGCCGCGGCGCGTGCTTCCTTCGATTCCAGGAACACCACGGCGTCGCCGAGCGGCTTGCCGTCGTTGCCGCTGACGCTGAGCTCCAGCGTTGCCGCGTGGACGGCGCCGGCGGCGACCAGCACGCCGCCGAACAGGGCGGCAGCGCAGCGCAGCAGGGACGGCGTCGGACGGCGGGACGGGCGCGGCATGGGCAGTGGGCGCTGGCAGACAGCAGGGGCCCGGGCCACGGCGGCCCGTGTCAGGTTATCGGCCCTGCGCGCGCCGGATTGAGCCGCGCGGCGCAGCCCGCAGCACCTGGGCGCGCCGGCTCAGGCGATGACGCCGCCGCCCAGGCAGATCTCGCCGTCGTACAGCACCGCGCTCTGGCCGGGCGTGACGGCCCACTGCGGCGCCGCGAAGTCCAGCGTGAAGCCGCCTTCAGTGAGCTGCAGCGTGCAGGCGGCGTCGGCCTGGCGGTAGCGCGTCTTGGCGGCCAGCGCCCCGGCGGGCGGCGGCGTGCCGGCGACCCAGCTGCAGTCGGCCGCGGTCAGCGTGTGCGACAGCAGCCAGGGGTGGTCGTGCCCCTGCACCACGCGCAGCGTGTTGTGCGCGAGGTCCTTGCGCGCCACGTACCAGGGCGCGTGTTCGCCGCCCCCGGCCTTCACGCCGCCGATGCCCAGGCCCTGGCGCTGGCCCAGCGTGTAGAAGCTCAGGCCCACGTGGCGGCCGACCTCGCGGCCGCGGTCGTCGAGCATCGGGCCAGGCGTGCTCTTCAGGTAGCGGTTCAGGAACTCGCGGAACGGCCGCTCGCCGATGAAGCAGATGCCGGTGCTGTCCTTCTTGCGGGCGTTCGGCAGGCCGATCTCCTCGGCGATGCGGCGCACCTCGGTCTTCTTCAGCGCGCCCACCGGGAACAGCGTGCGCGACAGCTGCGCCTGGTTCAGCCGGTGCAGGAAGTAGCTCTGGTCCTTGGCCGGGTCCAGGCCCTTCAGCAGCTCGAAGGCGCCGGCGGCGTTCTGGCGCACGCGGGCGTAGTGGCCGGTGGCGATCTTCTCGGCGCCCAGCCGCATCGCGTGGTCGAGGAAGGACTTGAACTTGATCTCGGCATTGCACAGCACGTCGGGGTTGGGCGTGCGGCCGGCGTCGTACTCGCGCAGGAACTCGGCGAAGACGCGGTCCTTGTACTCGGCGGCGAAGTTCACGTGCTCGAGTTCGATGCCCAGCACGTCGGCCACCGAGGCGGCGTCGACGAAGTCGATGTTCGACGAGCAGTAGGCGCTGTCGTCGTCATCCTCCCAGTTCTTCATGAAGATGCCGACGACCTCGTGGCCCTGCTGCTTCAGCAGCCAGGCCGTGACCGCGGAATCGACGCCGCCGCTCAAGCCCACCACGACGCGCTGTCTGGTTCCCATGCCCGGGATTATCCCCAGGCGGCGCGCCGGAGCCGGCGGCGCGGGCTTCAGCCGGCCAGCTTCAGCAAGCCAGCATCTGCGAGCGCGAACGGATCAGCTCGCGCGCGCGGTTCAGCGCGTAGTGCAGGGCCTCGTCGGGGTTGGGCCAGCGGTGGCCGCAGGCCAGGCTGTCGTCGCGGAAGGCTTCGCGCTGGCGGGCCGTGCCCTGGCCATGCACGCCGCGCACGCGGTTGACGACGACCGCGGCGATGTAGCCGTCGCCGCGCGGTGCCTCCAACGCGCCGACATAGATGCGGTAGTCGCCTTCGTGGCATTCCTGGAATCGCATGGTGCGGCCTCTCGGATCGGGCTCGGGGGAACCCCGAAGTGGGCGCGATGATGGGGGCCTGCCCCAGGGGGAACCATCCCTCGCGGGAGGGAGCCGCCCCCCGAAGGTGCATGGGATGATGGTCCGCATTGCCGCACGTCAAGGAAGCCCGCCATGACCGCCAGCCTGCCCCCGGCCTACCTGCGCCAACCCGCGCTGCACGGTGACACCGTCGTCTTCGTCAGCGACGACGACCTCTGGAGCGTCCACACGGCCGGCGGCACCGCGCGGCGGCTGACCGCAGGCCTTGGGGAGCCGGCCACGCCCTGCCTGTCGCCCGACGGCCAGTGGCTGGCCTTCATCGGCCGCGACGAAGCCCATGGCGAGGTCTGGTGCATGCCGGCCCAAGGCGGCGCCGCCCGGCGCCTGACCTGGCTGGGTGCCGACACCGCGGTGCGCGGCTGGACGCCCGAGGGCCGCATCCTCTTCTGCAGCAACCACGGCCAGCCCTTCTTCCGCAACTGGCACGCCTTCACGGTGGGCCCGCACGGCGGCGCGCCCGAGGCGCTGGGGCTGGGCCAGGTGAACCACCTCGCCTTCGGGCCCGGCGGCCGACGCGTGATCGGCCGCAACACCGCCGACCCGGCCCGCTGGAAGCGCTACCGCGGCGGCACTGCCGGCCACCTGTGGATCGAAGCGCAGGGCGACGGCCAGTTCCGCCGCATGGCCGAGCTGCAGGGCAACATCACCAGCCCGCTGTGGCTGGGCGAGCGCATCTACTTCCTGAGCGACTTCGAAGGCACCGGCAACCTCTATTCCTGCCTTCCCGACGGCGCCGACCTGGTGCGCCACAGCGACCACGACGGCTTCTACGCCCGCCACGCCAGCAGCGACGGGCAGCGCATCGTCTACCAGTGCGGCGCCGAACTCTGGTTGTTCGACCCTGCTGCCCACCACACGCAGCCGATCGCCATCGACGTGCCCGCGGCGCGCACGCAGGCGGCGCGCCGCTTCGTGCCGGCGGCCGAGCACCTGCACGGCGCGGTGCTGCACCCGGCCGGCCACAGTGTCGCGGTGGAGGCGCGCGGCAAGCTGTTCACGATGCCGCTGTGGGAAGGCGCCGTGCTGCAGCACGGGCACGCCGCCGGCGCGCGCCAGCGCCTGGGCCAGTGGCTGGCCGACGGCAGCACGCTGGTGGCGGCCAGCGACGCCTCGGGCGAGGAGCAGATCGTCGTGTTCGACGCCAGCGGCGAACGCGCCCTGCCCTGGGACATCGGCCGCGCCACCGAGCTGCGCGCGGCGCCGCAGGGCACGCTGCTGGCCATCGCCAACCACCGCAACCAGCTGCTGCTGGGCGACGTGGCCGGCGGAACCCTGCAGGTGGCCGACAGCAGCGCCTGCGGCCGCATCCGCGATCTGGCGTGGTCGCCCTGCGGCGGCTGGCTCGCCTATGCCTTCGACACCAGTCCGCGCCACAGCGCGATCAAGCTGCTGCAGGTGGCCACCGGCACGGCCACGCTGGTGACGCAGCCCGAGTTCCGCGACTGGAGCCCGAGCTTCGACCCCGCGGGGCGCTTCCTCTACTTCCTGTCGCTGCGCACCTTCGACCCCGTGTACGACGCGGTGCAGTTCGAGCTGAGCTTCCCGCGCGCCGCGCGGCCGTACCTGGTGGCGCTGCAGGCCGGCGGCCGGCCGCCCTTCGACCCACTGCCCAAGGGCCTGAAGCCGGACGGCGACGACACGCCGGGCAAGGGCGCCGCCCCTGCCGAGGGCGGCGCGCCGGCGCCGCTGCAGGTGGACCTGGACGGCATCGCGCGCCGCGTGGCGGCGTTCCCGGTGGCCGAGGCGCGCTTCGGGCAGCTCGCCGGTGTGGCGGGCGGCAAGGTGGTGTGGACCGTGCTGCCCATCCCCGGCGCGCACGGCCGCGGCGGCCACAAAGAGGCGCCCGGCCGGCTGGAGGTGTTCGACTTCGCCAGCGGCCAGGTCAAGACGCTGATGGACAAGGCCGACGCCGTATCGGTGGCGGCCGACCACCACACGCTGCTGGTGCGCGAAGGCCAGCGCCTGCGCGCCATGGCCGCCAAGCCGCGCGACGACAAGGAGGCCGACGCCGACACCCGCCCGTCGCGCAAGAGCGGCTGGCTCGACCTGGGCCGCCTGCGCGTGGCCGTGGAGCCGGCGGCCGAATGGCGCCAGATGCTGCGCGAGGTGTGGCGGCTGCAGCGCGACCACTTCTGGGTCGCCGACATGTCGGGCGTGGACTGGGCCGCGGTGTGGCAGCGCTACGCGCCGCTGCTGGCGCGCGTGGCCACGCGCGGCGAGCTGTCGGATCTGGTGTGGGAACTGCAGGGCGAGCTCGGCACCTCGCATGCCTACGAGATGGGCGGCGACCACCGCAAGCCGCCCGCGGTGGCACTGGGCTTCCTGGCCGCCGAGCTGCAGCCGGGGCCGCAAGGCCACACCATCGCCGCCATCGTGCAGGGCGACCCCTGGGACGCCGCGGCCGACTCGCCGCTGAACGCCGTGGGCGTGGAAGCCCGCGTCGGCGAACGCGTGCTCGCCATCGGCGGCCAGCCGCTGCCACCCGACCAGCCGGCGCAGTCGCTGCTGGTGCACCAGGCCGGCGCGAAGGTGGCGCTGACACTGGCGGACGCAGCCGGCACGACGCGCGACGTGCTGGTCACGCTGCTGGCCGACGAGACGCCGGCGCGCTACCGCGCCTGGGTCGAGCACAACCGCGCCTGGGTGCACGAACACAGCGGCGGCCGCCTGGGCTATCTGCACGTGCCCGACATGATGTCGGCCGGCTTCGCCGAGTTCCACCGCTACTTCGCCACCGAATGCGACCGCGACGGCCTGGTGGTGGACCTGCGCTACAACCGCGGCGGCCATGTCTCGGAGCTGCTGCTGGAGAAGGTGGCGCGGCGGCGCGTGGCCTGGAACCTGACGCGCTGGGGCCAACCCCAGCCCTACCCCGATGCCGCGGCCGCCGGCCCGGTGGTGGCGCTGACCAACGAGCACGCGGGCTCGGACGGCGACATCTTCTCGCACAACTTCAAGCTGATGGGCATCGGCACCCTGGTCGGCACACGCACCTGGGGCGGCGTCATCGGCATCTGGCCGCGGCACACGCTGGTGGACGGCAGCACGACGACGCAGCCCGAGTACGCGTTCTGGTTCAAGGACGTGGGCTGGGGCGTCGAGAACCACGGCACCGATCCCGACATCGAGGTCGACAACGCGCCGCAGGACCGCGCCGCGGGCCGCGACCGGCAGCTGGAGGTGGCGGTGGCCACGGCGCTGGCGGCGGTGGCGCGCGAAGGCGTGGCGCGGCCCGACTTCGGCCCGCGTCCGCAGCTCGCGGCGCCCCCGCTGCCGCCGCGGCCTGCACGCCCGGCGCGCTGACCCGCAGGCACGGTGCCTGCTTGCGGCGCTGGGCGAGAATCCAGCCCCGCCGCAAGAGCCCGCCATGCCAGAAGCGACCGCCCCGCACGACCTCCAGCACGACATCCCGCAGGACACCCACGCCATCGAGGTGCGCGCCAGTACCGTGCACGGCCAGGGGGCGTTTGCCACCCGCCCGCTGCAGCGCGGGCGCGCCATCGGCCACTACGGCGGGCGCCGCTACGCACCGGGCGAGGTCGGCGAACGCGACTGGGACAACGGCCTGACCTACGTCTTCGGCCTCTCCGACGGCAGCATCATCGACGGCAGCGACGGCGGCAACGCCACGCGGCATCTCAACCATTCGTGCGCGCCCAACTGCGTCGCCTTCGAGGTCGAGGCCGAGGACGGCACGCCGCAGGTGGTGATCGAGGCGCGCCGGCGCATCCGCGTCGGCGAGGAGCTGTTCATCGACTACGCGCTGGACATCGGCGACGCCGACCCGGCGACCTTTCCGTGCCGCTGCGGCGCGCCGCAGTGCCGCGGCACGATGGCGATGAAGAACGGCTGACGCGGCCGCGGCACGCCGCGGGCGATCCCCTACACTGCGGCAAATGAACCAGACGGTACATTCGGCGGCGAAGAAGCTGGCGGCCAAGGCGTCCACCAAGGCGTCCACGAAGGCAGCTGCCAAGACCGCGGGCAGGTCGAGTGCGGCGCGCACGAACGACCCCGAACGCACGATGGCCGACATCATCGACGTCGCCACGCACGAGTTCAGCGAGAAGGGCCTGGCCGGGGCCCGCATCGACGACATCGCCGAGGCCATGCGCACCAGCAAGCGCATGATCTATTACTACTTCGGCAGCAAGGAAGGCCTGTACATCGCGGTGCTGGAAGAGGCCTACCGGCGCATCCGTGCCATCGAGGCCGACCTGCACCTGGACGACCTGGCCCCTGAAGATGCGCTGCGCCGGCTGGTCGGCTTCACGGTCGACTACCAGCTGGCCAACCCCGACTTCATCCGCCTGGTGATGACGGAGAACATCCACCGCGGCGAGTACATCGCGCAGAGCAAGGCGATCCAGAAGCTCAACGTGCCGGCCATCGAAGGCCTGCGCCGTGTCTACGAGCGCGGCGTCGAGGCCGGCGTGTTCCGCAGCGGCGTCGACGCCATCGACCTGCACATGTCGATCAGCGCGCTGAGCTTCTTCAACACGGCCAACCGCCACACCTTCAGCCTGATCTTCAAGCGCGATCTCGACACGCCGGCCGCGCTGATCGCGCGCCGCGACAGCATCATCGAGATGGTGGTCCGTTTCGTGAGGAAGTGAGGCCGACGGCGGCGTCGGCGGGTTGTGCGTGATTGTCCGGGTTTCCACCAGACCAAAAACTAACTAGTTCGTACATTATTCGCTCCGACGCTGCGACGAAAGCGTCTGGAGCCATGTTGAACACCCCCACCCCCACGGTCCTCGACCGCCTCTGCCGGCTGCTGGAGCTGCTGATCGCGCTGTGCCTGGCGGTGATGGTGGTCATGGTGTTCGGCAACGTCGTGCTGCGCTACGTCTTCAACTCCGGCATCGCCGTCAGCGAGGAGCTCTCGCGCTGGCTCTTCGTGTGGATGACGTTCATCGGCGCCATCGTGGCGCTGAAGGAGCACGGCCACCTGGGCACCGACATGTTGGTGGCGCGCCTGCCGCGGTGGGGCAAGCGTGTGTGCCTGGTTGCCAGCCAGCTGCTGATGCTGTGGGTGACCTGGCTGCTGCTGCAGGGCAGCTGGGCGCAGGTGCTGATCAACCGCGACGTCGAGGCGCCGGTCACCGGCGCGCCGATGGCGCTGGTCTACCTGGCCGGCGTGGTCTTCGCGGTGCCCGCCGGGCTGCTGCTGCTGCTGGAGCTGCTGCGCACGCTGACGGGCCGGCTGCGCGACGACGAGCTGGTGATGGTGCAGGAGTCGGAAGACCTCGCCCATGCCCAGGCCGAGATGAAGAAGGACGCGGCGCAATGACCATCCTCGTCTTCCTCGGCTCCCTGCTCGGCGCGATGGCGCTGGGCATGCCCATCGCCTACGCGCTGCTGGTCAGCGGTGCGGCGCTGATGCTGCACCTGGACATGTTCGACGCGCAGATCCTGGCGCAGAACGTCATCAACGGCGCCGACAGCTTCCCGCTGCTGGCCGTGCCTTTCTTCATGCTGGCCGGCGAGATCATGAACGTCGGCGGCCTGTCGCGCCGCATCGTCAACCTGGCGCTCACGCTGGTGGGCCACGTGCGCGGCGGCCTGGGCTTCGTCACCATCCTGGCCGCGGTGCTGATGGCCGCGCTGTCGGGTTCGGCGGTGGCAGACACCGCGGCGCTGGCGGCGCTGCTGCTGCCGATGATGGTGCGCGCCGGCCACGACAAGGCACGCGCCGGCGGCCTGATCGCCAGCGCCGGCATCATCGCGCCCATCATCCCGCCGTCGATCGGCTTCGTGATCTTCGGCGTCGCCGCCAACCTGTCGATCGGCAAGCTCTTCATGGCCGGCATCGTGCCGGGCCTGCTGATGGGCGTGGCCATCGCCACCGCCTGGTACATCGTGGCCAGGCGCGAGAACGTCACGCCGCCCAAGCCCGCCAGCCGCGCCGAGAAGCTGGCGGCGCTGAAGAGCTCGACCTGGGCACTGTTCCTGCCGGTCATCGTGCTCGTGGGCCTGAAGATGGGCGTGTTCACGCCCACCGAAGCCGCGGTGGTGGCCGCGGTGTACGCGCTGTTCGTCGCCACCGTGGTCTACCGCGAGATGACGCTGCGGCAGCTGCTGCCGGTGTTCATCAGCGCGGCCAAGACGACCTCGGTGATCATGTTCCTGGTGGCTGCGGCCATGGTGTCGGCCTGGCTCATCACGGTGGCGCAGCTGCCGGCGCAGATGATCGAGTTGCTGCAGCCGCTGCTGGACCACCCGACGCTGCTGCTGATCGCCATCATGCTGCTGGTCATCGCGGTGGGCACGGCGATGGACATGACGCCCACCATCCTGATCCTCACCCCGGTGCTGATGCCGGTGGTGAAGGCCGCCGGCATCGACCCCTACTACTTCGGCGTGCTGTTCATCATGAACAACGCCATCGGCCTGATCACGCCGCCGGTGGGCACCGTGCTCAACGTCGTGGCCGGCGTCGGCCGCATGAAGATGGACCAGGTCACCCGCGGTGTGCTGCCCTTCCTGGGCGCGCAGCTGGCCGTGCTGTTCCTGCTGGTGCTGTTCCCGCAGATCGTGTTGTGGCCCCTGAAGCTTTTCTACTGAACGGAGACAAGAGATGAAGCGTGTCGTTCTCAAGACCCTGGTGGCTGCCGCCGCCCTCGCCGCCTTCGGCCTCGCCGGCGCCCAAGACATCAAGGAGCGCAGCTTCAAGCTGGGCCTGCAGAACCCCAAGGGCCACCCGCTGGTGACCGGCGCCGAGAAGTTCGCCGAGATCGTGGCTGCCAAGAGCGGCGGCAAGATGAAGATCAACCTGTTCCCGGGTGGCGTGCTCGGCGGCGACGCGCCCACGGTGTCGGCGCTGCAGGGCGGCACGGTCGAGATGACGGCGCTGAACAGCGGCATCCTGGCCAGCCAGGTCAAGGACTTCGCGGTCTTCGACTTCCCCTTCATCTTCGCCACGCCGCAGGAAGCCGACGCCGTCGTCGACGGCCCCTTCGGCCAGAAGATGCACGCCAAGCTGCAGGACAAGGGCATCGTCGGCCTGGCCTACTGGGAGCTTGGCTTCCGCAACATCACCAACAGCAAGCGCGCCATCACCAAGGTCGAAGACCTCGAAGGCCTGAAGCTGCGGGTCATTCCGAACGCGATCAACGTCGACTGGGTCAAGGCGCTGGGCGCCAACCCCACGCCGATGGCCTTCCCCGAGGTCTACGCGGCGATGGAAGCCAAGGCCATCGACGGCCAGGAGAACCCGCTGAACGTGATCCTGGCGAACAAGTTCGCCGAGGTGCAGAAGCACCTGGTGCTGAGCAACCACCAGTACAACCCGCAGAGCCTGATCATCAGCAAGAAGGTCTGGGACACGCTCTCGGCCGCCGAGAAGAAGATCCTGCAAGATGCCGCGACCGAGAGCGCCGTCTACCAGCGCAAGGTCTCGCGCGACGCCGCCGCCGGCAACCTGGCGGCGCTGAAGCAGGCCGGCATGGCCGTCACCGAGCTGTCGGCCGCCGAGCAGGCCAAGCTGCGCGCGAAGTTCAAGCCCGTCATCGACAAGCACGGCGAAGGCATCGCCGCCACCGTCACCGAGCTGAACGCCGAACTCGCCAAGCTGAGAAAGTAATGTCTGCGCCCGACAAGCTGCTGGTCGGCCTGATCGGTGCCGGCATCCAGCGCTCGCTGACGCCGGCGCTGCACGAAGCCGAGGCGCAGGCGCAGGGTCTGCGCCTGCACTACCAGCTGATCGACCTGGACACCACCGGCCAGGGTGTCGAGACGCTGCCGGCGCTGCTGGCTGCGGTGCGCACCATCGGCTTTGCCGGGCTCAACATCACCTACCCCTGCAAGCAGGCCGTCATTCCGCTGCTCGACGCGCTCAGCGACGAAGCCGCGGCGATGGGGGCCGTCAACACCGTGGTCCACCGCGACGGCAAGCTGGTGGGGCACAACACCGACGGCTCGGGCTGGCGCTGGGGCTTCGAGCGCGCGCTGCCCGACGCCGACCTGTCGCGCGTGGTGCTGCTGGGGGCCGGCGGCGCCGGCTCGGCCATCGCGCACGCGGCGCTGCGCATGGGCGTGCAGCAGCTGGTGCTGGTGGACAGCGACACCGCGCGCGCCAGCGCCCTGGCCGAGCGGCTGAACGCGCTGTACCCCGGTCGCCGCGCGAGCTTCACGCCCGATGTCGCGGCGGCGCTGGCAGGTGCCAGCGGCCTGGTGCACGCCACGCCCACCGGCATGGACAAGCTGCCCGGCATGCCGCTGGCAGCAGCACTGCTGCGGCCCGACCTGTGGGTGTCGGAGATCGTCTACTTCCCGCTCGAGACCGAACTGCTGCACGCCGCACGCGCGCTCGGCTGCCGCATCAGCGACGGCGGCGGCATGGCGGTCGGCCAGGCGGTGGGTGCCTTCACGCACTTCACCGGGTTGCAACCGGACGCGGCGCGCATGGACGCTCATTTCAGGCGTCTGGTCGCCGAACGGCGCTGAGGCGCCACCCCCCAAGCAGGAGCCTTGCGATGACCCTCACGCTGGACCGCGAAGCCGTGCTCGACCTGCCCAACCCGCTGGGCCTGGAAGGCATCGAGTTCATCGAATACACCACGCCGCGCCCGCAGGCGCTGGGCCAGGTGCTGGAGTCCATGGGCTTCCGCCCGGTGGCCCGCCACCGCTCGCGCGAGGTGCTGCTGTACCGCCAGGGCGGCATGAACATCATCGTCAACGCACACGGCATCGCTGCGTCCGCCACGGGTGGCGAGGCCGCGCCCGAGATCGCCGCGATTGCGCTGCGCGTGCGCGATGCTGGTGCTGCCTGGCGCCGTGTCATCGAGCTGGGCGCCTGGCCGCTGCCCGGGCACGTGCAGCCGATGGAGCTGCACATCCCCGGCGTGCATGGCGCTGGCGCCAGCCGCATCTTCTTCGTCGACCGCTGGCGCGAGTTCTCGATCTACGACGTCGACTTCGTGCCCATCCCCACGGTGGCGCAGCAGGTGCCGGCCACCGCCGGCCTGCACTGGTTCGGCATCGTGCAGTACGTCGGCGCGCAGCGCGCCGAGGACTGGTGCGCGTTCTACGCCTCGCTGTTCGGCTTCGCGGTGCTGGCCGACGACGAACGCTACGGCATCCTGCCCGCCGGCCGCGTGCTGCGCTCGCCCTGCGGCACCTTCTTCCTGCAGCTGATCGAGCCCGAGCCCGACGCCGGCACCGCCGGCCTCGCCGACGAAGGCCTGCAGCGCGTGGCCTTCGGCACGCCCGACGTGCCGGCCGCGGTGCGCACGCTGCGGCAGCGCGGCGTGGATTTCGTCGAGTCCGACCGCCTGCGCCCGGGCGACCGCGGCGCGCTCACGCGTGCGGTGCTGGGCAGCGTGATGTTCGAGCTGGTGCACCACGACTCGGTGCAGGCAGGCTGACGCCATGTTCAAGGACATCGGCATGGACACCATCAGCCTGGCGGGCCCGCTGCACGCCAAGCTGCGTGCGATGCGCGAGGCCGGCTTCACGCAGGTGATGCTGGCCGCGAAGGACCTGGTGGGCCACCCCGACGGCTGGCAGGCCGCGGTGGCCGAGGTGCAGGCCAGCGGCCTGCGCGTCACCGGCTTCCAGGTGCTGCGCGACTTCGAGGGCCTGTCGGGCCACCTGCACGACTACAAGGTCGACATCGCGCGTTCGATGATCGAGATGTGCGCGGCGCTGCGCAGCCCGGTGCTGCTGGCCTGCAGCAGCACCAGCGTGCACGCCAGCGACGACCGCGCGCACATCGCGCGCGACCTGCGCAAGCTGGCGATGATGGCGCTGCCCTTCGGCATCCGCGTCGCCTACGAAGGCCTGAGCTGGGGCCGCCATCTCAACGACGTGCCCGGCGCCTGGGACGTGGTGCAGCGCGCCGACGCGCCCAACCTGGGCCTGGGCATCGACTCGTACCACAGCTTCGCGACGCAGACGCCGCTGGAGGCGTTGCAGGGCGTGGACGCGGCCAAGATCTTCCTGGTGCAGCTGTCGGACTTCATGTGGCAGGAAGTGCGCACGGTGGAAGAGCGCATCGATACCGCGCGCCACTTCCGGGTGTTCCCCGGCGAAGGCGTGCACAGCGAAGCCATCGTGCGCCTGGTGCGCCTGCTCGACGGCATGGGCTACCGCGGCGACTACAGCTTCGAGGTCTTCAACGACGACTACCAGCAGCTGCCGCTGGCCACCGTGGCGCAGCGTGCGCAGCGCTCGGCCACCTGGCTGGCGGCCGACGTGCTGCGGCGCGCGCTGCCGCTGCCGGGGCGCGCGCCGCTCAGGGCCTAGTCAGTCCACCCTGACGGCCGGCCAGGACGTCAGTCCACCTTCGCGCTGAACAGACGATCAGTCGACTTTCGCGCCTGAAGCCTTCACCACCCCCGCCCACTTCTTCGTCTCGGCGTCGATGAACTTCACGAACTCCGCCGGCGTCATGCCGCTCGGAATGGCGCCCTGCGCCTGCAGCCGCTCCTTCAGTGCCGGCGTGGCCATCGCCTTGGCCGTTTCCTGCTGCAGCCGCGCCACCACGTCGGCGGGCGTGCCGGCGGGTGCCAGCAGGCCAAACCACGAACTCGCTTCGTAGCCCTTCAGCGCCGCGCCGCCGGCCTCGGCCACGGTGGGCAGGTCGGGCAGCGCCTGCGAGCGCACGGCGCTGGTCACGCCCAGTGCCTTCAGCTTGCCGCTCTTGATGTGCGGCATCGCCGACGGCAGGTTGTCGAACATCACGTCCATGTTGCCGCCCATCAGGTCGATCAGCGCCGGGCCCGAGCCGCGGTACGGGATGTGGACCATGAAGGTGCCGGTCATGGTCTTGAACAGCTCGCCCGCCAGGTGGATGCTGGTGCCGTTGCCCGAGCTGGCCATGTTCAGCCGGCCGGGTGCGGCCTTCAGCGCCTTCACGAAGTCGGCGACGTTGTTGACGCCCAGTTTCTGCGCCGTGGCCGGGTTCATCACCAGCACGTTGGGCACGCCGGCCACCAGCGTCACGGGCACGAAGTCCTTGAGGTGGTCGTAGGGCATGCGCGGGTACAGCGCCGGGTTGATGGCGTGCGTGCCCACCGTGCCCATCAGCAGCGTGTAGCCGTCGCCCGGGGCCTTGGACACTTCGGCGGCGCCGTTGTTGCCGCCGGCGCCGGGCTTGTTGTCGACGATGAAGGGCTGGCCGAAGGCGCGCTGCAGCTCGGGCGCGAGCGCGCGCGCCAGGATGTCGGTGGTGCCGCCGGCGGCGAACGGCACGACGATGCGCACCGGCTTCGTCGGCCAGGCGCCCTGCGCGTGCACGGCAGGTGCGGCCAGCAGGGCGAGCGTGGTGGCCAGTGCGGCGCGGCGGGTCAGGGGCGTGGGTCGGGTCATCGTCGTGTCTCCTTCGTCGTGGTCAGAGCTTGAGTTCCAGCCGCAGCTGCCAGTTCGTGTCGGTCGGGGCCGCGGTGCTGGCGGTCTGCGTGCTGGTGCCGGTGGTGAAACGGTTGCTGCTGTCGTAGTGTCGTGCGTCGAGGTTGCTGGCCAGCAGCCGCAGCGCCACGGCGGGATCGAAGGTCCACAGCGCAAACGCGTCGAACACACGCTTGCCGCCGCTGCGTGTGCGCTGGGCTTCGCTGAGCTGGGTCTCGGTGGCCGGCACCCAGTTGAGGTTGCCGCCCACGGTGAGCGGCAGGCCGCGCCAGCGGTAGTCGGCGCCCAGGTTGCCGGTGGCGCGCGCCTGCTGGTCGAGCCGGTTGTCGGGCCCGGGCACACCGTCCACGCTTGAGCGGAACAGGCCCAGGTTGGCGCGCAGCTCTACGCGCGGCGCGCCGGCCAGCAGCGTGTCGAGCGGGAACTTGGCCTCCAGCTCCAGCCCCTGCGTGGTCGCGTTGCCGATGTTCTGCTGCCGAGCCACCCAGCGCTGCACCGGGCTGTAGTCCACCGTCTCCAGTGCCGTCACGCTGCGCATCACGCCCTGGATGCGGCGGTGGAAGACGTTGGCGCTGAGCAGGCCGCCACCGGCCAGGTAGCGCTCCAGCGCCAGGTCGACGCCCGTGGCCAGCTCGGGCCGCAGCCCGGGGTTGCCGGCGCGGTCGGGGCTGGTGGCTTCGTTCGGGCCGCTGGGGTCGAACTTGCTGTTGATCGTGGTGTTGCCGATCAGCGTGCCGAGTGCGGGCGACCGGTAGCTGCGTGTCAGGCTCAGGCGCACCTGGTCGCGGCCCTTCGGGTCGGGTTTCCACAGCACGTGCAGCAGCGGCGTGGCGACGCTGCTGCGGTTGCGCGGTCGGCTGCCGTCGGCCGCGGTGCCGTCGGTGGTGATGCCTTCCCAGCGCAGGCCGGCGTGCAGCGCCCACTGCGGCGTCAGGCTCCACTCGTCTTGCATGTAGGCGGCCAGGCGCAGGCTGGCGGCCTGCAGGTTGCCGGTGGCGTCGTCGGCCTGCAGGTCGCCGCTGCGCTGCTCGCGGCGGCGCACGGCCTCGGCTTCAAGGCCGCTGACGAGGCTGTGCGCGCTGTCCGGGGCCGCGTCGCTGCCGCCGAGTGTCTGCGACAGCTTGGCGTTCAGCGCCAGCGTGTGCTCGCGTGTGCGGCTGCTGTCGTGCAGCGTGCGCAGCAGCGTGCCATCGTCCCGGAACTCCTGGCGCACGCTGTCGCCGCGGGCGCGCCAGGCGCCGCCGTTGCCGTTCAGCTCCAGCCGCGTCCCGGTGCCCAGGCGCTGGCGCCACTGCGTGTTCAGCCGCAAGTTGGTGAAGCTGCTGCGGCCCTGGCTGTCGGCCAGGTCGTAGGCCTGCGGTGTGGCGGGCACGTCTTGCTGCAGCGTGAAGCGGCGGTCGCTGCGCGCGCTGCTGTGGAAGAGCGACGGCGCCAGCAGCAGCGTGTCGCCGCTGTCCGACAGACGCCATTGCAGCCGGCCCGTGGCGTTCAGGCCCGTGCGCCGGTCGGCGGTGCGCGTGGTCTCGCGCTCGGCCTGCAGCAGGCTGCCGTCGGCCAGTGCGGTCTCCACGGTCTCGGTGCGGCTCTCGCTGCGCTGGCGGCGCAGGAAGGCGGCGCTGGAGAGGTTGTAGGTCAGCGGCCCGGCGCTGTCATTACGCGTCCAGTGCAGGCCCGGCGAGACGGCACCGTCTTCGATGCCGACCCCCAGCCGCAGGTCGTTGAGCCGGCGCCGGAAGCCTTCGCGCGTGATGATGTTGATGCTGCCGGCGATCGCACGCGCGCCGGTCTCGGCCGTGGGTGCGCGCAGCACCTCGATGCGCTCGACCTGCTCCGGCGTCAGCGACTCCAGGCTGAAGCCCGGCGGCACGCGCTGGCCGTCGATCAGCAGCTGCGTGTAGCCGCCGCCCAGCCCGCGCAGGCGCGGCGGCCCGCCGCGGCCGGGTGCGCCGGGCGTGGTGACGCCGGGCAGCCGGCGCAGCACCTCGCCGAGGCTGCTGTCGCCGAACTTCTCGATCTCCTCGCGGCCGATGACGATCTTCGCGGCGGTGGACTGGCGGCGCTGCTCGGTGTCGGAGCCGCGGCTGCCGGTGATCTCGATGCGGGTGGCAGCTGCGGCGGGGTCGGCGGCCGGCGCGGGCGCCGGTGCGGGTGCCGGTGCGGGTGCCGGTGTGGCCTCCTGCGCCAGCACGGCGGGCCCCGCGCCGGACAGCGCCAGCAGCAGCACAAGCTTCGGTGGGCGGGGTGGGGACATCACGTCCGGCATTGTCACCTTGCGGACACGTTGCATCGGGTCCAACACCGTTGCGCGGCGCCGGCGCCGGCATCAAGCTGCGGCACGCTGTTCAACCCATTCACCGAGCACCCGACGATGCAACGCCGACACCTGCTGCAGACCCTGGCCGCCACCACCCTGGCCCCCGCCGCCTGGACCGCCGGCGCGCAAGCCGCCTGGCCCAGCCAGACGGTGCGGCTGATGATCGCCTTCCCGGCCGGCGGCCCCACCGACCTGACGATGCGCCAGCTGGCCGACAACGCCAGCAAGCTGCTGGGCCAGCAGGTCATCATCGAGAACAAGCCCGGCGCCGGCGGCACGCTGCCGGCGCAGCTGCTGCAGCAGGCCAAGCCCGACGGCTACACGCTGGCGCAGATCCCGCTGGGCGTGTTCCGCCTGCCGTACACCACGCGCATCACCTGGGACCCGGTGAAGGACATCAGCTACATCCTGGGCGTCACCGGCTACGCCTTCGGCGTGGTGGTGCCGGCCGACGGCCCCATCAAGACCTGGGCCGACTTCGTCGCCTACGCCAAGGCCAACCCGGGCAAGCTCAGCTACGGCAGCACCGGCGCGCTGACGAGCCCGCACCTGACGATGGAAGACATCGCGCAGCGCGTGGGCATCTCGCTGAACCACATCCCGTACAAGGGCAGCGCCGACCTGATGCAGAGCATCCTGGGCGGGCAGATCATGGCCGCAGCCGACTCCACCGGCTTCGCGCCGCACGTCGCCAGCGGCAAGCTGCGCGTGCTCAACACCTGGGGCGAGAAGCGCCTGGCCAAGTTCCCCGACGTGCCGACGCTGCAGGAGCTGGGCATCCCGCTGGTGCAGGCCTCGCCGTACGGCATCGGTGGCCCCAAGGGCATGGACGCAGGCCTGGTGCAGCGCATCCACGACGCCTTCAAGCAGGCCATGGAGATGCCCAACCACGTCGAGGTGCTGGCCAAGTACGACCAGACGCTGATGTACATGAGCCCGGCGCAGTACGCGCGTTTCGCCGAAGACACCTTCAAGCGCGAGAAGGCGCTGGTCGACAAGCTGGGCCTGGCCAAGCCGTCCTGACCGGCGCAGCGCGGCGGCGGCGGCACCTGGCCTGCCGTTACGATGCCGCCGTGCAAGCCCTGAGATCACCGCGCAGACCTGCGCGGTGCAGCCCCTTCCATGACATCCGCCGCCCCTGAGCGCCGCGGCCGCCGGCACATGCACGACCTGGCGGCGCGCATGCTGGGGCGCGCGCTGCTGCTGATCGCCCTGCTGCTGCTGGGATCGGCGCTGCTGCAGGAGCTGCTGGGCGTGCCCGATCGCGCCAGCCGCTGGCGCCTGGCCTACGCCAGCGGCCTGGTGCTGGCGGCGGCGCTGGGCGAGTGGCAGCGCCGCCAGGGCCGGCCGCAGGCCGCCAGCGCGCTGATCCTCGTGACCGCCTTGCTGGCCTGTGCCAGCCAGGCCTGGGTGACCGGCCAGGGCGTGCACGCGCTGGCCATGTCGGGCGCCGTGCTGGTGGTCACGCTGGCCGGCGTGCTGGCCAGCGCCCGGGCGGCCGTGCTGCTGGCGCTGCTGAACCTGGCGGCGGCGCTGGCGTTGTTCGCCGCCGAACGCCAGGGCCTGCTGCCCGGTGCGCCCGAAGGCGCCGTGGGTGGGGCCGGCCCCATCGTGCGCCTGGCTGGGCTGCTGTTGCTGCAGGCCTGCGGCCTGATCGCCGGTCTGGTGCTGGCGCGGCTGTTCAACGACAGCCTGGGCCGCGCGCTCGACGAACAACAGCGCCTGGACGCGCTGCTGCACATCGGCAGCGACTGGGTCTGGGAGATGGACGTGCAGCGCCGGCTGACGGCCGTGTCCTCGTCGTTCGAGCAGCACACCGGCCGCAGCGTCGCCCAGATGCTGCAGCTCGGGCAGCCGGGCGGCCCGCAGATGGTCGACGACGCCGGCCTGCAGCAGGCGCGCACCGCGATGGACAGCCAGCAGCCCTTCCGCAACTGCACCATCACCTACCGCTGGCCCGACGGCACGCTGCTGTGCGCCAACGCCAGCGGCCAGCCGCGCCTGGACGCCCAAGGCCGGCTCACCGGCTGGTGGGGCGCCAGCCGCAACGTCACCGCCGAACGCCTGGCGCAGCAGGAGCAGCGGCGTGCGCAGGACATGCTGGACCGCCTGGTGCGGCTGAGCCCCGATCCCATCAGCGTGGTGCGCCTGAACGGCGGCGCGATCCTGCTGGCCAACCCGGCCTTCCTGCAGGCCAGCGGCCTCGACGAAGCCCGCGTGAAGGGCCGCAGCGCGCTGGAGCTGGGGCTGTGGCGCTCGGCCGACGAACCGCGGCGCCTGGCCGCCGCGCTGCGCGAGGACGGCACGGTGCGCAACCTGCGCAGCGAGGTCTGGGTGGACGGCGTGGCGCGCGGGATGCTGCTCACCGCGGCGGCCTTCGAATGGGACGGCGAGCCGGTGGCCGTGATCACCGCGCGCGACATCACCGACACCGAACGCGCGCGCCGCGAGGCCGACGCCATCCTCGACCACGCCAGCGTCGGCATCGCGCTGGTGCGCGAGCACCGCTTCGAGCGCGTGAACCCGCCCTTCGAGCAGATGTTCGCGCTGCCGGTCGGCACGCTGGCCGGGCAGCGCACCAGCGCGCTGGTTCCGGACACGGAGGAGTACGAGGCGCTTGCTGCGCTGGCCGACCACGCGCAGCGCGCGGGCCAGCAGATCGACATCGAGCGTACCGTGACGCGCCGCGACGGCGCGCCGATGCAGCTGCGGCTGCGCGCGCGCGCCATCGACGCGGCACGGCCGGGCGCCTCGGGCAGCATCTGGGTCGTCGAAGACATCACCCAGCGGCGCCAGGCCGAACACGAACTGGCGGCGGCCAAGCAGCAGGCCGAAAGCGCCAGCATGGCCAAGACCGCCTTCCTGGCGACCATGAGCCACGAGATCCGCACGCCGCTGAACGGCGTGCTCGGCCTGGCGCGGCTGCTGCAGGACAGCACGCTGGACGCCGCGCGGCGCAGCCAGTACCTCGCGCTGCTGGTCGGCGCGGCCGAGCAGCTGACCGGCATCGTCTCCGACGTGCTGGACCTGTCGAAGATCGAGGCCGGCCACCTCGACATCGAGCACATCGCCTTCGACCTGCACACGCTGGTGCGCAGCACCTACGACACCTTCGCGCTGCTGGGCCGTGAACGCGGGCTGCTGATGCACTGCAGCATCGCGGCCGACGTGCCGCTGCGCGTGCGCGGCGACCCGGTGCGTGCGCGCCAGATCCTGGCCAACTACCTGGGCAACGCGCTCAAGTTCACGCAGCGCGGCGCCATCACCGTGAAGCTGCTGGCGCCCGCCAGCGGCCGCGTGCGGCTGGAGGTGCACGACACCGGTCCCGGCATCGCGCCGGCTCTGCGCGAGCGCCTGTTCCAGCCCTTCGCGCAGGCCGACACCTCGACCACGCGCCGCTTCGGCGGCACGGGCCTGGGCCTGTCGATCTGCCGCGAGCTGGCGCAGCGCATGGGCGGCGCGGTGGGTGTGGACAGCGATGGCCGCAGCGGCAGCTGCTTCTGGGCCGAGCTGGCGCTGCCGGCCGAAGGGGCTTCCGCCCACGCGACCACCGGCACGGCCGTGGCGGCGCAGCCGCTGGCCGGCCTGTGCGTGCTGGTGGCCGAGGACAACGCGGTGAACCTGCTGATCGTCGGCGCGATGCTGCGCCGGCTGGGCGCCGAGGTGCTGGAAGCGCACGACGGCGCACGCGCCATCGCCGCCGTGCAGGCGCACGCCGGCGCGCTGGGCGCGGTGCTGATGGACCTGCACATGCCGGTGCTCGATGGCCTCTCGGCCACGCGGCAGCTGCGTGCCGACCCGCGCACGGCGGCCGTGCCGGTGTTTGCCTTCACGGCCGCGGTGCTGGACCACGAGCGCGCCGAAGCCGATGCCGCCGGCATGAACGGCTTCGTCGCGAAGCCGGCCGTCGAGGCCGACCTGCTGCGGGCCTTGCGCCCGCTGTGCCCGCGGTCTCCGCGCTGACGCTGCGTCAGCGGTAGATGCCGACGCCGATGAAGCCTTCGCCGTTGGGCTGCTTCTTCGCGTAGGTGGACTTGCCCATCATCTTCTTGGTGACGGGATCGGGCCAGTCGTAGTCGTACCAGCCGCCGCCCTTGGCGGCCACGGCCAGCAGGCCGCCGACCACGGGCTTGCCGTTGCCGTCGAGCACCGGCGACATGTCCTTGCCGATCAGCTTCTCGTTGCCGCCGTGGGCCAGCACGACGGCCTTGTTGTTGTAGACCATCACGTACAGGTCCTTCTTGGACCATGCCGCCTTGTCGGTCGTGAAGTCCTTGTAGGCCTTCTCCGCCCCGACCTTCTGGATGTGGGCGTAGGCGGCGTCGACCATCGCGACGGCCTCTTCCTTGGTGCCACGTTCCTGCGCGGCGGCAGGGGCGACGAAGCAGGCGGCCGTCAGGGCGACGGCGGCAATGCGGGGGATGAAGTGCATGGAGACAACCCTTGCAGACAGAGAACACCGTGCGCAGCCCACCACGGGCTACGCTCCAGCACTGGTTGTCGGTAGGGTTGGGGGTATGCTTGAGGGCGACCTGCCGGCCGCCCCGTGCAGCAGTTCACGCCGCCGCGGCCTGCGGCCGGTAGCCGCGCGGAATGGCCGCCAGCAGGCGCTTCGTGTAGTCCTGCTGCGGTGCCAGCAGGATCTGCGCGGCCTGCGCCTGCTCGACCACGACGCCGTCCTTCATCACCAGCACCTCATCGCTGATGAAGCGCACCACCGCGAGGTCGTGGCTGATGAAGACGTAGCTGAGGCCGAACTCGTCCTGCAGGTCCTTGAGCAGGTTCAGCACCTGCGCCTGCACCGACACGTCGAGCGCCGACACCGCCTCGTCGAGCACCAGCACCTCGGGCTCCAGCGTCAGGCAGCGTGCAATCGCCACGCGCTGGCGCTGGCCGCCGCTGAATTCGTGCGGGTACTTGCCGAAGGCGCGGCCGTCCAGGCCCACCTTGCCCAGCAGCGCCCGCGCACGCGCCTCGCGGTCGGCCAGGTCGCGGCCGATGCCGTGGATGGTCATCGGCTCGATCAGCGTCTGCCCGATCGTGAAGCGCGGGTTCAGGCTGGCGTACGGGTTCTGGAACACGATCTGGATGCGGCGGCGCATCGCCTGGCGCTCGCGGTCGGACAGCGTCAGCAGGTTCTTGCCGTCGAAGATGACCTCGCCGCCGGTGGGCTCGTGCAGGCGCAGCAGCGTCAGGCCCATCGTCGTCTTGCCCGAGCCCGACTCGCCCACCACGCCCAGCGTGTGGCCCTTGCGCAGCTGGAAGTTGACGTTCTGCACCGCCTTGAACTCGCGCTTGCCGAACAGCCCCTGCTTGAGCCAGAAGCTCTTGGCCAGGCTCTTGACCTCCAGCACCACGGGCGCGTTGGCGTCCTTGGGCTTGGCGTGCTGCTGCGCGGCGCGGCCGGCCATGTGGTCGTCGATCACCATCAGCCGCGCCGGGTTGCCTTCCAGGCCCGGGCGGCAGGCCAGCAGCGCCTTCGTGTAGTCGTCCTGCGGCGACTCGAAGATCTGCGCCACCGGGCCCTGCTCGCGCACGGTGCCACCGCGCATCACCACGACGTGCTGCGCGATCTCGCCGACCAGGCCGAGGTCGTGGCTGATGAACAGCACGCTCATGCGGCGCTTGTCCTGCAGCCGCGCCAGCAGCTCGATGATCTGGCGCTGGATGGTGACGTCGAGCGCCGTGGTCGGCTCGTCGGCGATCAGCAGGCTGGGCTCGCAGGCCAGTGCCATCGCGATCATCACGCGCTGCTGCTGGCCGCCCGACATCTCGTGCGGGTAGCTGCCCAGGCGGCGCTTCGGTTCGGGGATGCCGACCTCGCCCAGCAGTGCCTCGGCGCGCGCCCAGGCGTCGCGCCGGTTCAGGCCCATGTGCTTGATCAGCGGCTCGCACAGCTGCTGGCCCACGGTGAACACCGGGTTCAGCGAGCTCATCGGGTCCTGGAAGACGCAGGCGATCTCCTTGCCGCGCAGCGACTGCAGATCGCGCAGCGAGGTCTGCAGCAGGTCCTTGCCGCGCCACAGGATGCGGCCGCTGCGCTGGGCGTTGTCGGGCAGCAGGTTCAGCACCGACATCGCGGTGACGCTCTTGCCCGAGCCCGACTCGCCCACCAGCGCGACGGTGGTGTTCTCGGGGATGTCGAAGCTGACGCCGGTGTTGCCGCGGCCGACGGCCTCGGCCACGGTGCCCCGGCCCATGCGGAAGCCGACCTTCAGATCTTGGATGGAGAGCAGCATCGTCTTATTCCAGGCCACGCAGCTTGGGGTCGAGCGCGTCGCGCGCGGCATCGGCCATCAGCGAGAACGCGGTGACGAACACCGCCATGAACAGCGTCGCGGCAGCGAGCTGCCACCACAGGCCCAGGATCAGCTCGCTCTGCGCCTCGGCGAGCATCGTGCCCCAGCTCACCTGGTCGACCGAGACGCCCAGGCCCAGGTACGACAGGATCACCTCGGCCTTGATGAAGCCCACCACCAGCAGGCCCATGCGCACCAGCACCACGTGGCTGACGTTGGGCAGGATGTGGCGGAACATGCGGCTGAGCTTCGAGGCGCCGATGGCCTCGGCCGAGCGCACGTACTCGCGGCTGCTGTGCTTGATGAACTCGGCCCGCACCTGGCGGTACATGCCGGTCCAGCCCGTCAGGCCCAGGATCAGCACCACCGTCATCGTGCCCTTGCCGAACACCGCGGCGAAGGCAAAGATCAGCAGGATGCCGGGGATGGACTCGAACACGTTGTAGAGCCACTCCAGCAGGTCGCCGATCTTGCCGCCGAAGAAGCCGCCGAAGGCACCCAGCAGCGTGCCGATGCCGGTGGCCACCACGGCCGCCAGCACGCCCACGAAGACCGAGATCTCGGTGCCCTTCACGGCCTTGGCCAGCACGTCGCGGCCCAGGCGGTCGCCGCCCAGCGGCAGCGTCTCGGCCTTGGGCGTCTCGGTGGTCTTCAGCTGCGCGGCGCGGTCGGCCCATTCCTGGTAGCGCGGTGCCAGCGGGTCGATGTCGCTGAGGTCGACGTTCGGGCCGGTGGGGCCGGCGATGCTGCCGGTGGCCTCGGCCGGGCGCGGGCCCAGGAAGGTGGGCGGCGCGTTGGCCACGCCGACCTCGGCCTGCCAGTTCTTGGCCACCAGGCCGGTGGCCGACAAGGCGATCAGCACCAGGAAGCCCAGCACCACGATCAGCGAGGCCAGACCCACGCGGTCGGCCTTGAAACGCCGCCAGGCGGCGTGCCAGACGCCTTCGGAGCGCTGCTGCGCGTCGTCCAGCGTGCTCGGGGAGTTCAGGACGGCGCTGCTCATTTCAGCACCACGCGCGGGTCGGCGAACTTGTACATCACGTCGGTCAGCAGGTTGATCACCATGGTCAGCACGGCCAGGTACACGGTGACGGCCTGGATGACGGGGTAGTCGCTGCGGTTCACGGCCAGCAGCACCTCGCGGCCGAGGCCGGGGATCGAGAAGAAGACCTCGATCAGGAAGCTGCCGACGAAGATGCCCGGCAGCGCCAGGCCGATGTTGGTGAGGATCGGGATCATCGCGTTGCGCAGCACGTGCTTGAACAGCACCGCGCCTTCGGTCAGGCCCTTGGCGCGCGCGGTGCGCACGTAGTCCTGGCCGAGCTCGTCGAGCAGGAAGCTGCGGTACAGCCGCGTCTGCGGCGCCAGGCCCACGGCCACGGCCAGCAGCACCGGCAGCGGCGCGTAGGTGATCAGGTTGTTCAGCGTGGAGTCGCTCCAGCCCTGCACCGGGAACCAGCCGAGCAGGAAGCCGAACACGTACTGGCCGACGATGACGTAGACCAGGAAGCTGATCGCCAGTGCCACGGTGGTGACGACCATGATCGTGCGGTCGGTCAGCGAGCCGCGGCGGTAGGCCACCCACATCGCGATCGGCAGCGCCAGCAGCACGTCGAGCACGAGGATGGGCACCATCACCGTCAGCGTGGCCGGCAGCCGGGTGGCGAAGAGGTTGCTCACTGCTTCGTTGGTGGCCCAGCTCTTGCCCCAGTCGAAGGTGAGGATGCTCTTCACGAACAGCCACAGCTGGTACCACCAGGGCTGGTCCAGGCCCAGCGACTGCCGGATCGCCGCGATCTGCTCGGGCGTGGCGTTCAGGCCACCGAGGATTTCGGCGGGATCACCGCCGAAGAACTTGAACAGCACGAACACCAGCAGCACCACCCCGGCGAGGGTGGGAATCATCTGCCAGAGGCGCCGCAACAGGTATGCCGCCATTACACAAAAGCTCCATGCGGGCGCGGCGCTCGTGGCGCAGCCCGCCCAAATTTCAGGATGCGCGAGTGTAGGGTCCCGCCCGAGAGGCCCCGTCCCGTGGTTTCCCCCGCCTACCCCAGGGGGATCACCAGCAAGGC
>VFQM010000532.1_pt1 | contig 41337 bp, 28 predicted proteins | sample 3512391 | NCBI WGS metagenome assembly VFQM01 (sample SAMN10412369, study PRJNA504923) | tailings metagenome | isolation source: Replicate 1 from Balatoc abandoned mine | place: Philippines
TGGCGCAGGTCACCGGCCCGATCATCAAGGACAAGCTGTTCTTCGCGGTCACCTACGAGCGCACCCGCGACACCGTCCCGGCCGACGTCGATCCCTCGCAGCTCGGGATCACCGACACCGAGATCACCAACATCAGCTCGATCGCCCAGACCGTCTACAACTACGACACGCTCGGCGTGGCCAGCGACATCGTCGAGAAGGACGACAAGCTGATCACCAAGCTGGACTGGAACGTGGCTGACGGTCACCGCCTGACCGCCACCTACATCTGGAACGATTCGGCCCTGCTCGCCGGCCAGACCGGCACCGGCCAGATCGTCGCGACCAATCCGACCTACAACCTGCTGTCGAACAACTACACGCAGGGGGCTAAGAACCACTTCGGCATCATCCAGTCGAACAACCAGTGGTCGGACAACTTCTCGACCCAGCTGCGCGTCTCTTACGCGGATTACGTCCGCCTCCAGGCGCCGCTCGGCGGGCGCGAGTTCGGCCAGTTCCAGGTCTGCCTCGATCCGACCAACCCGGCCCCGCCGGCTCCGGGCGGCGCGGTCAACGGTTCGGCCCCGCTGGTCTGCGCGCCGTTCCAGCAGCGCATCAACTTCGGCCCCGACGTCAGCCGTCAGGCGAACGAACTCGACAGCCAGTCGCTGGCGATCGAATTCGCCGCGACCCTGAAGACCGGCAATCACACGCTGAAGCTGATCGCCGAGCGTCGCCGTCAGGACGTGCGCAACCTCTTCGCCCAGCGCGTTTCGGGTGCGTGGTATTTCGACAGCATCGCCGATTTCCAGGCGCGCCGCGCGAACGAACTCGACTTCGCCGTGCCGCTGCGCGGCGGGATCGACACTGTCACCGCCGAATTCCAGAACAACAGCTGGACCTTCGGCCTGATGGACACGATCGATGTCACCGACACCCTGACCGTGGTGGCGGGCGTGCGTTACGACCTGTTCGACACGCCGGACCGTCCGTTCTTCAACCAGTTCTTCCTGAGCCGCTTCGGCTTCCCGAACACCGCCAACCTCAACGGCCGTGACCTGCTCCAGCCGCGCTTCGGCGTGAACTGGAAGCCGACCGACCGCCTGCAGGTGCGCGGTTCGGCCGGTCTGTTCGGCGGCGGCAACCCGCTGGTGTGGATCTCGAACAACTACTCGAACCCCGGGCCGACGCTCCAGCGCATCCGTCTGCGCCGCAACGCCGACGGCACCTTCACCACCCCGGACCAGACCGCCATCGGCCTGACCAGCGCGCAGGTGCAGACCCTCGGCGCGGCGACCCTGAACAACGTCTCGGGTGGCCCGGGCGTGCCGCAGGACCTGATCAACGCGGTGCGCCAGGCCGGTTTCGCCGGTTCGCCGACCAACGCGCTCGACCCGAACTTCGAGGCGCCCTCGCAGTGGCGTTTCTCGGGCTCGGTCGACTATGAGGCCGACCTCGGCTTCCTCGGCGATGGCTGGAACTTCGGCGCCGACGTGATCTATTCGAACGTCAACAACGCGCTCGAATGGACCGACCTGCGTTCGGTCGCGCAGACCGGCGCCAACGCGACGCTGCCCGATGGCCGCCAGCGCTACAACGTGCTGCCGGCAGTGGCGGGTGAAAACACCGACATGCTGCTGACCAACACGAGCTTCGGCGAAAGCTGGAACGTCGTGGCACGCTTCAACAAGCGCTGGGATTCGGGCCTGTTCCTCAACGGCTCCTACACCTTCCAGGACGTGCAGGACCAGAATCCGGGCACCTCGTCGGTGGCGCTGTCGAACTACCAGAACACTGCCTTCACCGATCCGAACTTCGCGGCCCAGGGCATCGCCAACTACCAGCGCGATCACCAGTTCCGCCTCGTGACCGGCTTTGACGGCGAGATCTTCGGCGACAACAACACCCGCATCGAGTTCTTCTACAACCTGCGTTCGGGCCAGCGTTACAGCTACACCTTCAACGACCCGACCGCGGGCCGTTCGGCGGTGTTCGGCGTGAACGAGCGTGCCAGCCGCGGCCTGCTCTACGTTCCCGACGTGAGCAGCCAGACGGCCGATGCCCGTGTGATCTACGACTCGGCCGCGACCTTCGCCGCCTTCCAGTCGCTGGTGCAGAACTCGGAGCTGAACGCCTACCAGGGCGAGATCGCGCCGAAGAACATCGGCAAGACCCCCTGGGTGCACAAGCTGGACCTCTCGGTGCGTCAGGAAGTGCCGTTCGTCCTCGGCGGCAAGCTCGAGCTGATGGCCGATGTCGAGAACATGCTGAACCTCATCGACAAGGACTGGGGCACGATCCAGCAGGTCGGCTTCCCCTACACCGCGTCGGTGGTGAACGTGCAGTGCCTCCAGACCGCCGGCGGCGCCGCCACCACCTCGGCGGCCCAGCCCTGCGCGCAGTATCGCTACTCGAGCTTCCGTGCTCCGAACGAGGCGACCAACATCAACGGCTCGCTCTGGGGCGTCCGCTTCGGGGTTCGCGTCCGCTTCTGATCGCGCGGACATAGCGCCACATAGAGAAAGGGCGGTCCGGCAACGGGCCGCCCTTTTTCTTGGCCGTGCCCGCACCGCTCAGCTCTCGCGCCGTTCAGTTCCCGCGCCGTTCAGCTCCCGCGGGCGGTGGCCGCCTCGGGGGTCGGGCGCGCCCCGGCCTCGGCGAGCAGGCCGGCGGCAAGGCGGGTGCAGACCGCCGCATCCTCGCCCGTCATCAGCGCGCGTTCGAGCGCCGCCGCGGCCGCCCCGAGCGCGGGTTCGCCGAACATCCCGGCCGTGCCGGCCAGCTTGTGGAGCAGGCGGGGAAGCCCGCCGTCCGCCGCCGCATCGCCCCGGGCCGCGCCATTCACCAGCGAGCCGTTGGCAAGACCGGCGGCGACGGCATCGAGCGCCTCCTGCCGCCGGGCCTGCCAGCGCGCGAGGAGCTGCGGCGATCGTGCGAGCTGCGAAGCGCGTGTCGCGCGGTCGGGCACCGGAAGCGGATCCGGCAGCGGGAGATAGGGGGAATGCGGCGCACTGGCGGCATCGGCCTCGACGATCCGCGTCGGCAGCCAGCGCTGGAGCGCGCGGGCGAGCTGGGCGAAGACCACGGGCTTGGCGAGATGTCCCTGCATTCCCGCCGCCCGCGCCGCCACCACATCCTCGGGGAAGGCGTTTGCGGTGAGCGCGATCACCGGGAGCAGCCCCGGCCCGATGCCCTCGGCCCGGATCGTGCGGGTCGCCGAAAGGCCGTCGCAATCGGGCATCTGCACATCCATCAGAACCAGATCATAGGGACGCGCCCGCATCACCGAATCGATCACCATCGCGATCGCCTCGTTCCCGTCATGGGCGACATCGACCTCCTGTCCGCAGCGCTCGAGCATCTCTGTGACGAGCAGCCGGTTGATGTCGTGATCCTCGACCAGCAGGATGCGCGAAGGCGTGATCGCCGCCGCATCCGCAAGCTCGCCGGCAGGGCCGTGGGCGGCCGGCGTCCCGGCCGGCAGCGTGGCGGTTGGCGGGACGGGAAGCGGCGGGGGCTCTACCGCGGGCGGAGCGAGCGTCGCCGGCAGGACCAGGGTGAAGCGCGACCCTTCCCCCGGCGTGCTCTCGACCTCGATCCGTCCGTCCAGCAGGACCGCAAGCTGGCGGCTGATCGACAGGCCCAGCCCCGTCCCGCCGAACCGCCGCGCCGTATTCGCCTCTCCCTGCGTGAAGGGCAGGAAGATCGTCTCCATCTGGAGCGGGCTGATCCCGATGCCGGTGTCGGCCACGCCCAGCCGCACCTCGTTGCGGCCGATGCCGCAGGTGACACTGATCTGCCCCGCCTCGGTGAACTTGACCGCGTTGCCGATGAGATTGAGCATGATCTGCCGCAGCCGCAGCCCGTCGGTGAGGAGCCAGGGCGAACCGGGCCCGGAAAAGCGGCAATCGGGATCGGACACGAGTTCGAGCGTCACCCCCTTGCGCTCGGCTGCGGGGCGGTGGAGCGCGGCGCATTCGGCGAGGCTGGCGCGCAGGTCCACCGGCGCATGGTCGATGGCGAACTGCCCGCTCTCGATCTTGCTCAGGTCGAGCACATCGTTGAGCAGCATCATCATCGAGCGGCCCGACTGCACGATCAGCTCGGCAAAGCGGCGCTGGTCGGCCTCAAGCTCGCCCTGGAGCATCAGCTCGGCAAAGCCCAGCACGCCGTTCATGGGCGTGCGGATCTCGTGGCTCATGTTGGCGAGGAATTCGGACTTGGCCTGCGCCGCGTTCTCGGCGGTGCGGCGGGCGCGGGTCAGCAGCAGTTCGAGCTCGACCCGCTCGGTCACGTCGCGCGCGGCGACCACCACGCTCTCGGGCGCGCCTGTCGCGGGGTTGCGCACCAGCGCGCAATCGGCCTCGAGGAACACCGGGGTGCCGTCGGGCGCATCGCCGAAGCGGCGGTAGGTCACCCGCTCGCGGTCGCTCGCGCCAGCCAGCAGCCGCTCCATGACCTCGATCAGGCGGTCATGCGAATCCGGATGCAGCCGCGCGGAGGCATGGCGCCCGAGATAGGTCTCGGGCGGCGCGCCCAGCACCTCGCTCACGGAAGGCGAGGCATAGGTGCACAGGCCCGCCAGATCGAACTTCAGGATGGCATCGCTGATATTGTCGGCGAGCAGATCGATCTCGCGCTTGCCTGCCTCGATCCGCGCGGTCATCCGGTCGCGCCCGGCGAGGATCGCGGCGACCGGCAGGCCGGTCAGGAAATTGGCGGCGACGAAAGCCTGGAGCAGGTGCAACTGCGACAGCCCGCCCGCGCCGCCCGCCGCCGCGAGCGGCCCTTCCCCGAGGAAAGTCATTCCCCCTGCCACCACTGCCACCGACCCGACATTGAGCGCACTGCCGAGGCTGCCGAGGCGGAAGGCGTGGAGCAGCGTGATCGGCTGGATCAGGAACAGCAGCGGATAATGCGTCTGGTTGAACACCAGGAAGGTGCTCGCCATCCCCCCGCCGAGCAGCGCGATGCTTTCGAGCGCGCGCGCAGGCGCCGGAACGAGGCTCCCGCGCCACTTGTCGACCAGCAGCAGCGCCGCCGGCACGATCAGCACCAGCGCCATGCTGTCGGTCAGGAACCATGACAGGGCGGCGGCGCGCCATGTCGCCAGATCGCCGCCCAGCACCGGCGCCGCGATGCTGGCCGAGAGCATCGGCGCGAGAAATCCGCCCGCCCACACGAAGCGCGCCAGATCGTCGAGCCGCGTCATGTCCGGAGCCCTGCGCCCGGCGGCGCGGGTAAGCGCGAGCACCGCGACGATCTCGAGAAGATTGGCGAGCGAGAACACCAGCGCCACCATATCCGGCTGCGCGGCGGCCCCGTTGGCAGCGAGGCTCGCGGCGAAACAGGCGACGAGGAAAGGCACCTCGTTGCCCAGCCGGGCGCGCAGCAGGACCGCGACGGCACAGGCGTTGGGCAGCCAGATTGGACTGACCGCCTCACCGGTTCCGCCGAGCACGAGGCTGAGGCAGGCTATGGCGAGAAACCCGCCCCCGGCCACCAGCGCCGCAAGCAGGCTCCCGCGGTCGAGCGGACCAGCGGCAATCCCGGAGAGTTGCAGCAGACGGGCGGGCAGGCGAGCGGGGAAAAGGGCGGTCCGGCGCCATGCCGCGGCGCGGCGGACCTCCCGCGGTGGCTGCGCGGCGGAGCGCGACGAAAGCCCTGTGGCCTCGCTGCCGGCGGGCGGCGCACTATCCCGGGCCGTGTCCGGGTGGACGCAGTCCGATTCGGCATCCGGCAGATCGTGTCCGCCGTGCCTGTCGAGATCCAGTGCGCGCTCGATCGCTGCGCTCCATCGCCAATTGCTGCATCCTTGTTATAGGCAGTCCCTGCAAATTGCGTTGAGAACCGCATCCGTATCGGAGCAAACGGACGGGACGAAGATGGCAAACGAGGAAGCCTTCACGGCGCGGCGGCGACGCCCGAGCTGGCCGCTGGTGGCGGGGATCGTTCTCCTCCACCTCGCCGCGCTCTACGGCCTTGCCCGCGCGCTCGCGCCCGGGATGACCGCCGCAGTCGAGGACGAGGTCGTCTCGGCCTTCGCCGTCACCATCACCGCGCCGCCCGATCCGCCCCCGCCGGAGAACCGGCCCGAGCCGGACGAAGGCGCGCAAGGTGATCCGGGGCGCGAGGCCACCGCCAAGCCTGTCACGGCCCCGCCGTCCCGGGTGCGCGTCAAGCGGGATGCACCGCTCCCGCGTGCGGCCTCGACCGGGACGGCAAGCCGGTCGGGCGCGGCGGCGGCGGGCGAGGGCACGGGAGCGGCGGGCAGCGGGCCGGGCACTGGCAGCGGCAATGCGGGCAGCGGGCGCGGCGGCGTGGCGGTCAGCAAGCCGGTCCACATCTCCGGCGCGATCGACAATGCCCGCGACTTTCCTCCCCCGCCCGGCGGCCGCGAGGCGCGGCGCGGGACGCAGGTGGTCGTGCGCGTCATTGTCGGCACCGACGGTCGCGCGCGCGATTGCTCGGTCTACCGCGCCAGCCCCGATCCCGAGGCCGACCGCATCACTTGCCGCCTTGTCGAGACCCGCCTCGGCTTCCGTCCGGCCCGCGATGCACAGGGCAATCCCGTGGCCGCCCCTTTCTACTGGCGCCAGCAGTGGTTCTGATGCGACGGAGCGCGTAAAAAAGCTCGCCTGCGATACGTTTCGGCAAAACTTGCTGGTATAGCAGGGGCTGGACGAGGGGATATTCTTGACTGCGATCCATCCGGTAATCCTGTGCGGCGGCAGCGGCACGCGGCTATGGCCGGCGAGCCGCAAGGCTTGCCCGAAGCCCTTTCTGCCGCTGCTCGGCGAGGAGACCCTGTTCGCGCAGGCGCTCGGCCGGGTGGCGGGCGATGACCGCTTTGCCGCGCCGCTGGTGGTGGCAGGCACGGAGCATGCCGCCCTCGTCATGGCGCAGCTCGGCGACAGCCCGGGCGCCCGGCTGGTTATCGAGCCGCAAGCGAAGAACACCGCGCCCGCCATCGCCCTTGCCGCCGCGCTGCTTCCGGCGGATGCGGTGATGCTGGTCTGCCCGAGCGACCACCACATCGCCGACCGCGCCGCCTTCCGCGCGGCCGCCCTGGCCGCTGCCGCTCTGGCGCGGGAGGACTGGCTGGTCTCCTTCGGCATCGCTGCCGACCGGCCGGAGACCGGCTACGGCTACCTGCGCCGCGGCGAGCCGCTGGCAGGCGGCTATGCGATCCGGCAATTCGTCGAGAAGCCCGACCGCGCCCGCGCGGAAGCCTATCTGGCGAGCGGCGAATATAGCTGGAACGGCGGCATCTTCGCCTTCCGCGCCGGGCACCTGCTCGCCGAACTCGCCGCCCACCGCCCCGACATGGCGCGGCTGGTGTCGGAGGCGGTAACGGGCGGCGCGTGGGACGGCGCAAGCTTCCACCCGGCGCCTGCGCCCTTCGCCGAGATCGCGGGAGAATCGATCGATTACGCGGTGATGGAAAACACCGCCCGCGCCGCGATGGTCCCGGCCGACATGGGCTGGTCCGACATCGGCAACTGGGCCGCCCTCGCCGAGGCGCTGGCGGGCGAGGCCGATGCCGCGGGCAATGTCATGCAGGGCGCCGCCGATCTGGCCGACTGCCGCAATGTCCTTGCCCGCACCGACGGGCCGCGCATTTCGGCGGTGGGGCTCGAGGGGGTGTGCATCATCGTCTCGGACGGCGAAGTGCTGGTCACCACCCGCGAGGGCGCGCAGGCGGTCGGCAAGCTGCCGGGCGCAAGCGGACAGTGACGGCGCGCCAGCTTCCGACCCGGCTCGTCGGGAAGGTCTGGGGGCGCGACATCCTGCCCGCGCCCTTCGCCGCGCCGCCGGGCCAGCGGATCGGCGAGATCTGGTTCGAGCCCCCGCCCGAACTGCCGCAGGTGCTGGTCAAATACCTCTTCACCTCCGACAAGCTCTCGGTGCAGGTCCACCCCTCCGATGCCGCCGCCCTGCCCGGCGAGGCGGGCAAGGAGGAGTGCTGGCTGGTGCTCGACGCCGAGGAGGGCGCAAGCCTTGCGGTCGGGTTCGCCCGCGAGGTGACGGCCGCCGAGATCGAGGCCGCCGCGCGGGACGGGACGATCGAGGATCTGCTCGCCTGGCACCCCGCCCGTGCGGGCGATCTGTTCTACCTGCCCGCCGGCACGGTGCACGCCATCGGCCCCGGCCTGTCGCTGGTCGAGGTGCAGCAGGCGAGCGACACCACCTTCCGCCTCTATGATTACGGCCGCCCGCGCGAGCTGCACCTGGAGCGCGCGCTGGCGGTTGCCGACCGGTCGCCTCATGCGCCCGGGCACCGGCGGTCGGTCGCGGGAGGGGCGGTGCTGGTCGATGGTCCGCACTTCCGGCTCGACCGCGTGGAAGGCGCGCCCGATGCCGCGACGCTGGCGGACTACCGGGGCGCGGTGCTGGTGCTGCCGCTGGCGGGAGAGGTCGCGGCCAAGGACGGCACGGCGCGGGCCGGGGCGGGGGAGTGTCTGGTGGCCGACGGGCTTGCCGGGCTCGATTTCGGCGGCGCAGAGGTGACCCTGCTCACCCGGACCGCCTGAGGCTGCATGTTTCACGTGAAACACGGGCAAATCGCCCCCGAACAGAGGGGTCAAGCAGGGGGCAGGCGGGGGTCTGGAGGGGGTCAAGCCCCGCTCGGGATGGCTCAGCCGCCCGCCAGCAGCCGCTCGATTTCGGTCATGCCGTAAGGCTTGCGGAGCACCTGTTCGGCCCCCATCCGCTCGAACCCGCTGGCCGCCTCGGCATAGCCTGTCGCCAGCACGAAGCGCACCCCGGCCGCGCGCAGGGCCTCGGCGATCGGTTCGGAGCTCTCGCCGCCGAGGTTGAAGTCGATGATCGCGAAATCGGGCCGCGCCCCGGCAATCGCCGCGAGCGCGCCGGCGACCGAGCTTTCGAGCACCACCTCGCCCACCCCCAGCCGCTTGAGGTTCTCCTCGGTGTCGAGCGCGATGATGATGCTGTCCTCGACCACCAGCACCCGCCGCGGCGCCTCGGCCGGGAGGCCCAAGCCTGCCCGCTGCACCTCGGGCGGGGGCGGCGCGGGCACCATGCGCCGCGCCCCTTCCTCGGGCAGGGCGATATAGCGCCCCGGCACCAGAAACTCCGCCTCCAGCCCCGCCAGCCGGTAGCGCACATCGGCCTCGCCCTGGAGATCGTGGGGGATCGAGCGCGAGATGATCGTCGAGCCGAAGCCGTGGCGCGTCGGCGCGGTCACCGGCGGCCCGCCCGCCTCGCGCCAGCGCAGCGACAGATCGCCGAAAGCGGTGCGCGCAAGGCTGACCTCGACGCTGCCTGCCCGCGCCGAGAGGCTGCCATACTTGGCCGAATTGGTGGCCAGTTCGTGGATCACCAGCGCAAGGATGGTATAGGCCTCGGGGGTGACGAGGACATCCTCGCCGCTCAGCCGGAAGCGCGCACGCTCGGCGCCGCAATAGGGGGCGAGTTCCGCCTCGATCAGCCGCACGAGGCTGGCCGGACCCCAGTTCCGCTCGGTGATATTGTCATGCGCCGCTGCCAGCGCGGCAATCCGCCCGCCGATGATCGCGGCAAAGCCGGGGACGCTCAGCGCCTCGGCCTGCGACTGCGACACCAGCGCGCGGATCAGGCCGAGGATGTTGCGGACGCGGTGGTTGAGCTCGGCGATCAGCAGGTCCTGCTGCTCGGCGGCGCGCGCACGCTCGCGGGTGAGATCCTCGCTCATCCGCAGGATCACCTCGATCAGGGTGCGGCGCAGGCGCGCGGCGATCTCGCATTCCTCCGGGCTCCAGTCGGCGCAATGGCCGCGCACGGTTTCGTGCCATGCCGCAAAGCTGGCGCGGGGCTGGAGCAGCTCCCCCGGCCCGGCGGCGGCCTTGGCCGGATCGCCCGCCCAGGTGACGGTGCGGGTCTGCGGGCGTCGCCACAGCACCAGCGAATCGCGCGTCCCGCGGGACAGCGGCAGCACCAGCGCGCCCGCCGCGCGGTCCGCAAAGGCGGCAGCCTCGGGGATCTGGTCGGCCAGCCGGGTCGAGGAATGGGTGGCGGCGCCCAGCGTGCTTGCCAGCAGCGGGGCGATGGCGCGGAATTCGGCCTCCTCCGGCGCATCGCCGCCGGCGCGGTATTCCCCGTCGGCAAACAGCGAGATGCCGTCATGCTGGATCGTGCCGCGCAGCAGCTCCTCGATCATCGGCAGACTGTCGGCAAGCGTCACCCCGCCCGCAAGGCGCAGCAGCAGCCGGTCATTGAGCTGCCGCGCCCGCTCGCGCAGGGCCTCGGCCTGCGCCACGAGAATGCGGTCGAGCATCAGCGAGAAGGTCTGGCTGAGCAGTTCGGCGACCGTGCGTAGCGAATAGGCCGGCAGCCGCGCTTCGCGGTGGTGGCACGAGATCATGCCCCACAGCCTGTCATGCCGCACGATAGCGATCGCCAGCGAGGCAGCCACGCCCATGTTCCGCATATAGGCGAGGTGCATCTTCGAATGGGCCCGCAGCATCGACATCGACAGGTCGAGCGGGGTGTCATCGGGCCCGAGCGCCGGGACGACCGGCACGGCGTCCGCGTCCATATCGGCGATGATGCGGAAGCGGTTGCGGCGGAACAGCTCGCGCGCCTGTTGCGGAATGTCGGCGGCGGGGTAGCGCAGGCCCTTGAAAGGTTCGAGGCTGGCCTCGCGGTCCTCGGCGATCACCTCGCCGCTTTCGTCGGGGTGGAAGCGGTAGACCATGACGCGGTCATAGCCCGTCATCTGCCGCACCAGCCGCGCCGCGGTGTCGCACAGGGCGGTGACGCTGGCGGCCTGTTCAAGCTGGGCGATGACGGGGACGATCATGCCGACGTGATCGGCAAAGTCGCCGAGCGCGTGCGGCTCGAACTCGATCACCGACAGCCCGCCGCTGCGATGCACCGCGCAATCGAAGCGCGAATGGCGGCCGGTGAGATCGAGCCCGAAACGGCGCTCGGGCACGTCGAGGTCGCCAAGGCTGGCGAGCGCCTGCCGGATCGCGGCGAGCGCCTCGGGGGCGAGGATCTCGGCCAGCGGGGTGCCGGTCGCGGGCGGTGCGGCAAGGCCGAGCAGCCCGGCGACATTGGCCGAGGCATGGGCCAGCCGCTCCCCGGCGTCCAGCGCCAGCAAGCCGCCGAAGCTCTGGATCGCGGCGATGTGGTGGATCGCCTCGCGGTCGCATTCGGTCAGGGTGTCGCTGCGCTGGTGGAGGTTCATACCGGCAGGCTCTCGCGCGGCGGCGCGTCCGGCTCGGCGCGGGCGGCGACGCCGAGGAAATGGGCGAACACGGCCTCTGCGGCGCGGGTCGCGCCTTCGGCCTCTGCGGCGTCGGCGGGGCGCTCGATCAGGCTGCGCAGGCCCTGCCAGAAGGCCATCATGGCATCATCGCCGAGGAAGGCGACCGGCCAGCCGCCGCCGCCGGTCCGCGCCACCTGCTTGGCGATCGCCTTGTTGCCGAGCGCCGATCCGGCCAGCACCCAGGCCGCGCCGAGCGCGTTGCCCTCGCCCGCCCGGCCCAGCGTGAACAGCGGTGCGGGGGCGGGAGGAGCGCAACCGAGCTGCGCGAGGTCCTGCGCGATCAGCCCGGTCTGGGGCGGGGGGACAAGTTCGGGCGGGGCATGGGCGGCAAGCCACGCCTCGAGCGGCTGGCGGGCGGCGTGTTGCAGGGCAAGGAAGCGGGCATAGTCGCTCGCCGTCTGCCAGCCGCTGGCGGTCTGCATGGCGTGATCGAGCAGGTCATGGGCGGCCATGGTCGCGGCGCGCAGGTGGGTGCGAAGGCTCTCGCCCCGCCCTTCGCCTGTTCCTCCGGCCTGTCCCGCGCTGGTCCTGCCCGGCGCCATACCGCCCGTCCTTCCCGCGCAAACCGGCGCGTCTACCGCATTGCCACAGGATCCCGCGTGTAAGACAATTTGGGCATTAGATTTGTCCAAAAGCTATGACACAACTCGGAGGCTCAGGCAATTGCCAAGCAGCGCGAGGGGGCGGTGCCGGGGCTGGAATCCGCGTTGCGGCGGGACGAAATCCGTCCTAATCCGCTACTGGTCCTTTGAGAGGAGACGCAGTTACATGTTCAGTCACATCATGCTCGGCACGAGCGATTTCGACCGTGCCAAGGCTTTCTATGATTCCGTGCTGGCGACGCTGGGCGCTGGCCCCGGGATGATCAACGTCGCTGCCACCGGCCACCGCCGCGCCTTCTGGATGCACAATGGCGGGATGTTCTCGATCAGCGAGCCGATCAACAACCAGCCCGCGACCGCCTCGAACGGCTCGACCATCGGCTTTGCCTGCGACAGCCTCGAACAGGTGCAGGCGTTCCACGATGCGGCCGTGGCGGCAGGCGGCAAGTCGATCGAAGACCCGCCGGGCCCGCGCACCGGCGCAATGGGGACGCTGAACCTCGGCTATGTGCTGGACCTTGATGGCCACAAGCTGTGCATGCTGCATAGAGCGGGATAGGTCTTGTCCCCGCCCCGGGCTTGACCCGGGGCCCAGCTTGTCTGGCGGCGTTTGCGCGATGTCGGACCAGGGAGCGGGGCCCCGGGTCAGGCCCGGGGCGGGGGAGTTACCGGCTCAGTTCAAACACCGCGAATTCGGCGCGCCAGTTCGCTGCTGGCGCGCCGATCTGTTTCTGGCCCGAGAAGAACCACGCCCGCTCGACCCTCGCGCCCTTCATCCGGGCGAGGTCGCGGAAGTCTTCGACTGTGACGTGGTGGATGTTCTGCGTCTCGTACCAACTCACCGGCAGAGCACGGGTGACCGGCATCCGCCCGCCGAACATCAGCGCGGCGCGGGTGCGCCAATGGGCGAAGTTGGGGAAGGAGACGAAGGCCCGCCGCCCCACCCGTAGCAGTTCGTCGAGCATCAGGTCGGGCCGCGTCGCGGTCTGCAAGGTCTGGCTGAGGATCGCGTAGTCGAAGGCCTTGTCGGGGTAGTTTGCCAGATCGAGGTTCGCATCCCCCTGCACCACCGAAAGCCCGCGCGAGACGCAGCGTTCGACCAGTGCGCCGTCCAGCTCCATCCCCCGCGCATCGCACCCGCTGACGCTCTCCAGCTCGGCCATCAGCGCGCCGTCGCCGCAGCCGATATCGAGCACCCGGCTGCCGGGCGCGACATGGGCGGCGATCGCGGCAAGGTCGGGGCGCAGGCTCATTCGACGAAGCCCCGCACAACCCGGTCAAGCTGGTGGTGCTCGAGCAGGAAGCTGTCATGCCCGTGCGGCGCCGAGAGTTCGACAAAGCTCACCTTGGCCCCGGCCGCGTTCAGCGCATGGACGACATGGCGGCTCTCGGCGGTGGGGTAGAGCCAGTCGGTATCGAAGCTGACGATGCAGAACCGCGCCTGCGTGCCGCGAAACGCGTCCGCCAGTTTGCCGCCATGCTCCTCGGCAATGTCGTAATAGTCCATCGCGCGGGTGATATAGAGATAGGAGTTCGCATCGAACCGCCGTGTGAAGCCGCTGCCCTGATAGCGCAGGTAGCTTTCCACCTGAAACTCGGCGTCGAAGCCGAAGCCCTTGGCCTCGCGGTCCTGCAAGCGGCGACCGAACTTCTCGGTCAGGCCCGCTTCCGACAGGTAAGTGATATGCGCCGCCATGCGCGCCACGGCGAGGCCGTTGTCGGGCCTGGCCTCGGCGGCATAGTAATCGCCGCCCGCCCAGGCCGGATCGGCCATGATCGCCTGCCGCCCGACCTCGTGAAAGGCGATGTTCTGCGCCGAGTGCCGCGCCGTCGAGGCGATCACCAGCACCCGCGCTGCCCGCCCGGGCCAGTTGGCCGCAAGGCTGAGCGCCTGCATCCCGCCCATCGACCCGCCGACGACAGCGTGGAGCCTGCCGATGCCCAGCCCGTCGAGCAGCGCCACCAGACCGCGCACCATGTCGCGGATGGTGATGACGGGAAAGCGCATCGCGTAAGGGGCGCCATCGGGGGCAAGGCTCGCCGGGCCGGTCGAGCCCATGCAGGAGCCGATGACATTGGCGCAGATCACGAAATGCCGGCCGGTGTCGATCGGCTTGCCCGGGCCAACCATCCGTTCCCACCACCCCGGCTTGCCGGTGATCGGGTGGGGGCTGGCGAGATATTGGTCGCCGGTCAGCGCGTGGCACACCAGCACCGCATTCGAGGCGTCCGGCGCGAGGGTGCCGTAGGTCTCGTAGGCGATCTCGCAGCCCTCCAGCATCTGCCCGCTGTCGAGCGGCAGAGGGTGGGGGAGGCGATAGACCGGAGAGACGGGCGGCGCGGCGTTCATTGGCCGAGCGGATTGGGGGAGCCCCCCGCCCATGTCAATCGCCACCGGCGCACCCTTCGTTTTCGCCCTGTATTCGCGCAGCCAAACTGGCTATCGCCCACCTCCCATGTCGAGACCCGAACCCAAACCCTGGATCGCCGAGATCCACGCCTATGTGCCCGGCAAGTCGATGTCGGCATCGGGCAAGCCGCTGGTCAAGCTGTCGGCCAACGAGAACCCGCTCGGCTCCAGTCCGGCGGCGCTCGCGGCGCTGGCGCAGGCCCATGTCGCGGCCGACTACCCCGATCCCGATGCCCGGGCGCTGCGCGAGAGGATCGCGGCGGTCCACGGCCTCGATCCGGCGCTGATCGTGTGCGGCACCGGCTCGGGCGAGCTGCTGCACTGCGCGGTGCAGGCGCTCGCGGGGGCGGGCGACGAGGTGCTGTTCTCGCGCTATTCCTTCTCGCTCTACCCGCTGCTGGCGCAGAAGGTCGGCGCGACCCCGGTTTTCGCCGAGCCGGAGGGCTTCGGCGCAAGCGTCGACAAGCTGCTGGCGGCAGTGACACCGCGAACCAAAGTGGTTCTTCTTGACAATCCGAACAACCCGGTCGGCACTTTCCTACCACCCGAGGAGGTCGCGCGGCTCCATGCGGGCCTGCCTGCCGACGTGCTGCTGGTTATCGACGAGGCTTACGGCGAATATGTCGATCCCGCCTTCCAGAGCGACCCCTTCGCCCTTGCCGCCGCGCACGAGAACGTGCTGGTCAGCCGCACCTTCTCCAAGGCCTATGGCCTCGCCTCGGAACGGGTCGGCTGGGTCACGGGCTCGGCCCACCTGATCGATCTGGTCAACCGGCTGCGCGGGGCTTTCAACGTCTCGGTCAGCGGGCAGAAGGCCGCGCTCGCCGCGCTCGAGGATCAGGGCTTCGTCGCTGCCAGCCGCGAGCACAACGCCCGCGAGCGCGCCCGCCTTGCCGAGGCGATCGCCGCTCTCGGCAACCACGGCATTTCCGCCGCGCCGAGCGAGGCGAACTTCCTGCTCGTCCGCTTCGAGGGCGCAGTGACGGCGCTGCAAGCCCTCGAGGCGCTGTCGGAAGCCGGATACGCCGTTCGCCACCTGCCCTCGCAAGGCTTGCCCGATGCGCTGCGGATCACCATCGGCACCACTGAGGCGGTGAGCGACGTCATCGCCACTCTGCGCCGGCTGTGCGGAGAGGCGGCATGACGATTGCCCGCGTCGCGATCATCGGCCTCGGGCTGCTCGGCGGCTCGATCGGGCTGGCGACCCGCGCGCGCGGGCTGGCTGTGACCACCACCGGCTGGGACCGCGATGCCTCGGTGCGTGAACGCGCCGCGGCACGCGGGCTGGTCGATCAGGTGTGCGAAAACGCCCCGGACGCGGTCGCCAATGCCGATCTGGTGATATTGTGCGTGCCCGTCGGCGCGATGGGCGAAGCGGCGCGGGCGATTGCGCCGGGCCTCGCGCCCCGCGCCATCGTCAGCGATGTCGGCTCGTCCAAGGAAGCGGTCGCCGCCGCGCTGGCCGAGGCGCTGCCCGGCGCGACGATCATCCCCGCCCACCCTGTTGCCGGCACCGAGCAGAGCGGGCCGGAAGCCGGCTTTGCCACGCTGTTCGCCGGGCGCTGGTGCATCATCACCCCGCCCGAGGGGGCCGATCCTGCGGCGGTCGAGGCGCTGTCGGCCTTCTGGAGCGCGCTCGGCTCGAAGGTCGAGATCATGGACGCCGCGCACCACGACCTTGTGCTCGCCGTGACCAGCCACATCCCGCACCTCATCGCCTATACCATCGTCGGCACCGCCAGCGATCTGGAGGATGTGACCCAGAGCGAGGTGATCAAGTATTCGGCCGGGGGCTTCCGCGATTTCACCCGCATCGCCGCCTCCGATCCGGTAATGTGGCGCGATGTGTTCCTGACCAACAAGGGCGCCGTGCTGGAGATGCTCGGGCGCTTCACCGAGGACCTGACCGCGCTCCAGCGGGCGATCCGTTCGGGCGACGGGGACACCCTGTTCGACCTCTTCACCCGCACCCGCGCGATCCGCCGCGCGGTGATCGAGCAGGGGCAGGACGACGAGCGCCCCGATTTCGGGCGCGGGCACGGGGAATAGGCTGGCGCTCTGCGGGTCAGTCCCCGGGCGGTGACGGCGGGATATTCAGCGCATTGATCGCCCTGTGCACCCGCGCCTCGAGTTCCTCGCGGGGGAGGCCCGCCGGGATCGTCTCGCCGACCTTGTAGGTGATCTGTCCCGGGCGCTTGATCAGATGGTGATAGGTCGCCCCGCTATCGACCGCGATCGGCACCACCGGCAGCCTGAGCAGCTTGTAGAGCCCCGCGAACCCCGCCTGAAGCGGCGGGCAGGTGCCGGGCGCGACGCGGGTGCCTTCGGGGAAGATCACCAGGGGGCGGCCCTCCTCGACCCGCTGCCTGGCCAGCGCGAGCATCTGCCGCAGCGTCTTGGCGCCTTCCTCGCGGGCGACGGGGATGAGGCCGTAGACCAGCGCCGAATAGCCCCAGCCCGGGATGCGGAACAGCTCCTGCTTGGCGAACACCGCCGGGTCGGTGAACAGGCGCGGGGTGTCGATCGCCTCGAAGAAGGCCTCGTGCTTGACCGCGACCAGCACCGGGCCTTCGGGCAGGGTCCCCTCGAGCACCACCGCGATGCCGAGCACCTTCTCGACGCACCACAAGTGCCAGCCGCCCCACTTCGCCACCACCGGCCGCAGCGCGCGCGGGCGGGCGATCACCGCGATCACCGAGGCGATCACCAGCACCACGCTGCCGCCATAGAACAGCACGTAGAAGGCGAGCGAACGCAAGGCGGCCAGCAGCCGGCTCACAGGTCGATCAGCCCGGCCGCCCGGCTCGCGATCAGCTTGTGATATTCGAGGAACAGCGTCCTCAGATTGGGCTGCGAGGGCACGGCATCGCGCAGCACGGTGACATGACCCGGCAGCGTGCGGTCAAGCTCGCCCGCGGCGCGGCGCATGTGCCAGTCGGTCGTCACCAGCCGCAGCGAGCGGACCTCGTTCTGCGCCACCCACTTGGCGGTCTCCGCGGCGTTGGAGCGGGTGTCGACCGCGGCAAAGCCGAGCGTGACGCAGCAGGCCATGGTGCGCGGGGAGACCCCGAACTGGACGGCGAACTCCTGCGGGCGGACCTCCTTGTCGACACCGCTCACCAGCATCTTTCTCGCCAGACCGCGGTCGAGCACGGCCAGCCCGCGCGCGATCCGGCCCGGGCCGCCGGTCGGGACGATCACCGCATCGGTCTTCACCCCGTCGGCGGGCTTCGGCAGGGCGACGACGAACCACAGGAAGCCGATCGCCCAGACGAGAAACAACAGGGAAAGGGCGCGGCGGATCATGGTGCTCCGGCCTAAAGCATGTCGCGCAAGGCGAGCGCAATGGTGATGCGTGCGGTCAGGCCTGCCAGCAGCACGCCGGCGAGCGGAACCGCCCCGATCACCAGCCAGTCGGCCAGCATCAGCGCCCCGCCGCTCACCATCCCGCTGCCGAGGGCGGCGAATTGCTGGCCGAGCAGCCACACCGCCGCCACTCCCAGCCCCGTCCCCATAAGCGCGCCCGCCGTCGCCTCGCGCAGCACATCGCGCAGGAACACGGCGGTGATCTGGCGGCGGCTCGCGCCAAGCAGGTGCATGATCTCGACAGTCTCGCGCGCGCCGGCAAAGGCATTGCGCGCCGCCAGCCACACCGCCGCCGCCGTCGCCAGCGCGACCAGCGCCACCAGCCCGAGCGCAAGCCACTGGAGCGCGGCGAGGGCATCGCTCACCGGGCGCAGGAAATCGCCCTGGGCATCGACCCGCGCCGAGGGCACCCTGGCCGCCAGCGCGGCCTCGATCCGCGCGATCTCGGCAGAGCCGGCGCTGCCGGCGAGCTGCACGTCGATCAGCGCCGGGATCGGCACTTCGTTGCTCGAGGCCGCCTCGCCGAGCCAGGGCTCGAGCATGGCGACAAGCTCGGCCTCGGGCACCAGCCTGACGGCGGTGACGCCCTCGAGAGCGGTGAGCACCTTCACCGCCTCGGCCCCGCGCGGGCCGCGCAGATCGGGGTTGGGCTCGATCACCTGCACGCTGACCGCGCTCGACAGGCCCGTGCTGGCGGCGGCGGAAAGATTGCGCAGGGCCAGCCCCCCGGCCGCAGCGACGACCACCAGCGCGATCAGGATCGCGATCACCCAGGGGATCGGCCCGGTCAGGCGCGCGGGCGGCAGCAGCCGTGCAGCCGCGCGTCCGCGCGGGCGCTCGGGCGCGCTGCCGGAAGGCGTATCGTCCGGCTCGGCGGCGGCGGGCAGCGGCGGCAGGGTGCTCATGCGCCCGAACTCCCGCCCACGCCCGAGGGCCGCGGCGGATAGCGCAGCGCGCCGGTGGGATCGGAGAGCTGGCCCTTGTGCAGCCGCATGATCAGCGAGTCCGGCACCTTCTTGAGCAGGTGGACATCGTGGGTCGCCACCACCACCGTCGTGCCGACGCGGTTGTTCAGGGCCTCGAACAGGCGCAGCAGCTTCAGCGCCATGTCGGGATCGACGTTGCCGGTCGGCTCGTCGGCAATCAGCATCTTGGGCCGGGCGATCACCGCGCGGGCGATGGCGACACGCTGCTGTTCGCCCCCCGACATGGTCGGCGGCACGGCATGGGCGCGGTGCGCAAGGCCGACCCAGTCGAGCATGTCGCCGACCGCGCGCTGCACCTTCTTCTCCTCGGTCCCGGCCAGCCGCAGCGGCAGGGCGACATTGTCGAAGGCGGTGAGATAGGGGACGAGCCGGAAGTTCTGGAACACCACCCCCAGCCTGCGGCGCAGTTCCGGCAGGCGGCTTTGCGGCATGGTGACGAGATCCTGCCCGAACATCCGGATTGCCCCGCGCGAGGGCCGCTGGGCAAGATAGAGCATTTTCAACAGGCTGGTCTTGCCCGCACCGCTCGCGCCGGTCAGAAAATAGAAGCTGCCGGGAAAGAGCGTGAAGCTGAGATTGCTCAGCACCTCGGGATCGGTGCCGTAGCGCAAGCCCACATTGTCGAATTTGACGATCTCGGCGAGGGTGTCACTCATTACCGCGCACGTAACAGCGCAGGGGGTCCGGGGAAAGCCGCAAGGCACGCCAAGCGGCCCGGATGGCGCGATTTCGGCCCCGCAATGTGGAAAACAGCGGGTAAATGCGGGCGAGAGGCGCTCTGGCTCTTGTGTGTGGAGGCCCGACGACTATTGCAAATTGTAACATGATCATCGCCTGCCCAGCCTGCGGCACCCGCTATGCAGTGCCCGATGCTGCCATCGGCAGCGAAGGGCGCACCGTTCGCTGCGCCAAGTGCAAGCACAGCTGGTTCCAGGAGCCCCCGGAAAGCCCCGCGGAACTTCCCGCAGCCGCGCCGCCCCGGCCCGGACCCCGGACAGAGCCCCGGACCCCGCCGCCCGGCATGGCGCAGACCGCTGCGCCCGCGCCTCCGCCACCGGCACCTCCGGCTCAGGAAACTCCCGCGCCGAACCTTGCCGCCCGCCCTGCCCCCCGGCCCGCTCCCGAACCGGAGTCGCGCGGCGACAGCGGCCCCTCGGTAAGCCACTGGCGCACGCCCGCCGACGGCCCCGCCGCAGCCTCCGGCGAGAGCGAGAGCGAGAGCGATGCCTCGCTGGCGATGCGTGCGCTGCGACGCGGGCTCGCCTCCGGCAGCGAGGCGCCCGCCGCGCCGGCCGCCTTCACCGAGCCGGCCGTGCCGGCCGACGATTTCGCCGAACCGCCCATTGCCGGCGACGATGCCGATGACGCCGGCACGGACGAGGGGGATGGCGGCTCGCAGTTCGATTATCGCGCCCCCTTCACCCGGCGCCGCAATCCGCTCAAGATGTGGACCATCGCGGTCATCATCTTTGCCCTGCTGGCGGGCGGCACCGCCTTTGCGGTCAACCAGTACGGCCTGCCCGAATGGCTCCCGCTCCAGCGCCCGACCTTCGGGATGGGACAGCCCGGCCTCAAGCTCGATTTCCCCCGCGCCGACAACCGCAAGGAAGTGCTCGAAAGCGGCGAGGCGATCTTCCGCGTGCGCGGCACGATCAGCAACACCGCAAGCGAGAGCCTCGATGTGCCCAACGTGCTGGTGGTGTTCAGTGACCGCCGCCAGCGCAATATCGGCGACTGGGTGGTGGCCCCGCCCAAGCGCCGCCTCGCCCCGGGCGAGACCGTGACCGTGACCGAGGCGATCACCAATATTCCCGCCGGCGCGGCCGGCGCCGCGATCGGCTGGGCGCCGCTCTAGCGCCCCTGTCCACAGGCCTGCGTCAAAGTGCTTGCGCAGGCTCCGGCCCCTTGCTAGTGGCGCCCTCCTACCGCGGGGCCAGCGCATTGGCTGCCCCGGCAAACCCGAGTGCGGTCGTGGCGGAACTGGTAGACGCGCAACGTTGAGGTCGTTGTGGGCGAAAGCCCGTGGAAGTTCGAGTCTTCTCGACCGCACCAAACAGTCCAGATGTGGACTGGTATTCCGGAAAATCAGGCTGGATCATCGCCGGAACCGGCCCCGCCCTTGCGGCTGCGCGCGTGTTGCGCGGGTGCAGGCGCGGGCGATCAGGGGCGCTTTTGTGCGCCGCCCCCGCGTCAGTCGCCGGCGGCTGCGTCGATCAGGTCCGCGGTGACGCCATTGGTCCAGCCGAACCCGATCTGCGCGCTGTATTCGCCGCCCGCCCCGACCTCGCAGCGTTCGATGTCGTATTTCTCGAAAAGGAGCCCGGTGCGGGCGAAGACCGCCTCCACGGTCGCGACCCAGCGCCGGGATATTTCCTGCGCCAGAGCCTCATGGCCATAGCGACGCAAGCCGGCAACGGCGATCCATTGCAGCGGTGCCCAGCCATTGGGCCGGTCCCATTGTTCGCCGCTTTCGACCAGGGTGGTGCGCAGCCCGCCGGGGGCGAGCATTGTCCCGGCGACACAGGCCGCCGTCGCATCGGCCTGGGCCTGCGAGGCCGCGCCTGCCAGCAAGGGCGTGAGCGCGGCGGCGGTCGCCTGCCCCGTCACCTGCCGGCTGGCGAGATCGTAATCGCAGAACAGGCCGAGCGCCTCGTCCCACAGGTGCCGCTGCATCGCGGCGCGGCGCGCCTCGGCTTGCGCGGCAAAGGACGCCGCATCGGCATCGCCGCCCGCTGCGATCGCCGTCTCGAGGCCGTAGAGGAAGGCATTGAGATCGACCGGCACGATGGCGGTGGTGCGGATGCTCGAGAGGGACGGGCCCGCAAGCCAGCGCGACGAAAAATCCCAGCCGCTCTCGGCGCCCGCGCGCAGGTCGCGGTAGACCTCGCCCGCAGGCCGGGTGCCGAGCTGGGCGGTCTCGACATCCTCGCGCCAGCTTTCCTCGCGCGGCATCGCGCGCGGATCCCAGTAGCGGTTGAGCACGCTGCCATCGGCGAGCATCGCCACCCGTCGGGTCATTGCGCCCGGCACGAGCGAGGAGGCACCCTCCATCCACCAGCCGTGCTCGCGCTTCATGGCCGCAAGGTGCCGGGCCGAAGTCGATGCGGGCCGGTCGCCCAGCAGCGCCACCATCATGTGGAACAGCGGCGGCTGCGAGCGTCCGACATAATAGGTGCGCGCACCGTTGGGGATGTGGCCATGCTCCTCGATGAGATCGGTCATCGCGGCGACGATGCCCTCGGCCAATCCGGTCTCGCCGTCGCGGACCAGTCCGAGCATGGTGAAGAAGCTGTCCCAGTAATAGATTTCGCGGAAGCGTCCGCCGGGCACGACATGGCGATGCCGGACAGCGAGTGCCGAGGCGCATTCTGCCCGCGGCGCCCGCGCAAGCGCCGGCCACATCGCCCTGATATGCTGGCGCAGCGGCGTGGCGACCGGCGCGGCGATCACCTCCTCGTGCCGGGGAGGCAGGTCGAAATTGCCGGTCACGAAATCCAGCAACGCGGCATCGTCGGGCCCGATCTCTGCGTAGTCGGACAGGATGGCAGCCGCCGGTCGCCGCGGCACCGCATCGACGAAGGCCTTGCCATCGCCAAGGATGCCGCGTTCCTGCACGGCTCTGAACAGCGGCCCGAACAGTTCGGCCGGGGTGAGCGCGCTGGGTGTCGTGCGCGTCACCGGGCGAGATGCTTGGCGAAGAATTCCGCCTGCGCGGCCAAGGCGATCTCGCTCTCGGGACACTCGATCCAGCCCCAGAAGGCATGGGCGAGGCCCTCGTAGACGCGCAGATCGACCGCCACGCCTGCCTGCCGCAGGGCAAGGTCGGTGAGGATGGTGTGGCTCAGCAACTGGTCCCGGGTGCTGGTCATCAGCAGGCAGGGCGGCAGGCCCGACAGGTCGCCCAGGGCGGGCGAGAGCAGCGGATCGCTGCGCGGCGTGTCGCCGCAATATTCGTTCAGGGTTTCGGCTGCCGTGCGCGTGCCGATGATGGGCGGCAGGAAGGCCTCGCAGTCGCCGATGATGGTGAGATCGCCGGCACCCGAGAAAATGCCTGCGGCACCCGGCATCGGCAGGCCCTCGGCCTTGAGCCGCACCAGCAGTTGCAGCGTCAGCACGGCGCCCGCCGAAGTCCCGTAGATGCCGATCGCGGCCGCCGGACGCTCCGCCAGCGCGGCACGGTAGACCGCGAGCGCATCATCGACTGCGGCGGGGAAGGGGTGCTCGGGCGCCATCCGGTAGAGCACGGTGATGGCGGGTATGCCGGTGAGCCCGGCGAGCGGGATCGTCTCGTTGAGCGACCCGCCGTCGAAGACGAACCCGCCGCCGTGAAAGTTGATCAGAAGGCGCTGGTCGGCGGCCGGGTCGATGCCGTGCCTGCGCACATGCTTGACCCGCACGCCGCCGATCCGGCCCTTGGCGACTTCCACCCCGAAACGCCGGGCGCGCGCCTTGGCGATCGGTTTCCACTGCTGGGCGATCGCAAGGCGCACGCCTGCCCGGGTGAGCGGATTGTGCAGCATGTTCACCGCCATCTCCGGCCCGCCCTCCCCGGTCAGCAGCGGGGCCATGGCCGCCCGGGCCTCGGCGCTTATGGTCTCGGCGAAGGGAGGGGGCGAAAGGGTCATGCCGTCAATTTCCGAACTGGAAGCCGACGCGGATACCGTACATCCGCGGCTCGTTGTAGGTCAGGCCGACCACCCCGACGCTCGAGGCATGGAAGTCGGCCACACCCACGGGCCGGGTCACGTCGGTCAGGTTGGTCGCGAACAGGCCGACATCCGCGCCGCTCCCGCCGACATCGCGCAGGTCGATGCTCGCATTGAGCAGGCCGTATGCGGGCAGGAAGCGGTAGAAGGAGGCGTTGGTCTGCGCGGTCGAGACCTGCGACTGGCGGGTGTAGTTGACCGCGACCTTGAGGTCCCCCAGCGCGCCCAGCGCGGTCTCGTAATTCGCCCCGAGCGAGAACTTGTGCTTGGGCGTGTAGGGGAACGGCGCGCCGGCAAGGATCGCCCCGGCGCTGGCGCTCGCCACCTTGGTGTAGCTGGAATCGATGTAGGAGTAGCTGCCGGTGAGCGTGAGGCCATCGGCGGGAACCAGCGCGCCGTCGAACTCGAGGCCCTGGATCTTGCCCTCTGCCGCGCTGCGTGTGACGTTGAGCAGGAGCGCGCCGCTGGGGGTCTGGACCGCCTCTGCGGTGGTGCGCTGGATGTTCTGGTAGATGCCGCGATAGGCTGCCAGATTGGCGCGGACCTCGGCGCCGCCGATCGCGAACTGCGACTTGAAGCCGATCTCGATGTCCGAGAGCTTCTCGGGCGGGAAGGTGCGGAAGTCCGAATCCTCGGGCACGGGGCCGTTCACGCCGCCCGACTTGTAGGCGTTGCGCGCGGTGATGTAGGTGTGCACGCCGTCGGCCACATCATAGTCGAGCGTCACGGTGTAGCTGGGATAGCGGCTGTCCACCGAGCCGGTGACGGGCGTCGGGCTGCCGATGATCTGCGAGCTGAAGCTGTGCTCCCAGGTGTAGCGCAGGCCGCCGGTGAGGCTGAGCCCGGCGAGGCCCGGCGAGAGCTTGCCCAGATCGACAGTCGCCTGTCCGAACACGGCCTCGCTGTGGTTGCGGCTGTCGAAGAAGCCGGAAATCGGCGGCACCAGCGAGCCGAGCGGGAAGAAGGTATAGGTCTCGATCCCGGCCGGATTGCGGGTGGTCTGGCGGTCGAGATAGCCGCCAACAGAGAACTGGACCGCCTCGTCGAAGGCCGAGCCCTGCAACTGCAACTCCTCGGTCAGGGTGTTCGGCGCCAGCACATTGATGTTGCGCGACGACTGGCCTGCGACGGGGAACGCCGTGGCGTCGTAATCATAGGCGTATTTGTTGCGGAACTCCGAGTAGCTGACGATGTTGCGCAGCGTGATCGTGTCGCTCAGTTCGAGCGTCGCGTGGTTGATGACCTGCCAGTATTCCGTCTTGGAGAACTGGTCGAGATCATAGGCGACCCGGCGCGGCCCGCGCGCCTGCTGGTCGGCCACCGCCGTCACCAGCCCCGGGAAGATTGCCGCGGTCGGGATGAAGCCGAGGCCGAAGGCGGTGCCATCGAAGCCAGCCGCCAGATTATAGGCGCCCAGCACGGTGCCGCCGCCATTATTGTCCGACCGGAAGTAGCGGGCCATGGTGTAGATTTCGAGCCCGTCGACCGGCCGCAGGGTCAGACCGAGGCGGGCGCTTTCATAGGACAGGTTGTCGTAATCCTTGCCCGCGAACAGGGGGCCGACATCCTTGGTGTAGCCGTCGCGGCGGCCGATCGAGCCGGCGACCCGCAGGAGCACCTTGTCGGTGACAACGGGCAGGTTGATCGCCCCTTCGGCGCGCCGGTCATTGAAGTTGCCGTATTGCGCGCGGACATAGCCGCCAAATTCGTCGTCGGGCCGCGCGGGTTCGAACAGGATGTTGCCGCCGGTCGCGTTCTTGCCGAACAGCGTGCCCTGCGGCCCGGCAAGCACCTGGACATTGGCAAGGTCGTAATAGGTCCCCACACGCCCGTCGATGTTGGCGGTGTTGGGAACCTCGGCGAAATAGCTGACCACGCCCGGGGTCGAACCGAAGGCCGGCCCCTGGCCGCGCAGCGCGAAGAAGGCGAATTCGCGCGGGTAGCCGCCGTTGATGGTGAAGAGCGAAGGCGTGTTGTCGGCCAGCGAGGTGCGGTCGGTGATGCCCTTCTCGACCAGAGCCTCGGGCGTGAATGCGGTCACCGCGACCGGCACGGATTGCAGGTTCTCTTCCCGGCGCCGCGCCGTCACGACGATATCGCCGAGGCCGCCACCCGTCTCGGCCTCGTCACCGGCAACGGGTTGGGGCTCCGCTTGGGCCAGAGCGGCCGAGGGAAGCAGGCTGCATCCCGCCAGCAGGACTACAAAAAGGGCAGATCGCGTTGACTTCATCGAACCTCTCCTGAGCGCCCGGCTTGTGCGGGATGATGAAGGCTATGACATAATGATATCGATGTCAATCTATGTGGCAAACCTCGTTTATGGCTTCACATCCTCTCGCAACCTCGTCATTGATATCGGTAGCAAAAGGGGGGTGACATGTTCGATCCTTACCAGTTCGGACCTTGGGTCAGCGAGGCAGCACGCGCGGCGTTTCGCGCCGAGACCGGCGCGCCGCCCGCGCCGGATGGCGACATTGAAGCCGTGCGGGCGCATTATGATGCCTTCAACCGGCGCCATCTCGAGACCGCGCTGGCGCATTATCCGGTCGCGATCGAGCGCGGACGGATCGGCGGGGTCGCTGTCGACATCGTGCAGCCCGCAGGCGGCATGACCGGAGACCGGACGCTCCTCTGCCTGCATGGCGGCGCGTTCATGTGGGGACGCGGCGCCGGCGCCCTGCTCGAGGCCGTCCCGGTCGCAGCCGAGCTGGGAGTGCGCGTCATTGCGGTCGAATATGCCCTCGCACCGGAGCAGACCTTCCCGGCCGCGGTCGAGGATGTCCTGGCGGTCTACGCCGCCCTGGGCGAGGCGGTGCCGCCGGGCCGGATCGGCATCTACGGCTGTTCGGCCGGCGGCATACTGACGGCCCAGACCATCGCCCGCCTCGTGCACGGGGGCATGCCCCTGCCCGGCGCCTGCGCGATGCTCTGTGGAACCGGCCTCGAGATGAAGGGCGATTCGGCGGCGATGGCCAGCGCCGTGGCGGGGCAGCCGGCCGCCGCCGCTCCCGACCTGATGGCGCTCCCCTGTTTCGCCGGGCGCCGCAGCGATGACCCGATGGTCTTTCCGGGCGCCAGCCCCGATCTTCTCGCGGGCTTTCCGCCGAGCCTGCTGGTCACCGGCACCCGCGACTTTGCGGCCAGCTCGGTGGCGACCATGCACCGCCGCCTGCTCGCTGCCGGCGCCCATGCCGAGCTGCTCCACTTCGACGGGATGTGGCATGCCTTCCACATGGCGACGACCCTGCCCGAATCGCGCGAGACCTTCGCCGCCATGGCGCGGTTCTTCGGCCGGCATCTGGCCTGAGATCAGCCGCTGGTCTCGCGTATGACCAGCTCGACCGGCAGCGGCGCAGTGACGAACGGGCGCGCGGGATCCTCGATGATCGAGAGGATCGCCTGGCCCAGGGCCCGTCCGGCTGCATTGGCATCCTGCCGGATCGAGGTGATCGACGGGCGATGGGTGCTGGCGATCGGCGTATCGTCGAAACCGACCACGGCGACCTTGCCGGGCACGGCGATCCCGCCTGCGATCAGTGCATCGCACGCCCCGGCCGCGATGAAATCGCTCACCGCGATGAGAGCGTCGAATTCCGTGCCACCAGCCAGAACCCCTGCCATGGCCTGTGCGGCCGCCTCGGTCGCGAAGGCGCAGGGCACGACCCCTGCCAGCACCGCCTCGCTCGCGGCAAGGACCTCGCGGACGCCTTCGAGGCGGCCGGCGACTTCGGGATGGCGGGCGTCGCCGAGGAACAGCACGCGCCTGCGCCCGCTTTCGATGAGGTGTTCGGCCGCCAGGCGTCCGCCGAGGCGGTTGTCGCTCCCGATCACCGGCACGGTCAGCCCGGGCACCGGCTCGCCCCACGCCACCACCGGCAGCCCGAGGGCATCGACATTCTGTAACCCGCGGCCGCCCTCACCCTGCCCGAGCACCACGACCCCGTCGGCGCCGACCGCGTTCGAGCCGAGGAAATGATCATGGGTGGTCAGCAGCATTGCGTAATCGGCCGGCGTGAGCACTTCCAGCAGGCCGCCGATCATCGCCAGCAGCAGCGGATCGGTTATCGGCCGGTCGTCGCGTTGCAACTGCTCGATCACCACCGCGATGGTCTGGGTGCGGCGGGTCCGCAAGCTGCGCGCCGCGACATTCATGCGATAGCCCGCCTCGGCCGCGATCCGGGCGATGCGCTCGCGGACCTCGGGGCGGACCAGATCGCTGCCCCGCAGGGCGCGCGAGACCGTGATCTTGGAGACCCCGGCCAGCGCGGCGACCTGTTCCATGGTCGGCCGTTCGCCGGTGTTCTGGCGCTTCGACACTATTCCACCACCTCCGCCGGCCCTTCGCTTGCGCCGGAGTACCGGCGGATGAGCCGTGCGATCAAGTCGAATGCGCGCGACACGGCAGGGATAGTGGCCGGCAGGAACATGAACCCGTGCGGCAGACCGGGGAGACGGGTCAGCAGCACCTCCACCCCCGCCCGCGACAAGGCGGCGGCATAGGCCTCGCCATCGTCGCGGAGCGGGTCTTCGGACGCCGTCAGGACGATCGCGGGTGCCAGTCCGCCATGCGAGGCGGCGCGCAGCGGCGAGATCGCAGGCGCGCGGAAATCGGCGTGGCCCACATAGAAGGACCGCACCTGCTCGAGATAGTCGCGCGACAGGCCCGGCACCTCGACCTCGTCCATGGCGGGAAAGTCGAGGGCGAGATCGGTGACGGGGTGGATCAGCAACTGGAAAGCGGGCTGCGCGCCGCCCGCCTCGCGCAGGCCGAGGGTCATCGCCGCGGCGAGATTGCCCCCCGCACTCTCCCCGCCGAGCGCGATGCGCGACGGGTCGCAGCCCAGTGCTGCAGCTTCGCGTCCGGCCCAGGCGAAGGCCGTCATGCTATCCTCGAGCGCGGCAGGGAAGGGATGCTCGGGAGCAAGGCGATAGCCGACCGCGAGCACCGCGCAACCGCTCCGCCGTGCCATGATCCGGTGCATCGCATCATGCGTCTCGAGGTCGCCGAACAACCAGCCTCCGCCATGCAGGAAGACGATCAACGGCAAGGGCTCTTCGCCTGCCGGGCGGTAGAGCCGCACCGGAACGCCATCGGCATCGAGATCGCGCACCGCGGCAAGCTCCGCCCCGGGCAGAGCGCGCCCGGCCGCCGCCATGCCCGCGCGCATCGCCGCGATGGCCTCGGCCGTCAGGGCAGGCATGGCCTGCGGCTCCCCCATCAGGGCGGCGATGTCCGGATCGAGCATGTTTGTCCACTCCTCTGATGACATCGATAACATCAATCAATATAGCCGGGCAAGAGAGGGAAGGAACACGAATGTCGATCGTCACAGAATCCGCCGCTGCCATCGAGACTGCTGCGGCTGTGGCCGGGCCGGGGACCGGCCGGATCACCGCTGGCGTGTCCCTGCTCTATCTGGCGCTTTATCTGCATTACGGCTTTTTCGCCTTCATGCCGCTGTGGCTCAAGGCGACCGGCGCATCGCCCGAGGAGATCGGGCTCCTGCTGGCGATCCCGATGGTGCTGCGGATCCTGACCGTGGCGCCCTTTTCCTCTTGGGCCGGACGCCGCGGGCGGGTCCGCGATGCGATCACTGTGACCGCGCTGCTCTCGGCTGCAATCATCATGCTGCTGCTGGGCGAGCCGGGTTATGCCGGCCGCATCGCTGTCGTGATCGCCTTCTCGATCGTCTGGGACCAGCTGCCCGTGCTGGCCGATGCCTATGCGGTCATGACCGTGAGAAGCCATGGCGTGGACTATGGCCGTGTCCGGGTGTGGGGATCGATCGCGGCTGTCGCCTCGTCGGCCATGGCCGGCTGGGTGATCGGCATCACCGGGATCGCCCTTGTGCCGCTGCTGGTGGCCGCCCTGCTGCTGCTCCCGGCGCTCGCCGCGCCCTTGCTGCCGCCCGACCGTTCGATGGCGATCGCAGAGGCGGGTAGCCGCGGGCGGTGGCAGGAGCTCGTCCGTGACCGGCACCTGCTCTGCGCGCTGGTGGCCAGCGCCCTGGTGATCTCAAGCCACGGGGTGATCGCCAATTTCATTGCCATCCAGTTGACGGCGCAAGGCATCTCGACCGGGATGATCGGCACGCTCCAGGCGGTCGCGATCAGTTTCGAGATCGTTGCCTTCTGGTTCGGGGCGCGCCTGCTGGGGCAGCGCGATCCGATGATCCTGATCCGGATCGCCGCCGCCGCCGCATGTCTGCGGTGGTGCATCATGGCGCTCGATCCCGGCCTCGGGATCGTGGTCGCGGTGCAGGTGCTGCAGGGCGTCTCGTCGACCGGAGCGATCCTCGGCGTCATGCTCGTGATCGCGCAGCGGGTGCCGGTGGGCCTCAGCGCCACCGCGCAGGGGTTCAATGCCGTGCTGCTGGGGATCGCCCTTGCGGTGGTGACCTTCGGATCCGGCTTTCTCTGGGCGAGAGGGATCGCGGTATCCTACGCGGCGATGGCCGTTCTTGCTCTTCTGGGGCTGGCCCTCGCCTCGCTCCCGCAGCATCGCCAAGCACTCTAGGCCGCACGGGCCTGTGCGGGACGCCGGACCCTCGATCCGGCGCCCCGCTGCCATCATGACCTAGTTCACATCGAAACGGTCGAGCATCATCACCTTGTTCCAGGCCTTGGCGAAGTCCGCGACGAACTTCGCCTCGCCGCCCTTCATGGCGTAGGTCTCGGCCACGGCGCGCAGCTCCGAATTGGAGCCGAACACCAGATCGACCTCGGTCGCGGTCCACTTGAGCGCGCCGGTCTTGCGGTCACGCCCTTCATAGACACCCTTGGTCTCGGCCGGCTTCCAGGTGTTGCCCATGTCGAGCAGGTTCACGAAGAAGTCGTTGCTGAGAGTGCCGGGGGTGTCGGTGAACACGCCGTGCCTGGCCCCGCCGGTGTTGGCGTCGAGCATCCGCATCCCGGCCAGCAGCACCGTCATTTCCGGCACCGTCAGCGTCAGGGTGTCGGCCTGGTCGACCAGCATCTGGGTCGGGGACAGCCGCGCCTTGTCGCTGTAGAAGTTGCGGAACCCGTCCGCGGCCGGGCGCAGCAGCTCGAAGCTCTTCGCATCGGTGTGCGCATCGGTCGCATCGACCCGGCCCGGAGTGAAGGGCACGGTGACGGCGTGACCGGCCGCCTTGGCCGCATCCTCGACCGCGACCACACCGCCGAGCACCACGAGGTCGGCGATCGAGACCTTCTTGGCGCCTGCGCCCGCGTTGAACTTCGCCTGCACGCCTTCGAGCGCCTTGACGACCTTGGCGATCACATCCGGATCGTTGAGGCCCCAGTCCTTCTGCGGGGCAAGCCGGATGCGCGCGCCGTTGGCGCCGCCGCGCATGTCGGTGTCGCGGAAGGTGACCGCCGCGGCCCATGCCGTGCGGACGAGTTCCGAACGCGACAGGCCGGTCGCCCGGATCGCCGTCTTGAGCTGGGCGACATCGCTCGCCCCGATCATGGCATAATCCGCCTTGGGCAGCGGGTCCTGCCAGATCAGGTCCTCGGCCGGAACTTCGGCGCCGACATAGCGCGCCTTGGGCCCCAGGTCGCGGTGCGTGAGCTTGAACCAGGCGCGGGCGAAGGCCTCGTCCATCGCCTTGGGGTCCTTGACCCAGCGGCTCGTGATCGCGCCGTAGGCCGGGTCATAGCGCAGCGCGAGGTCGGTGGTGAGCATCACCGGCGCATGGGTGATGTCCGGATCATGGGCGTCCGGCACGACCTTCACGTCGGCGGCGTTGACCGGCTCCCACTGCTTGGCGCCGGCCGGGCTGGTGGTCTGCTTCCACTCGAAGGCGTAGAGGTTCTCGAGGTAGTTGCTGCTCCACTGGACGGGGGTGACGGTCCACGCGCCTTCCAGTCCGCTGGTGGTCGCATCCTTGCCGACGCCGGTGCCGCACTTGTTCTGCCAGCCCAGGCCCTGCGCCTCGACACCCTGCGCCGCCGGCTCCTTGCCGACACAGTCTGCCGCCTTCCTCGCGCCGTGCATCTTGCCGATGGTGTGCCCGCCGACGATCAGCGCGACGGTCTCCTCGTCGTTCATGCCCATCCGTCCGAAGGTGGTGCGGATCTGCCTGGCCGAGGCGAGGATGTCGGGATTGCCGCCGGGCCCTTCGGGGTTGACGTAGATCAGCCCCATCTCGGTCGCGGCGAGCGGGGTGTCGAGATTCTCCCCCTCGGCATTGCGTTCCGAGGTCAGGAACTTGGTTTCCGGGCCCCAGTAGACGAGCTCCGGCTCCCACGCGTCCTTGCGGCCACCGGCAAATCCGAAGGTCTTGAAGCCGGTGTTCTCGAGCGCGACATTGCCCGCAAGGATCATGAGGTCGCTCCACGAAAGCGACGCGCCATACTTCTGCTTGACCGGCCACAGCACGCGGCGGGCCTTGTCGAGATTGCCGTTGTCGGGCCACGAATTGAGCGGCTCGAAGCGGATCTGGCCGCCATCGGAACCGCCGCGCCCGTCACCGGCGCGATAGGTGCCGGCCGCGTGCCAGGCGAGACGGATGAACAGTCCGGCATAATTGCCATAGTCCGCCGGCCACCACTCCTGCGAATCCGTCAGCGCGGCATTGATGTCGGCCTTCACCGCCTTCAGGTCGAGCCTGGCGAATTCCGCTGCGTAGTCGAAGGCCGGGCCGTTCGGGTCAGGATTGTATTCATTCTGGCGCAGGCGCGAGAGATCGACGACATTCGGCCACCAGCCCTGCACATTGCGCGGCGCGGCTTCGGTCTGCGGCATCGCCGCGCGGCCCATTCCCGGCTCGCCGAAGCCCGGAGGCGTGGCGGCGGCAGGCGCGGCCGCAATGAGGCCGGAGGAGAGGAGAAGGAACGCCTTGGTTCTGAGTGTCATTGAGGAACCCTGTTTCGATGTGATGGTCACGCGCAGAGGCCGCCGCCCGGCGGCTCGGCGCCGGCAACACGCCCCCGCGTGCCTGCGCCGATAGGGGCACCGGTCGCGCCGGAAAAACGGCTTGTCGCGATAAGAGTAATGCTTTTTTTCGATGACGGCGGGCGGCGCCCCCCAAAGCCGCCGCTAGTGCTCTGCCGGAACGGCTTGCGTTTCGCGCGCCAGCTTCGCCCGGCGTGGCAGGGTGAAGCAGAAGCGGGTGCCCTGCTCGCGATCGGCCAGCCACATCTTCCCGCCGCTGTGCTCCACGATGGTCTTGCAGATCGCCAGACCCAGACCCAGCCCGTCCCCGCCCTGCGAGGCGAAAGGCGTGAACAGCTTGTCGCGCGCGGCGGCAGGGATGCCCGGTCCGTTATCGGTCACCGAGACGAGCACATAGTTCCGGTCCAGCCCGGCAGTCTCGATCTCGACCAGCGGCGCGGCGTGGTCTCTGGTGGCCTCGAAGGCATTGCGGATGAGGTTCAGCAGGACCTGCTTCAACTGCACCTCGGAATAGAAACACCAGTCGGCATCGCCGGCGATCCTGATGCGCAGCCCGTCGAGGTTCTCGTGGGAGATTTGCAGGATCGACGACAGATCCCTCACCGTCTGCGCGATCGACAGCCGGCGGCGGTCGCTGTGCCGCTTTTCGAGCACGCCCCGCAGATTGCGGATGATGTCTCCGGCGAGCATGATCGATTCGAACGCCTGGTCGATGCTTCCGAGGGCCTTCTCCCGCGGCCCTTCGGCCTGGAGGCGCAGCTTGGCGGCAGTGAGGAAATTTGCCGCCGCAGCCAGCGGCTGGTTCAGCTCGTGCGCCATCGCGGAGGACAGCGATGAGATCGAACTGGCATGGGTGGCCTGGAACAGGCGCTCGTGCATCATCATCATCGCGTCCTGGAACTGCACGGCATCGGTGATGTCGATGCAGATTCCCATCCACTCGGTGCAATGATCCGCCGTGTTGCGGAACGGCACGCCGCAGGCCATCTGCCAGCGCCATTCCCCGTCCCGCCTGCGAACACGGTATCTGCTCTCGTAGAAGCCGCCCGCCTCGACCGCTGCCTCGACCGCGCCTCTCACCTGCTCGACATCGTCGGGATGGATGTCGTCGAGCCATCCTTCGCCTGCCACCGCCCAGACCGGCCGGCCGGTGTATCTCGACCATTCCTGCGGCCGGACCAGCCGCCCGCGCTCGTCGGTCTGCCACACCAGCCCGACAGCGCGGATGAACGCCTCGAGCCGCTCCTGCTCGAGAACAAGGCGCAGGGCCGAATGGGATCGCTCCACCGCGGCCCAGAGCCTCGAGCAGATTTCCTCGGCAATATGGACCTCGTCGGGCTGCCAGTCCCGCGGCTCGGGATGATGGATGAACAGCATCGCGCACATCCGGCCTTCGCGGCACAGCCCCTTGTCGAGGATCGCCCGGGTCCCGATCCCCTCGTAGGCCTTGCGGACCTCGGGCGAAGCGGTGCGCGGGTCGGTGGTCACATCGGGGATGACGATCGTCGCGCCCTGCTTCATCTCGCGGATGAACTCGGGCCCGAAATCATCCATGCGCCAGCGCCCTCTGACAGAGGGGATCCGCCCGTCGTTCCAGTCCTGGTAGACGCTGATGTGTTCCTGATCGGCCTGGACCTCGGCAAATCCGACCTGGCTCACCCCGATGCCCTCGGCAAGGATCCGGCAGCAGCGCGGGATGAGGGATTCGGGATTGGTGTCGGTGAGCAGGATCTGATCCACCTCGCCGATAATCCGGTCGCGCCGGGACCGCACGACCCGCGAGGTGCAATCGGCGGTCGTGCACGCCACCCCGATCGCCTGGCCTGCGGGATCGACCAGCGCCGTCAGCGTGAAATCGTACCAGATCCTGCGCGCATGGCCGCCGGCGACGATCTCGAACTGCTGCTCCTCGAGGATATCCGAGATCCCGCTCGCAAAGACGCCGCGGATGCGTTCGTCCAGCAGGGTGGCGAGGGTGACAGACTGCAAGGGGGTGCCGAGCGCCTGCCTGCAATCGAGGCCGGTCAGGGAGGCAAAACCGGCGTTGGGGACGAGCAGCAGCTCCTCCCCCCAGAACAATGCGGCCGGGCAGGGAAACTCGAGGACGAAGCTCGCCAGAGCGCCGAGTTGCCCCGGCCATTCATCGACATGGCCGAGCCTGTTGCAGGGCCAGTCATGCCGGCCGAACCGCTCGCGAAGGGAGCCCTGCCGCTGCCACAGCCGGCGGGCGGGGGCGGCCTGTTCCGCCACGGATGGATCAGCTTTCTCGCGCATGGGCTTCGGTCCCCCCGGTCCGAGCGACGCAACACCGTCTTGCGCAGTCTCGCACAAGTCCGGCGCTTCCGGAAGAGGCTGGCGCAGCGCGATCTGCCCTGAGGAAAGGGGGCGGGTGACCGCGTCAGCCGGTCACCCGCCCCCCTCTGTCTGGCCCGATGCCGTCAGAAACCGAGCTGGTCGGTCGTGACGCGGATGCCGGCGTAGAAGTAGCGGCCCATCCAGCCCACGCCCTGCTGGTTGGCAAGGCCGCGGATCGGCAGCTCGTTGGTCAGGTTGTTCACCCCGAGGAAGAAGCTCGCCCGCTCGTCATCCGTGCTCACCTCGGCGCGGATGTCGTGGATGAAGCGGTCATTGATGGTCAGCACCTCGGGCGCGGCGATGTCGGGATCGCCGGCGATCTGGTCCTTCTCGAAGCGGAGCTGGTCGCCGACATACTGCACCCCGTAATTGAGCGCGAAGTTGCCGAGCGTCCAGGTGACGTCCGCCGTGCCGACCCATTCGGGCGCGCCGTTCTCGCCCTGGTTGTCGTCGACGATCCCGCCATTGGCCGGCAGCACCAGCAGCTTGTCGAGATAGCCCACCGTGCCGCGCAGGGCGAAGCGGCCGAGCGACCCGCTGCCGGGCTCGAAGGCGTAGTTCACCGTCACATCCGCACCCGCCGTCTCGATGAAGGCGACGTTCTGCGGCGAGAGCAGGTAATTGGTCACGAAGCCCGTGGTGGTCGAGCGCGTGATCGCATCGCAGAACACGTTGTCGATCGAGGCGGAATCGACGCAGAACTGCGCCGTCTCGTTGAGCGAGGCGGTGCGCACCGCGTTGGTCAGGCGGATGTCATACCAGTCGCCGGTGATGGTCAGCCCCGGCACGAAGCGCGGCTGGAGGATCACGCCGGCGGTCCAGGTCGTCGCGCTTTCCTCGGTGAGGTTGCGGTTGCCCGAGAACACCCCTTCGCGGCTGGCACTGGAGTTGATGTCGCTGGCGGGGTCGAAGGTGTCGAAGTCGACGCCCAGCCCCTCGATCAGCGCCCGGCAGTTGTCCGCGCGGAACGCGGTGCCCTGGTTGAGGTTCTCCGGCCCGCACGGATCGTCGATGAAGGCGAAGGTCCCGCTGCGGGGCGAGAACAGCTCGGTGATGTTGGGCGCGCGCACCGATTCCGAATAGCCGCCGCGGAAGCGGATATCACGGATCGGGGCCCACTGGCCGTTGACCGACCAGGCCTCGGTGCTGCCGACCGTCGAGTAGTCGGAATAGCGCCCGGCGACCGTGAATTCGAGCATGTCGAAGAACGGCCGGTCGGACAGGAGCGGCACGTTGATTTCGCCGAACACTTCCCACACGTCGAAGCTGCCGACTTCGGGGGCGAGCAGGGCGAGGTCTGCGAGCACGCCGCTGTTGGGATCGAAATCGGTCACCTGCGTCGAGATCGCGTCGGGCTGGAAGTTGCTCTTTTCCTTGCGATACTCGCCGCCGAAGGCGAAGTTCACCGCGCCGCCGGGCAGCTCGAAGAACTTGCCGAAATCGCCCGAGATGAAGGCATTGGCGACGTGCTGTTCGATGCGGTAGTCGTTCGAGGTGTCGGTCAGGATGAAGTCGAGCGCAGCCTCGCTCGCCACGCCTTCACCGAAGATATTGAGCGGCACGCACTGGCCGGGCGAGAAGGTCTGCGGCGCCTCGCCGTAGTTGCCGTTGCCCGCATCCGCGATCGCCCCGCCGTCGAGGTTGACGCGGCAATCGAACACCCCGTTCGGCGTGCCGGTGCGGAACTGGCCGACATCGACCACATCGAGCGCGGCGAAGTAACGGTCCTCGATGCGCTGGTTGGTCGAGATATAGGTGGTGTCGTTGCGGCCATAGACATAGCTCGCCTCGAACTTCACGTTGTCGGACAGGTCCCCGTCGAGGCCGATCACGCTGCGATAGAGGTCGCGCTCGAAATTCTCGTTGCGCGTGCCGAAATCGAAGTTGTCGCGGTTGAACAGCAGGCCGCCGAAGGTGTCGAGCCCGGCTGCCCGGACGTTGGCCGGGATGAAGGGGTTGTCCTCGGAGATGAAGGTGAAGAAGTCGAAGGAGGGCTGGGCGACCGAGAAGTTCTCGGAGCGCACATACTTGCCTTCCGCAAACAGGCGCACTGTCGGCGTCAGCTCGAAGCTGAACAGGGCGTTGAAGGCGTGGTGCTCGGTCCCGGCCTGAAGGTCGCCCTGGTAGTCGTTGACCGGGGTGTTGTCGCCGCCCTGCGCGAGGAAGCCCGACTGCGGCAGGAAGGTGCCCGGATCATAGGGACGGCCGTCGCCGTTGAACAGCGGGCTGAAGCTGCCGTCGATCACCAGCGCGCCGGCCGGTGAGCTGTCGGCATAGCCGATGCGGTTGAGGAAGATGTTGTCCGGGACGTTCGGGTCGTCGGGGATGTCGTTCGGGTTGCGGACCAGCGTGTCGGCCTCGAAGCGCCCGTTGGGGCGGTCGCCGAAGCCGACGCGGGCATCCTTGCGGAACTCGTAGTTCAGCGCGATGTTGCCGCGATCGTCGGCGAAGTTCTTGCCGGCCGTGACCGAGACGAAGTTGCTCTCGGCATCGCCGAAATCGGAAATGCCGTTCTGGGCGCGGATATCGAGCCCCTCGAAGTCGCGCTTCATGATGAAGTTGACCACACCCGACACGCCGTCCGCGCCATAGACCGACGAGACGCCGCCGGTGAGGATGTCGACCCGCTCGATCAGGCTGACGGGGATGGTGTTGGTGTCCACCGCAGCCTCGCCCGAGACCCCCGCGACATGGCGGCGGCCGTTGACCAGCACCAGCGTGCGGTTCGAGCCGAGGTTGCGCAGGTTGAGCAGGTTCACGCCCGCCGCACCCGTGCGCGCCTGCGAGCCGGCGGCGTCGAAATTGGTTTCCGAATTGAACAGCGCGGGGCTCTGGGCGAGCAGTTCGGTGACATTGTTGATGCCCGACTGGACGATGTTCTCGGCCGTGATCGCGACCACCGGCGTGGCGGTTGCCGCCTCGGGACGCTGGATACGGGTGCCGGTGACGACGATCGCCTCGCCGCTATCCGCGCCGGCATCCTCGACTGCCTCGTCCTGCACCGCGGCGACGTCCTGCGCGGCGGCCTGCGCCGGCAGGGTGGCACTCAGCGCAAGCACGCCGGCCGTGAGCATGAGGGGGGCGCGGCGGCGCCTCGCATCGGTATAGAACATCAGGTATTTCCCCGTTTCAGAGCGTTGTTTCAGGTCTGCCCGTTCGCGGCAGAGGCAGGCGGGCCGCGCGGCCGACAGGGGCCGTTACGAACAGGATCGCGCTCCTGATGCGCTTTGGCGGGGCGCTGCAACCAATGGGGGGCGGTGCTTGCGGTGAATCGAAAGATTTATGTGACAAATGGCTGCCCACGAAGCCCTCGGTGCGCGACCCGGGTCGCCCCGGGAATACGCAGGACCGTTCCCACGCTTTCTTAAGCGCTGCAACGCCATGCCTTCGTGGTGACGGAATTGCCCCGCCTCGATGCCATTCGCCGCCTTGGACTGGACGGGGTTCCCGACCGCGACCTGTTTTCCCGCATCACCCTGCTCGCCAGCACCATGCTCGGCTGCCCGATCGCGCTGCTCTCGGTGGTCGAACAGGACCGCCAGTGGTTTCTCGGGCGGACCGGGACGGATCTGCTCGAGACGCCGGTCGAGGAGTCCTTCTGCGCCTTCTGCGTGGTCGGCAACGGGCCGCTGCTGATCGCGGATGCGCGCCGCGATCCGCGGGTCTGCGACAGTGAACTGGTCACCGGGCCGCCCTTCATCCGCTCCTATATCGGAGTGCCGATCCACGGCGAGGGCGGCGAGGTGCTGGGCGCACTGTGCGGCATTTCGGCCGAGCCTGTCGCCTTCCGCTCCGACCAGATCGCGCCGCTGGCGATGCTCGCCGAACTGGCCGAGCAGTCGATCACGCTCCACGCCCGCACCCGCGCGCTGAGCACCGCCAATGCCGCGCTCCGGCAGGGCACCCAAATTTTCCGCCAGGCCGAGCGCGCGGTGAAGGTCGGGAGCTGGCGGGTCGATATCGCCACCCGGCGGCTGCACCTGTCCGACCAGGTCTTCGCCATCACCGGGCTCGAGGCGGTGCCATGGCTGAGCGTGCCCGATGCAGTGCTGATGTACCAGCCCGAAGACCGCGCGATGATCAGCGCGGCCCTCGCCGACACGATCGAGAACGGCAGGCCGTTCAGCTACGAGGCGACGATCCGGCGGCGCGACGGCGAGCAGCGCCGCATCCGCATGGTGGGCGAGCGCATCGATGCCGAGGGCCAGCCGGATTCGGTCGCGGGGATCATTCTCGACTGCACCGAGGAGCACCTGCGCAACGCCGCCCTCAAGCGCGCTGCCGAGCGCGACCGGCTGACCGGGCTCTACAACCGCGCCAGCTTCGACCGGCGGCTGGCGGCAGCGATGCAGCAGGCCGACATCGAGCCGGTCACCATCGCGCTACTCGATCTCGACGGGTTCAAGGACATCAACGATACACTCGGCCACCTCGTCGGCGACCGCGTGCTCGAGACCATTGCCGGGCAGTTGCAGTTGCGGAGCACCGCGGGCGTGTTCCTGGCACGCTGGGGCGGCGACGAGTTCGCGCTGCTGTTTCCGGGCCGGATGGGCCTGACCGAGGTCACCGCATTCCTCGAGGAGTTGCTGGCCGAACTGGGCGACATGCCCCCGCTCGCCAGCGCCTCGCCACGGATCGGCGCCACCTGCGGGGTGGTGCAGATGGCCACCGTGGCAAGCAGCGAGGAGATCATGCGCCGCGCCGATCTTGCGCTTTATCGCGGCAAGGAACTGGGGCGCGGCACCGTGGTGTGCTGGGACGAGCAGATCGAAGCGCGCCAGTGCGAGCGCCAGAATGCCATCACGCTCCTGACCGCCGCGCTTAACGGGGGCCGGGCGATGGCCGCCTACCAGCCGATCGTGGAGCTTGCGACCGGCCGCATCGTCTCGGTCGAGGCGCTGCTGCGCCTGCGCGACGGGGACGGAGCCATCATCGCCGCAAGCGAGGTGTTCTCGGCCCTGCTCGACCCCGACCTGTCGCGCCGGGTAAGCCGCGTCATGCTAGACCAGGTGGTGGCCGACGGCGCCGCGATCATCGCGCTGTTCGGGCCGGACACGCGGATCGGGCTCAACCTCTCGGATGCCGACCTGAGGCGCGGCGACTTTGTCCGCCACCTCATCGACGTGATCGACGACAGCCCGCTCACGCCGCGCAACATCGCGATCGAGGTGACCGAAACCATGCTGCTCGACGCGGGCGGGCATCTGCGCCAGTCGCTGGCGATGCTCGATGCCTGCGGCTTCACCATCTGCCTCGACGATTTCGGCACGGGTTTCTCCTCGCTCACGCACCTGCGCGACTTCCCGATCCACAAGGTCAAGATCGACCGCGATTTCATCGCCGCGATCGGCGAGGACCACCAGGCGCGGCTGATCATCCAGGCAATCGTGCAGATGGGCCACAGCCTCGGCCTCAGGGTCGTGGTCGAGGGGGTTGAGAACGAGGAGCAGGAGAACTTCCTGCGCGCGATCGGCTGCCGCCATGTGCAGGGCTATCGCTACGGCCGCCCGATGCTGCTGGCCGATCTGGTCTGTGCCTTTGCGCCCCGCGAGGATGCACGCCCGCAGCGCCGCAGCGCCTGATCTACTCGCGCAGCATGGCCTCGGCGGGCGCACGACCCGAGCGGAAGATGAAAGTCTCCACCGCAGTGCCGCCGCCCACGTTCACGCGGTTCTCCTGCCGTGCCCAGACATCGGTGAGGATCTGCGAATTGAACCGCAGCGCTCCCTTGCCTCCGGACGGAGCGGGAACCTCCTGATAGACCCACAGGCTGCCGCCCGTGATCTCGCTCCCGACATAGGCCGGGACCGGCGCCGCGCCGTCGATCTCGAGCAGGAAACGCCGCGTGACATAGGCGGCGAAGGCCTCGCGGCTCTTCTCGCTACCGATGATGTCGGGGTCCTTTGCTCCCTGCAGGCGCAGGGCGTGCTCGGCATCATGGACCGGCACCTGATGCGCGATCTCGATCATCCCGGTGCGCGGGTTGAGCGCGATGGTGCTGATCGCGATCTTCTGCTGGTGCGCCAGCGCTGCCGTGCCCGCCCCGAGCGGGGCGAGCAGCAGCGCGAGCAGCACCAGCAGGCGGCGCAACGTCACTTCTTCTTGCCGTCCGGGACGGCCCCGGCAGCCTCGCCCATCAGATCGCGGCCGACCCGCGACTTGCCGGCCTCGTCCTTGAAGGCCTCGATCCGGCTCGGGATGATGCGGCGCGGATAGTGGTTGTTCTCGATGTCGGCATCGCCGGTCTCCCAGTCGGGATCCAGCACCACCTGCACCAGTTCCTTGCCCTTCGGATAGACCAGCAGCTTGGCCACCTCACGCGAGTTGCGGCGCCAGATCTCGGCGGGGATCGACAGCTTCTCGGTCGACCCGTCATTGAAGGTCAGGCCGAGGATCACCGGCATCACCAGCCCGCCCTTGTTCGAGAAATTGAGGACGTAGTAATTAGCATCCTCCTTCACCGCACGGTCGAAGGCGGCGCGTTCCCACGGGGCGAGGCCCTCGAGGAAGTCCTTGTAGCCCTTGGTGTCCTTGGGGGTGACAGTGAATTCGTCGTTCTTGTCGTAGAAGTCGGTCACGCCCGGGTTCTCGAGCACCCAGATCGGCAGGCCCTGCTGCTTGTTGAGCCCGATACCGACCGGCGTCGGCTCCTCAGCGCGCTCCTGACGCCGGCGCGGCAGGTCGATGTCGGGGTTCTTGCTGTCCATCTTCAGCCGGTAGATCGAATCGAGGCTGATATCGACGTGATCGGTGGTGTAGAACCACCCGCGCCAGAACCAG
>VFQM010000534.1_pt1 | contig 41275 bp, 43 predicted proteins | sample 3512391 | NCBI WGS metagenome assembly VFQM01 (sample SAMN10412369, study PRJNA504923) | tailings metagenome | isolation source: Replicate 1 from Balatoc abandoned mine | place: Philippines
CGACCGTTTCGGCGATCACCCAGGACTTCGCGCTCGGCCCGCTCGAACAGACCGGCCGCAGCCTCGACATCGCCATCGATGGCGACGGGTTCTTCGCGATGGAAAACCCTTTCTCGGGCGATCTCAGCTTCACCCGCAACGGCAATTTCCAACTGCGCGCCACCGGCGAGTTGCAGGATGCCAACGGCAACCGGCTGCAAGCCTTCCCGGTCGATGCGGCGGGCGTGCCGACCTCGGCGGTGCCGGCCAGCGTGATCGTGCCGCTCACCAATCCCGCAGGCTCGGCCCTGGCCAACGTCACCATCGACAACCGCGGGATCGTCAGCGCGGCCTATGCCGACGGCTCCTCCACCCCGGTCGGCCAGATCGCGCTGGCGACCTTTGCCGCCACCGGCGGCCTGCGCGCCATCGGCCAGACCAAGTGGCAGGCCTCGGGCGATTCCGGCCCGCCGATCTTCGGCAACCCCGGCATCGGCAACAATGGCGAGATGATCAGCGGCGCGCTCGAACGCTCGAACGTCGATCTGGCCGAAGAGATGGTCTCGCTGCTCACCGCACAACGCAACTTCCAGGCCAATGCCCGCGCGATCGACACCGCGACGCAGATCTCCACCACCGTCATCAACCTGCGCCAGCAGTAATCCGCGATGGACCGGCTGATCTACACCGCCATGACCGCGATGAACGCGGCGATGGACCGGCAGCGGGTGACGGCGAACAATCTCGCCAACGCCTCGACGCCGGGCTTTCGCCAGGAAATCTTCGCGGTCACCCCGGCCACGCTCAAGGATGGCTCGCTCGAAGCCCGCGCGATGGCGCGCGGCAATGTGCGCGGCGCGGACATGAGCGCGGCCCGCGTGGTGCCGACCGGCAATCCGATGGACGTGGCACTGGAGGGCAAGGCGCTGCTCGCCTTCCAGTCGCCCGACCGGCAGGGCGAGATCTATTCCCGCCGCGGCGATCTGCGGGTTGCCGCCTCGGGCGTGATCGAGAATGGCGAGGGGCTGGCGGTGCTGGGCGAAGGCGGGACGCCGATCACGGTGCCGCCCGGGTTCAGCATCGCGATTGCCGCCGACGGAACGATCATGGCGCGTGATCCGGCGGCACCCAATGCGCCGGCCGAGGCGATCGACAAGCTGCGGCTGGTCAATCCCCAAGGCAGCCCGCTGGCCAAGGGGATCGACAGCTTTCTGAAGGTGCCAAACGGCGGCGTGCTGCCCCCCGATCCGACCGCGCGCCTCGCCACCGGGGCGCTCGAAATGTCCAACGTCGAGACCGCCGACACGCTGGTGCAGATGATCGAGGCCCAGCGCGCCTTCGAACAGCGCGCCAAGATCATCGCCACCGCGGGCGATCTCGATGAAGCCTCCAGCAGCCTGATGACGCTGCGCTGACCTGTGACCTGACGGGAGAACCGACCCATGCCCACCTCCGCCCTGCACGTCGCCCGCACCGGCCTTGAGGCCCAGGATGCGCGGATGCGCGTGATCGCCAACAACCTCGCCAATATCGGCACCACCGGCTTCAAGCGCGACCGCGCCGACTTTGCGACGCTCGCCTATCAGGAGCAGCGTGTCGCCGGACAGCAATCGACCGGGCAGACCGCCTTTGCCGTGGGCCTCAACCTCGGCACGGGCGTGCAGCTTCAGGGCACCACCCGGATCGAGGCGCAGGGGACGCTCAACAACACCGCCAACCCGCTCGATCTGGCGCTCGATGGCCCGGGCTATTTCCAGGTCGAACTTCCGCCGGGCGGGCAGGTGGGCTTCACCCGCGCGGGTAACTTCACCCTGTCGAACGACGGCACGCTGATCACCTCGCAGGGCTATGCCTTGCAGCCGCCCTTGCAGGTGCCTGCGGGCGCGCAGTCGATCACCATCGCGCCCGACGGAACGGTGAGCGCGCTGACCCCGGGCGATGCCGCGCCGACGCTGCTCGGCCAGTTGACCGTGGCGAGCTTCGTCAATCCGGCGGGTCTGCGCGCGATCGGCGACAACTTCCTCGTCGAGACCGCCGCCTCGGGCCCCGCCGAACTCGGCTTTGCGGGCGAGAACGGGCGCGGGCAGATCCGCCAGGGGATGCTCGAACAGTCCAACGTCAACGTGGTCGAGGAGCTGGTCGAGATGATCGAGGCCCAGCGCGCCTACGAGATCAATTCCAAGATGGTGAGCGCGGTCGACGAGATGCTGCGCAACGCCAACCAGACGCTGTGAGGGACATGATGCAGGGTCGAATTTTCCTTCTCCTTGCCACGCCGCTGTGGCTCGCCGCGTGCGGCGGGCTGGGCGGCGCCGGGCCGCAGGCCGGCTTTGCCGCTCCGCCTCCGCCCGGTGCACCGCTGGTCGCGGCCGGCGCAGGCGATCCGCTGATCGCGCAAGCAATGCAGCCGATCAGCCCTACCCCCACCGCAGGCGCGATCTTCCAGGCGGGGACGGGCTATTCCGGTCTCGTCACCGGCACCCGCGCGCGGGCGCTGGGCGACATGGTGACGATCATCCTCACCGAGGCGACCACCACCACAAAGAGCACCGCAGGCGCCACCAACCGCTCGGGCAGCTTCGGGATCACGCCGCCTGCCGCAGGGCCACTCGATTTCCTCAACCCCGAAGCCCTTAAAGCAGCCGCCGAAGGGACGTTCAGTGGTGGGGGCAATGCCGCGCAGCAAAGCCGCCTCAACGGGGCCGTCGCGGTGACCATCGCCGCGATCTACCCCAACGGCACCGCCGAAGTGGTCGGAGAAAAGCAAATGATGTTCAGCCAGGGCGATGAATGGGTGCAGTTCGCCGGACGCATCCGTCTGGTCGACATCGACGCCGACAACCGCCTTGCCTCCTCGCAGGTCGCCAATGCCCGGATCATCTATTCGGGGAAAGGCGCGGTGCAGCAGGCGAGCCGTCCGGGCTGGCTGAGCCGCTTCTTCAACATGATCTCGCCGTTCTGAGGGAGCCGAAGCCGATGAACCGCATCCGCATCCTTGCCCCGATCCTCTACCTGCTGATCGCGCTGATCGCCGGGCAGATCCCCGCCCCCGCCGCTGCCGAGCGCATCCGCGATCTCGGCCAGTTCGAGGGCCTGCGCGCCAACCAGCTGACCGGCTACGGCGTGGTCGTGGGCTTGCAGGGCACGGGCGACAACAACCTGCAATATGTGACCGAGGCCATGAAGGGCGTCTCGGGCCGGCTCGGGCTGCAGTTGCCGCCCGGCGCCTCGCCGATCCTGCGCAATACCGCCGCGGTCATCGTCACCGCCGAACTACCGCCCTTTGCCAAGCCGGGGCAGCGGATCGACATCACCGTCTCCACCCTCGGGCAGGCCTTGAGCCTGCGCGGCGGAGCGCTGATCCTCACCCCGCTCTATGGTGCGGACGGGCAGATCTATGCGATGGCGCAGGGCAATGTCGCGGTCGGCGGCCTCGGCGTCACCGGACGCGACGGCTCGCAGGTCAGCGTCAATGTCGCCACCGTGGGCCGGATTGCCGACGGGGCCACGGTCGAGCGCGCGGTGGCGACCGGATTCGACCAGTCGCCGTCCTTGCGCTTCAACCTCCACGAAGCCGATTTCCTCACCGCCGCGCGCGTGCGCGATGCGATCAACGCGCGCTATCCGGGGATCGCCACCATCGCCGACGGGGTCAGCATCGAACTCGCCCTGCCGCAGGGCAATGATGTGCGTTCGGCAGTGATGGCCGAGATCGAGATGCTCGCCGTCACTCCCGCCCCCGTCGCTGCGCGGGTGATCGTCAACAGCCGCACCGGCACAGTGGTGATCAACGATGCAGTGCGCCTGTCGCCCGCCGCGGTCAGCCACGGCAAGCTGGTGATCCGGATCGAGGAGAACCCGATGGTGGTGCAGCCCGCCCCCTTCAGCCGCGGCGAGACCGCAGTGGAGCAATCGACCGACATCACCGTCGAGGAAACCGCCGACCGGGTCGCCTACATGCCTGGCGCAGCCTCGCTCAGCGAGATCGTCGATGCACTCAACCTGCTCGGCGTCGGCGCGTCCGATCTGGTGGTGATCCTCGAAAGCCTCAAGCAGGCCGGGGCCCTGCAGGCCGAGATGGTGGTCCTGTGACCGGCCTGCCCGCCTCCCTCCCCGTTTCCCGTGCGCTTGGCCCCGCAAGCAGCTCGGCGCTCTCGCAAGAGCGCGCCGAGCTGCGCAAGGCCGCGGAAGGCTTCGAGGCGATCATGATCAGGAAGATGCTCGCCAGTGCGCGCGCGGCGAGCCTTGCCGAGGAAACCCCGCTTACCGGCGGCGGGATGCAGCAGTTCCAGACCATGCGCGACGAACACTTCGCCGATCTCGCCGCCGCCAGCGGCGCCTTCGGGTTTGCCCGCAGTATCGAGGCGAGCCTCGCGCAACATCTTCCTGCCAAGGGTGACGGGTAATGCCTTCCGCGATCTTCACCATTGGCCGCTCGGGCCTCACCGCCTCGCGCCTCAGCCTTGAGCTGACGGCGCAGAACATCGCCAATGCCGCCAACCCGGACTATTCGCGCCGCACGCTTACCCAGAGCGAGCTGGTAATGACCGGCAATATCGGCATCGGCGCGTCGGCGGATTCATTGGGCGGCATCCGTCCGGGCGTGGTGGTGCGGGCCGAGAGCGCGCTGGTGCAGCGCCAGGCGCGCGAGGCCTCCTCGGCGCTGACGGCAGCGGAAACCGAGTTTTTCGCCCTTCGCGAGGCCGAGAGCGCGCTCGAAACCTCGGGGCTGTTCACCGGTCTGGTCGAATTCGAAGCGGCGCTGACCCAGCTCGAAGGCAATCCGCTCGAACCCGCGCTGCGGCTTTCGGCGCTGGAAAGCGCGCGCCGGATGGCCGCCAATTTCGGGGTCGCGGACGGCACCCTCGCCAATGCCCGCAGCTTGGTGCAGGACGAAGCCGCCGCCGAAGTCCTCACTGTCAACGAGCTGGCTGCCGAGCTGGCCGAAGTCAACCGCAAGCTCGTCGCTGCGCGTGAGGGCACGGCAGGACGCGCGGCGCTGCTCGATGCGCGCGACAAGGCGCTGCGGGGGCTGGCCGAACAGTTCGGGATCGCCACGGTGATCAACGCCAACGGCACCGCCGATGTCACCATCGACAGCGTCCCGCCTGTCGCGCTGGTGACGGGCGGCGTGGCCGAGAGCGTTGCGGTCAGCCTCAATCCCGACGGGACGCTGGCTTTCGATCTAGGCGGCACCGCCTTTGCCCCGGCGGGCGGAGCGATGGCGGGCCGTGCAGCGGCGCTGGCCGAGATGGCCGCTCTTCAGACCGGGATCGACAGCCTTGCCGCTTCGGTGATCGCTATCGCCAATGCCGCACAAGGCGCAGGAGCGGATGCCGCCGGAAACCCGGGACAACCCCTGCTCTCGGGCACAGGCGCGGCCGACATCGCATTGGCGCTGGCATCGGCCGATGGGCTCGCCACCGCGCCGGCGGGCGCGCCTGCGGGCAGCCGCGATACCGCCAACCTTGCCGCATTGCTGGCGGCCCTCGGTGGCGAGACCGGCCCCGCCGCGGAAACCGATGCGCTGCTGCTGGGCCTGGCCAGCCGGGTGGCCGCGCTCGATAGCCGCCGCGAGGGACTCAGCGTCGTTGCCGCCAGCGCCGAGGCCGAACTCCTCAGGGAAACCGGCGTCGATCTCGACACCGAGGCCGCCAATCTGGTGCGACTGCAACAGGCGTTCGAGGCCAACAGCCGGGTGATCCAGGTCGCCACCGAGCTGTTCGATACCCTGCTGGGCCTCAGGTAACCGGGAGCCTTGTGCCATGAGTTTCGTCAGCACCTCGACAGGTTCGATCTTCAACCGCTCGCTTGCGCAGATGGCCGCCCTGCGCGGACAGATCGAACAGAGCCGCACCCAGATCGCCACCGGCCAGCGGCTCGAACGCGGCTCGGACGATCCCGCCGCCGCCGCCCAGTTGCGCAGCGTCGCGCGGCGCGGGGCGCTGGCTGCGGTGGAGCGCGAAAACGCCGCCCGGCTCGGAGAGGATCTGGGCGCAGCCTCGACCGAGGTCGAAGCCGTTACAGCGCTGCTGCAGCGCGCGCGCGAACTGGCGGTTCAGGCGGCCAACACCCCGACCGGCGAAGACGGACGACGGGCCATCGCCTTCGAGCTCGAACAGCTCACCGAGGAACTGTTCAGCCGCGCCAACGGCACGACGCTGACCGGCGAGCCGCTGTTTGCCGGCCTGTCCTCCGATCCGGCTTTCATCCGCGATGCCTTGGGCAATGTCACCTATGCCGGGACGCCCACCAGCGGCGCGGTGCCGGTCGCGCCCGGGACCGCGATCGAGCGCGGACTGCCGGGCAGCGAAGTGTTCGAATTCGTGTCCGGCGGCACCGCCACCAGCGCCTTTGCCGTGCTCGGCGGGCTGGCCGCGGCGCTTGATGGCGGTTCGCCCGATCCGGCCGGAGCCGCGCTCGCCGCGCTCGAGGGGATCGACGCCGCGCTCGACACCACCAACCGCGCGCAGACCATCCTCGGCACCCGCATGGCGTGGGTCGAGCAGGTGCAGCAGCAGCAGGCCGACCGCGGCGTGACGCTGGCCGAGCGCCGCAGCCGCGTCGGCGACACCGACATCGCCGAGACGATCGCCCGCCTCCAGCAATCGCTCACCGCCCTCGAAGCGAGCCAGGCCGCCTTTGCGCGGGTGAGTTCGCTTTCGCTGTTCAACGCGCTGCGCTGATCCGCGGCAAGGGAGTAACGTCGCGTGTTCGTAGCCATCGGAATTGTCGTGTTGCTGGCCATGGTGTTCGGCGGGTTCATGCTCGCCGGCGGGGCCATGGGCCCGGTGCTGGCCGCGCTGCCGCTGGAATTCATGATGATCGGCGGGGCAGCCGTGGGTGCGACGCTGATCGGCAATTCAATGCACGAGATCAAGCTGCTCGGCGGCGGGATGGGTAAGGTCTTCAAGGGTCCGAAATACACCGACGAGGACCATATCGATGCGATCGCGCTGACATCCAAGCTGATGAAGCTGCTGCGATCGGAGGGCGCGGTGGCGCTGGAAAGCCATGTCACCGAACCGGGCTCCTCGACCATCTTCTCCGAATATCCGCGCCTCCAGGCCGACCCGGTGGTGACCGCGATGATCTGCGATCCGCTGACGCTGCTGGTGGTCTCCTCCGGCACGCTCGACACCCATGCGGTGGAAGAAGTCATCGACAGCGCGATCAAGACCCAGCTGCACGAGATGGACGAGCCGCAGCACATGATCCAGAGCCTCGCCGACGCGCTGCCCGCGCTCGGGATCGTCGCTGCGGTGCTGGGGATCATCAAGACCATGGGCGCGATCAACGAACCGCCCGAGATCCTCGGCAAAATGATCGGTTCGGCGCTGGTCGGCACGTTCCTCGGCGTGCTGCTGGCCTATGGCTTTGCCGGACCGCTGGGATCGCGCCTGAAGCAGATCAACACCCACGACCAGCAGATCTTCCATTCGATCAAGCAAGTGATCATCGCCAGCCTGCATGGCTATCCACAGCCACTGGTGCTCGAAGCGGCACGATCGGGTCTGCCGCCCGCACACCGGCCCAAGCTCACCGAGCTGCTCGACATGATGCGCGGGCGCTGAGATGGCGCTGTCCGATCCCACCCAGTCCGGCGAGGGCGCGGCCGCGGCGATCCCTGCGCCAATCATCGTCAAGAAGGTCACAATCGTCGAGGGCGGGCACCACGGCGGGGCGTGGAAGGTCGCCTATGCCGACTTCGTCACCGCGATGATGGCGTTCTTCCTGCTGCTGTGGCTGCTCGGGGCGACCGAGGAGAAGCAGCGCAAGGGCATCGCCGACTACTTCGCCCCGACGCTGGTCAAACTGCGGCAGGAAAGCGCCGGATCGGACGGCTTGCTGGGCGGCTCGTCGATCACCGATGCCGACAACTATCCCAACGCCATGGGCCAGACCGGCACCCGCGCGATCACCATTCCGCGCGGCGTCACCGGCGGGCCGGTCGAAGGCGGCGGACGCGGGGAGCTCGACTCCGAAAAGCTCAGGGAATTGCAGGACAAGATCGAAAAGAAGCTCGTCCAGCGCCGCCAATTGAAGCACCTCGCGCGTCAGGTGCGGGTGATGCGCGCGCCCGAGGGGATCCGCATCGACCTGATGGACAATGCCGATTTCTCGATGTTCGAACTCGGCACCACCATCCTGACGAGGGAAGCACGCGGGCTGCTGGAGGTGATGGCCGAGACGCTCGCGGACGAGCGCGCTCCGCTGATCCTGCGCGGCCATACGGATTCGCTGCCGTGGCGCGGCGGGGTGATCGCCAACAACTGGTCGCTCTCCACCGGCCGTGCCGAGGCGACGCGGCAGGCGCTGGTGCTCGGCGGCGTGCCGATGAACCGCATCGCCCGGATCGAGGGCGTGGCCGATACCGAGCCGCTGGTTGCCGACAACCCCGCCGATCCGAGAAACCGCCGCATCTCGCTGCTGCTGCTCGAGGGCAGGGGCGCGGGCGGCGCGATCACCCGGCGTCCCGCGCCGGTCGCCAAACCTGCGGCCCCTGCCGCGCAGGAGCGCTAGCTGCGGCTCAATGCCCGCCCGAAGGATCGGCGAAGTGGCTCGGCAGGTGCGCGTTCACCACCCCGCCGTCGACCGTCAGCGTCTCGCCCACCACGTAATCGCCCGCGCGGCTGCACAGGTAGATCGCGGCGGCTGCCATGTCTTCGGCGGTGCCGATGCGTTTGGCCGGAATGCCCGAGGCCGAAGCATCGGGCGCGTCCTTGGCGGCGCGGTTCATCTCGCTCGGGAAGGCTCCCGGAGCGATCGATGTGACGACGATATTGTCCTGGATCAGCCGCGCAGCCATGCGCCGGGTCAACTGGATCACGCCCGCCTTGGAGGCCTGATAGGCATAGGTCTCCCACGGGTTGATCCGCTGGCCGTCGATCGAGGAGACGTGGATCACCTTGGCCGGATGCCCGGCCTTGCCGCCCGCGACCAGCAGATCGTGGAGCTTCTGGGTGAGAAAGAACGGGGTCTTCACGTTCAGATCCATCGTCCGGTGCCAGCCGGCCTCGGAGAATTCGAGATAGGGCTGGCCCCATGCCGCGCCGGCGTTGTTGATGAGGATGTCGAGCCGGCTCTCGCGCGCCTTCATTTCGTTGGCGAGACTGACGATGCCGTCCATCTGGCTGAGATCGGCGGGGATACCGATCACCTTGTCAGCGCCGAACTCGTCAATGGTCGCCTGCATCTGCTCGATCTTGCGCGCCGAGATATAGACCCGCGCGCAGCCCGCCGCGAGCAGGCCTTCGACGAACATCTTGCCGATCCCGCGGCTGCCGCCGGTGACGAGCGCGATGCGCCCTTCGAGGCTGAAGAGTGATTGAATGTCCATGATTTAATATCCGCTCAAGGTCGCCACGCGGTTTGCGTGGAAGAAGGCATCACCCAGGAATTCGGCCAGCGCGCGGTCGCGCTTCATGTAGAGGCCGATGTCGTATTCGTCGGTCATGCCGATGCCGCCGTGCATCTGCACGCCTTCCTGCACCGCCAGCCGCGCGGCCTTGGCGACCTTGGCCTTGGCGACGCTCGCCATCAGATCAGCACTGTCGGCCCCGGCGTCGAGCAGCTGCTGCGCCTTGATGGTCACGGCGCGGGCGATCTCGACCTCGGAATAGAGATGGCTGGCGCGGTGCTGGAGCGCCTGGAACTCGCCGATGAGCTTGCCGAACTGCTTGCGCTGCTTGAGGTAATCGACCGTCATGTCCATCGCCCCGCGGGCAACCCCGACACCCTCGGCCGCCGCGCCCACGCGGCCCGCCATCAGCATGGCATCGAGCACAGCGCGCCCGCCGTCGATCTCGCCGATCACCGCATCGCCGTCCAGTTCCACGCCATCGAACTTCGCATGGGTCGCCATCGAACTGTCAACGAGGCGCACATGATCGTGCGACAACCCGTGGGCGTCCTTGGGCACGGCGAACAGCGTGATGCCGTCGGCGTCCTCGTCCGAACCCGAGGTGCGCGCGGCGACCACGATCATGTCGGCGCTGCCGCCGTGGATGACGAAGCTCTTGGAGCCGGTCAGGCGGAAGCCGTTGCCCGACTTCTCGGCGCGGGTGGCAATGCGCGAGGGGCGGTGCTTGGCGGTCTCGTCGATGGCGACAGCGAAGACACTGTCACCCGCGATGAGGCCCGGCAGGTAGCGGCCCTTCAAGTCCGCCGAACCGTGCTTCAGCGCGGTCGCTGCCAGCACCGACGAGGTCAGGAACGGCGAAGGGGTGAGGTTGCGGCCGATCTCTTCCAGCACGATCCCGGCCTCGACATGGCCCATGCCGAGCCCGCCGTCGGCCTCGTCCACCAGCATGCCGGTGAAGCCCATTTCGGCCATCTGCTTCCACAGGCCATGGCCGAAGCCGTCCTTGCAGTTGCGGTCGCGCCAGTGGCGCAGCTGCTTGGCGATATTGCCTTCCTCGGCGATGAACCCGCGCGCGGTGTCGGCGAGCATCGCCTGATCGTCGTTGTGATACAGGGGCATTGGTTTTCCCTCTCCCGGAAATTCAAATCGTCATCCCGGGCTCGACCCGGGACCGCTGTGATCTTGGCGCCAAGGGCGATAGCGGCCCCGGATCAGGTCCGGGGCGACGCTTGTCTCAAGCCCCCGGCAGATCGAGGATGCGCTTGGCGATGACGTTGAGCATCACCTCGCTGGTGCCGCCCTCGATCGAGTTGGCCTTGGTGCGCAGCCAGTTGCGGGCCGGTTTGCCGCCGGCAGTCTCCTCGCTCTCCCATTCGAGGCTGTGCGAGCCGCCGACCGCCATCATCAGCTCATGGCGGCGCTTGTTCAGCTCGGTGCCGACATATTTCATCATGTTCGGCTGCGCGGGGTGCGCCTTGCCGACCTTGATCTCGTCGAGGAACTTCTCGCCCATCGCGGTATAGGCCAGCGCATCGACATCGAACATCGCGAGCTCTGCCCGCAGCACCGGATCAAGATCATCGCCCAGCTTGGCCGCATGGCGCTTCATCATGGCCCCGATTGCAGCGGAGCGATCCCCGCCACCTGCGCCCGAGATCATCTCGCGCTCGTGGCCGAGCAGATACTTGGCCACGTCCCAGCCGCGGTTCACCTGACCGACATAGGCGGGACAATCATCGCCATAGGACTTGGGCACCTTCACGTTGTCGAAGAAGGTTTCGCAGAAGGGCGAACTGCCGCTGATGAGCAGGATCGGTTTGGTCGTCACCCCTTCGCTCGCCATGTCGTAGAGCATGAAAGTGATGCCCTGATACTTGTCGTTCTTGTCGGTGCGGACAAGACAGAAGATCCAGTCTGCGTGGTCGGCATAGGAGGTCCAGATCTTCTGGCCGTTGACGATCCAGTGATCGCCCTTGTCCTCGCCATAGGTCTGCAAGGACACCAGGTCAGATCCCGAGCCGGGCTCCGAATAGCCCTGGCACCAGCGGATCTCGCCACGCGCGATTTCATTGAGGAAGCGCTGCTTCTGGCCTTCGGTGCCGAAGTGCAGCAGCGCCGGGCCGAGCATCCAGATGCCGAAGCTGCTGAGCGGCGGGCGCGCATTGATGCGGCCCATTTCCTCGCGCAGCACCTTGGCTTCGGCCGGGCTGAGCCCCGCGCCGCCATATTCCTTGGGCCAGGCCGGGACAGTGTAGCCCTTGGCCACGCAGGCCTCGAACCAGGCTTTCTGCGCATCGTTCTTGAAGGTGGCCCGGCGGCCGCCCCAATAGACGTCGTCCTCGTCACGCGCGGGTTCGCGCATTTCCGGCGGGCAGTTGGCTTCCAGCCACGCGCGGGTTTCTTGGCGGAATGTTTCCAGATCGGCCATGACCGACTCTCCTCTCAAAAAGCTCTCACTTGACGCTTACGTTAGGAGCAATTCGCGCTGGCCTGCAAGCGCTCTTCGCACGGGCAAGCGTGCCGTAGCGTCAGAGCAAGCGCGATTGACGAGCCGCGCAATCGGTCTAGGTTCGAAACTGAATTAGGGAGAGAGAAATTGGCCGGTAACGTCCGGAAACCGGAGCCGCGCGCATGGGCATGATTACAGGCCCGCTGCCGATGCGACTCAAGCTGATACAGGGCTTCGGGGCGGTCGCCTTCGGGGTCAAGGACAACGGCTTTTCGTTCTTCCTCCTGATCTTCTACAATCAGGTGCTGGGCATGGATGCGGCGCTCGTCAGCCTTGCGCTGCTGATTGCGCTCTTGGTGGATGCGGTGGTCGACCCGATCCTCGGCAACTTGTCGGACCGCACCTATACGAACTGGGGCCGCCGCCTGCCGTGGCTCTATGCCGCACCGGTTCCGCTCGCCTTTTGCTGGGTGATACTGTGGAGCCCGCCAGCGGGCGAAGCGCCGAGCTTTGCCGGCCTTGTCGGCATTGCAATCGCGGTCAGGGTGCTGCTGTCGGCCTGCGAGGTGCCTTCGATCAGCCTCGTGCCCGAAATCACCGCCGATTATGACGAGCGCACCACGCTGTTCCGCTACCGCGCGCTGGGCGGGTGGATCGGCGGGCTGGCGATGATGGTGCTGGCCTACACCGTGTTCATGCCCGGGTCCGAGGGTATGCTGCAGCGCGAGGGCTATTACGCCTTCGGACTGTTCGGCGCGGTGCTGATGGCGGTTTCGGTGATCGGATCGGCGCTCGGCCAGCATCGGCTGGTAGCCCGCCTGCCCGATACCCGTCCGCCGCCATTCAGCATCGCGGGCGCCTTTGCCGAGATCCGCGAGGCCTTTTCCGAGCGCGCCTTCCTGATCTTCGCGGCGGGCGGCCTTGCGGCCTATGTCCATCAGGGGCTCAATTTCTCGATCACCAACTACATCAACCTGTTCGTGCTGCAACTGAGCAGCAGCCAGCTGATGTTCTTTCCGCTGGTGCTGCTGGGCGCGGTGGTGCTGATGTTCGTGACGATCGGTCCGCTGCACCAGCGCCTCGGCAAGGCGCGGACGGCAGGTCTCGGGATGATTGCGGGCACGATGCTGGGCATGGTCCCCTTCGTGCTACTGCTCTCCGGCCTGTGGCCTGTGCCCGGCAGCGCGGCCTCGGCGGCGCTGTATTATGCTTTTGCGCTGGTCGCGACGGGGCTCGGGATCATCTCGCTGGTCTCGGCCACCTCGATGATCGCCGAGATCGTCGAGGCTTTCGAGGAACGCACCGGACGGCGCGCCGAGGGATCGTTCTATTCGGGCAACTGGCTGGTGCAGAAATGCGCGACCGGCGCGGGGATCTTCCTGTCGGGGCAGATCATCGCCTTCTCGCAGCTCGCGCCCGAGGCCATGCCGGGCACCGTGGCGCCCGAAGTGCTGACGCGTCTGCTGCTGTGCTACGGCGGTGCGATGCTTTCGCTGGCGGTGGTTTCGGCCTTCTGGCTGGCGCGCTTTCCGATCAGTCGCGCCGAGCACGAGGCCCGTATCAACCGCCTGGCCGAGCGCCGTGCACGGGCGAGGCGGGCTGCTGCGGGGGAAACGCAACCCGAAGCCGCCGCACCGCCGCAGATCATGCCCGCGCACCACAAATGAGAGCTTGGCGGGTGGCCAAGGCTCTGCCACGGTCACCTGCAGATTCGACCCGCAATCTTGGACGAGAGAGGAACTACCCCATGGATTTCGAACCCACCGAACGCCAGGTCTACTGGCGCAACCGTGTGCGCGATTTCATCGAGGCCCATGTGCGCCCCAACATGGATGTCTACAAGACGCAGGATGCCGAGGGTGATCGCTGGAAGGTGATCCAGATCATCGAGGACAAGAAGAAGCTGGCCAAGGAAGCCGGCATCTGGAACCTGTTCATGCCGCCGCGCAATGACAGCCACCACCATGTTGACGACACCTTCGAATTCGAAGGCCCGGGCCTCACCAACCTCGAATATGCGCTGTGCGCCGAGGAAATGGGCCGCATCGGCTGGGCGTCGGAAGTGTTCAACTGCTCCGCGCCAGACACCGGCAACATGGAAGTGTTCCACCGCTACGGCACCCGCGAGCAGAAGGAAGAGTGGCTGCGTCCGCTGATGAACGGCGAGATTCGTTCGGCCTTCCTGATGACCGAGCCCTACACCGCCTCATCGGACGCGACCAATATCGAGACCCGGATCGAGCGCGACGGCGATCACTACGTCATCAACGGGCGCAAGTGGTGGTCTTCGGGTCTCGGCGATCCGCGCTGCAAGGTCGCGATCGTGATGGGCAAGACCGATTTCTCGGCCCAGCGTCACGCGCAGCAATCGATGGTGCTGATGCCGATCGACAGCCCCGGCGTGAACATCATCCGCCACCTGCCCGTGTTCGGCTATGACGATGCCCCGCACGGCCACATGGAAGTCGAGATGAAGGACGTGCGCGTCCCCGTCACCAATATGCTGCTGGGCGAGGGCCGCGGCTTCGAAATCGCGCAAGGCCGCCTCGGGCCGGGCCGCATCCACCACTGTATGCGCACCATCGGCGTCGCTGAAGAGGCGCTGGCCAAGATGTGCCGCCGCCTGCAAGAGCGCGAAGCCTTCGGCAAGCCGGTCTACAAGCACTCGGTCTGGGAAGAGCGCGTGGCGCGCGCCCGCATCGACATCGAGATGACCCGCCTGCTCTGCCTCAAGGCGGCCGACATGATGGACAAGGTCGGCAACAAGTCGGCCAAGCAGGAAATCGCGATGATCAAGGTGCAGGCGCCCAACATGGCGCTCAAGATCATCGACGATGCCATCCAGGCCCATGGCGGCGGCGGCGTGTCGGAGGACTACGGCCTCGCCTCGGCCTATGCCCACCAGCGCACCCTGCGGCTCGCCGACGGGCCGGACGAAGTCCACGCCCGCTCGATCGCGCACATGGAATTCGCCAAGCACGCGCCGGTTCCGGGGCCGACGGCGAACGCCCTGCGCGGCGGTCACGGCCGCGCGACCGAAGCCCAGAGCTTCAGCTCGGGCGACATGGGCGTGGCGCGCTGACAACCTGACCGAAGACCGTTCGTGTCGAGCGAAGTCGAGACACGCTCTCACGAACGGTCCTCGACTTCGCTCGAACCGAACGGAAAGTTTTCTGATGGCAAAAGCCGCAATCCTCGAAACCCCCGGCGAAGGCCTGCGCATCGCCGAAGTCACCTATGCCGAGCCCGGCCCGCACGAGGTGTTGATCGACACCAAGGCCTGCGGGCTGTGCCATTCGGACCTGCACTTCATCGACGGTCACTACCCCCACGCGCTGCCCGCGATTCCGGGACACGAAGCAGCGGGGATCGTCCGGGCGGTCGGCAGCGAGGTAAAGACCGTGAAGCCGGGCGATCACGTCGTCAGCTGCCTCTCGGCCTTCTGCGGCCACTGCGAGTTCTGTGTGACGGGCCGCATGGCGCTGTGCCTGGGTGGCGACACCCGCCGCCAGAAGGGTGATGCCTCGCGCATCGCCTTTGCCGACGGCTCGCCAGTCAACCAGATGCTCAACCTCTCCGCCCTGTCGGAGCAGATGCTGATCCACGAGCACGCCTGCGTCGCGATCGACAAGGACATGCCCTTCGATCGCGCCGCCCTGCTCGGCTGTGCGGTGACGACCGGCGCGGGGACAATCTTCAACGCCTGCAAGGTAACCCCGGGTGAGACCGTGCTCGTGGTCGGCTGCGGCGGGGTGGGCCTGGCTGCGATCAATGCCGCCAAGATCGCCGGTGCGGGCAAGATCATTGCCGCCGATCCGCTCCTCGAAAAGCGCGCGCTCGCCAAGGTGCTCGGCGCGACCCATACAGTCGACGCACTCGATCCAGACGCGGCCAAGGAGATCATCGCGATCTCGGGCGGCGGCGTGCATTGGGGCATCGAGGCGGTGGGCCGTCAGGCCTCGGCCGATCTCGCGGTCGCATCGCTGCGGCGCGGCGGGACCGCGGTGATCCTCGGCATGATGCCATTGGACTGCAAGGTCGGGCTGTCCGCCTTCGACCTGCTTGGCGGAAAGAAGCTGATGGGCGCCTTGATGGGGATGAACCACTTCCCCGTCGATCTGCCGCGTCTGGTCGATTTCTACCTGCGGGGCCTGCTCGATCTCGACACGATCATCGCCGAGCGCATCCCGCTCGATCAGGTCAACGAAGGGTTCAACACAATGCGCGCCGGGACCTCGGCCCGCACCGTGGTGGTGTTCGACTGATGGATATCGATTTCGACAAGGAGATGGTCGGCACGGTCACAGTGACCGAGAAGGACGCGCTCGACCTCGCTTCGCTGACCCGCTGGTTCGAGGCCAATGTCGAGGGCTTCGCCGGGCCGATCAGCTACACCAAGTTCAAGGGCGGACAATCGAACCCGACCTACCGGATCGACACGCCCGGAACGAGCTACGTCCTGCGCCGCCAGCCCTTCGGCAAGCTGCTGCCCTCGGCCCATGCCGTCGACCGCGAGTATGCGGCGATGACGGGGCTCTACCCCACCGGCTTTCCGGTGCCGCGCACATATGGCCTGTGCGAGGACGTCGATGTCATTGGCTCGAAGTTCTTCGTGATGAGCATGGCCGATGGCCGCTCGCTGTGGAACGGCGCACTGCCCGGCATGACCCCGGAGGAACGCCGCGCGCATTACCACGCATTGATCGACACTATGGCCGATCTGCACCTCAACCAGCCCAACCAGATCGGGATGGGCGACTATGGCAAGCCGACCGATTACTGCGCCCGCCAGATCGCCCGCTGGACCAAGCAGTACAAGCTCTCCGAGACCGAGCACATGCCCGAGATGGAGCGGCTGATCGCATGGCTGCCGCAGACCATCCCGCCGCAGCATGGCTCTTCGGTGGTGCATGGCGACTACCGGCTCGACAACGTGATCTTCCACAAGACCGAACCCCGCATCATCGCGGTGCTCGACTGGGAGCTGTCGACGCTGGGCGATCCGATTGCCGATTTCAGCTACCTGATGCTCAACTGGCACAACCCGGCTGATGGGCGCGCGGGGTTGCTGGGTCTCGATCTCGCGGCGCTCGGCATCCCCTCGCAACAGGAGGCGGTTGATCGCTACGTTGCGCGCACCGGCTATCCGGTGCCGCCGATGGACTGGTACTTTGCCTACAACCTGTTCCGCCTCGCCGGGATCATGCAGGGCATCAAAAAGCGGGTGATCGACGGGACCGCATCCAGCGCCCATGCGCAGGCGATGAGCGACCGCGTGCGGCCGCTGGCCGAGCGGGCCTACCAGTTCGCGCTGGCGGCAGGGATGCCAGCGTAACGCTTGCCGAGTGTCTCCGGCGCGGCTAGGCGCGCAGGCGCAATTGTGCGCCGGAGAACGCCATGAGTGACACGCTGATCACCGCCATCGAAGCCGCGTGGGAAAACCGCGCCGAGATCACGCCGGGGCACGATGTGCGCCATCAGGTGGCCGACGCGCTCGCCCTGCTCGACAGCGGCGAGGCGCGCGTGGCCGAGCCTGACGGCAACGGCGGATGGCGGGTCAACCAGTGGCTCAAGAAGGCGGTGCTGCTCAGCTTCCGCCTCAACGACAACCGCGTGATGGACGGCGGTGCGGCGGGCGCGCCGGCCTATGACAAGGTTCCGCTGAAGTTCGCCGGCTGGGGCGAGAACCGCTTCAAGGACGCGGGCTTCCGCGTGGTGCCGGGCGCGGTGGTGCGGCGCGGCGCGCATATCTCGAAGGGCGCGGTGCTGATGCCGAGCTTCGTCAATATCGGCGCCTATGTCGGCGAGAACACGATGATCGACACCTGGGCAACGGTCGGCTCCTGCGCGCAGATCGGTGCCAACGTCCACATCTCGGGCGGCGCAGGGATCGGCGGCGTGCTCGAACCGCTTCAGGCCGAGCCGGTGATCATCGGCGACAACGCCTTCATCGGCGCGCGCGCGGAAGTGGCCGAGGGCGTGCGCGTGGGCGAAGGCGCGGTGCTGTCGATGGGGGTCTACCTCGGCGCCTCGACCAGGATCGTCGATCGGGCCACCGGCAAGGTCTACATGGGCGAAGTGCCGCCCTATGCGGTGGTCGTCCCCGGCTCGATGCCCGGCAAGCCCCTGCCCGACGGCACCATGGGGCCGAGCCTCTACTGCGCGGTGATCGTCAAGACGGTCGACGCCCAGACCCGCTCCAAGACCGGTATCAACGAGCTGCTGCGCGACTGAACGGGAACGATTCCGCCGCCCCCGGGTTGGTTGACGCTACGGAAGGTGTTTCCGTAGCATCAACGATAACGGGGAGTGCGCCGAATGGCCGATCAGAACGAAGCGATCCGCATCAATGACGAAGCCGCTCGCGGGGCCGTCAGCAACACCGGCCTGCGCTATGTGCTGGGCTTCAGCCTCGGCTTCGCGGTGATCGCGATGAGCCTGGTGTGGATCATCCCCGCGCTGGCCCAGGCCAGCCATTGATCATTCCGGTTTGGCGGGCGCGCTGATCAGCGTCTCGATCGGCAGCGCGTCCGCCACGCTTGCAGCATAAGCCTCGGCCGCGCGCATCACACGCAGGGCATTGCGGCTCGCGATCATCTCCAGTTCGGCCTGCGAATAGCCGCGCCGCGCCAGTTCCACGAACAGCGCGGGGTAGCCGCTGACATCCTCCATCCCCACCGGACCGCTCGGCATCCCGTCATAATCGCCGCCGATGCCGATATGTTCGACGCCTGCCACCTTGCGGATGTGATCGATATGATCGGCGACATCGGCGAGCGGGCTCTTCGGCTCGGGATTGGCCGCCAGCCATGCATCCATCGCCGTCGCCGCCGCCTCGGGATTGCCGAGGTGGACAACCCGCAGTCGCGCCAGCTCGCCGGAGCGGCGCGCGTCCCACTGGCGCAGCTCCTCGTTGATGAAGCGCGGCAGCGCCACCACCATCACGATCCCGCCATTCTCGGGCAGGCGCGCGAGCACCGAATCCGGCACATTGCGCGGATGTGCGGTCACACCGCGCGCGCCCGAATGGCTGAAGATCACCGGCGCGCGCGCCACATCCAGCGCATCATGCATCACCTTTTCGCTGACATGGGAGAGATCGACCAGCATCCCCAGCCGGTTCATCTCGCGCACCACGTCCTTGCCGAAATCTGTCAGGCCATTGTGCTTCGGATTGTCGGTCGCGGCGTCAGCCCAGGGGGTGTTGCTGTTGTGGGTGAGCGTCATGTAGCGCGCGCCCATCGCGTAGAACTGCCGCAGCACGCCGAGGTTCGAGCCGATCGAATAGCCACCCTCCATTCCCAGCAGCGACGCGATCCGGCCATCGCGCATCGCGGTTTCGACCTGATCGGCGGTCTCGACATAGCGCATGGCTTGCGGGTAGCGCGCGATCAGGCGCTTGGTGACGTCGATCTGTTCGATGGTCTGCTGCACGGCAGCCGCCTCGTTGGCATTGTGGGGCACATAGACCGACCAGAACTGCGCGCCGACCTTGCCCGCCTTCAGCCGGAGGAGATCGGTGTGCATCGCGCCTTCACCGACCGCCGGATCGGCAGTGGGGAGCGTGTCGGTGAAGTCGAAGTCGTTGATCTGGTTGTTGAAGCGCGAGCGCAGCTGGCCTGGCGTGTCATTGTGGCCGTCGAACACCGGCGCAGCCTCAAGCGCCGCCTGCGCGGTGGCGACCGCCTGTTCCTCGCTGACCCGCTGGGCAGCGGCGGGCGCAGCCAGCATCAAGGCAGCAGCAAGAGCGAGAAGAACCCGCGGGGCATTGGCTTGCATGAGCGGATAAACTCCCGATAAGTGGCCCCGCCGTCAGGGGGACAAGGCTGATCATGAGCGATAGCGCGCAAAACCTCATCGAACAATTGGGCCTTGCCGCCCACCCCGAAGGCGGGTGGTACAAGGAAACCTGGCGCGGCGGGCCAGGCCCCGATGGCCGCGCCGCCGGCACCGCGATCATCTTCCTGCTCAAGTCCGGCGAAGCGTCCCACTGGCACACGGTCGACGCGGCCGAGCTGTGGCTGTGGCAGTCAGGCGATCCGGTGGAGCTGCGGCTGGCCGCGGGCGATGCCGGGCCGGTGCGCTCGGTCATCCTCGGCGCGGATGTGGCGGCGGGGCAGCAATTGCAGGGCCTTGTCGCGCCGCACGAATGGCAGGCGGCCCGCCCGCACGGCGCACCGGTGCACGGCTACAGTCTCGTGTCCTGCGTCGTGGTGCCGGGGTTCGACTTTGCCGGCTTCACCCTCGCCCCGCCGGGCTGGGAACCGGGCCAATGATCCGCACCGGCCTGCGCTGGCTGCTTGCCGCCTTTTACCTGCTGGCGGGCGTGATCCATCTGGTGAAGCCCGCGCCGTTCCTGACGATCATGCCTGCATGGGTGCCCGCGCCCGAAGCGGTGGTGCTGTGGACCGGCGTCGCGGAAATCCTCGGCGCGATCGGGCTGGTGCAGCCTTTCTCGCCGCCCCTGCGCCGCGCGGCGGGCTGGGGGCTGGCGCTCTACGCGCTGTGCGTCTGGCCTGCCAACATCAACCACTTCATCATCGACATGGGACGTGCCGACGGCGGGCTTGGCCTCGCCTACCACATCCCGCGCATGATCGCGCAGCCGGTGATCATCTGGCTGGCGTGGTGGGTCAGCCGGACAAGCAAAACGGCGCGCGAATCCTAGGGACCCGCGCGCCGCTTGCTGAACATCCCGCCGTCCGGCGGGGCGTCAATCTCAGCTCAGATGCTTCGAGACCGCAGCGGTCATCTTGAACATCGAGATCTGGTCCTTGCCGATCACCGCGCCGAGCTTGGCGTCGGGATTGATCTGACGCTTGTCCTTGCTGTCCTGCAGACCGTTGGCCTTGATGTATTCCCACACCTTCGAAGTCACCTGGGCGCGGGTCATCGGGCCCTTGCCGATCAGCGCTTCGAGGTCCCCCGAAAGCGTCACCGGCTTCTGCAGTGCGTTGGTCGTTCCAGCCATCTTCTACTCCCTTGTCTTGGTGGCAGGTTGATCAGAAATCGTCGTCTTCCCAGTCCGCATCGTCGTCCCCGCCGCCGGTGAAGGTGGCATGGAGCACCGCGCAGGCCGTAATCGTCCCTTGCAGCGATGCGAGCAGTTCCGCCCGGCTTGCACCCGGCATCAGCACGAGCGGCAGGTCGGTAGCGAAAATCTGGAACAGGTAGTGGCGCGTCTCGCCCTCGGGCGGATCGGGCAGCAGCCATTCGGAATTGCCGAAAGCGTTCTTGCCCGTGCGCGGCGGAACCTCGCCTTCAAGCAGCTTGCCGCGCTGGCCGGCCAGACCCCAGACCAGCCAGTGGCAGGCGGGCTCTGCACCCTTCGTCGAGGCATCCTCGACGATGATCACCAGTTCCTGCGAACCCGGCGGCGGCACGCTCCATTCCAGCGGGGGCGCGACCGCATCCTCTTCCGCAGCGGTGAAGCTGCCATCCAGCTCCTCGCCGCCGGCAAAGGCCGGGCTGGTAAGCGCAAAACCGCCGCGCCCGAGCGCCTGCGCCGAGCCAAGCGCAGCCACCGCGAGGCCGGGATGGCGCGCGGGAGCAGGCACTTTGGCGGCAAGCCAGGCAGGGAAATCAGTCATGATTCTGTCGCTTCATCAGCCCTGTGCTAGTCCCTTCGAGCCTGTGAGACGAGGCTTGCACGGCCGGTTTTCGCCGGATTCTGAGGAAAACCGAACAAAAGCAGTCAAAAACAGCACGGAAATGGCTTTTTTCCGCCCCGCAATGGCCCTGCTTGCCCTAGGAGCCAAGACATTGCATCCATGGCGACGCGCTGGATTGCCCCGGCGCGGCCAGCCCCTGCCCTGCCTTTGCCGGAGTCGCATCCCGCCATGAAAGCCGCCCGCACCGCGCTCAGCACCATCCTCGCCTGCGCTCTGGCAAGCTGTGGCGGCGGCGGATCATCGCCCCCGCCCATCGGAGGCACACCGACCCCGACGCCGACCCCGCCGAGCACGGCCTGCACCCTGCGCGCGCAGCAGGACTTCGCCGACAGCGTGCTCAATGAATGGTATCTGTTCCCGAACCTGCTGGCGACCGCCAATCCGGCAGGCTTCAGCGACCTGCAGTCCTATCTCGATGCCCGCGTCGCTCCGGCCCGTGCCCAGAGCCGGGACCGCTTCTTCACCTTCGCCACCTCGATCGCGGAGGAAAACGCGCTGATCAATTCGGGCTCCTCGGCCGGGTTCGGCATCCGTCTGTTCTACGATACTGCCGCCAACCGCGTGTTCGTGACCGAGGCCTTCGAAGGCGCCAACGGTCTTGCTGCCGGGCTTGACCGCGGCACCGAGATCATCGCGATCGGAACCTCGTCCGCCAATCTGCAAAGCGTCTCCAGCCTGATGGCGAGCGGCGGGCCGCAAGCGGTGGTCGACGCGCTCGGCCCGTCGACCGCCGGCACCGTGCGGGTGCTGCGCTTCATCCCGCAACCCGGCGGACCGACGATCGAGCGGACCGTCACCAAGACCGACTTCGCGCTCGATCCGCTGTCCGATCGCTACGGCGCGCTGGTGCTCAATGATGGCGCCAAGCGCGTCGGCTACATCAACTTGCGCACCTTCATCATCGCCGACGCCTCGAACCAGCTGCGCACCGCCTTCGGCCAGTTTGCCGCACAGGGCGTGAGCGAGCTGATCATCGATCTGCGCTACAATGGCGGCGGGCTGGTGGATGTGGCCGACATCATGGGCGATCTCATGGGCCGGGGCCGCACGGGACAGATCTGGAGCCGCACGGTGCTGCGCGCCTCGAAATCCGCCGAGAACCAGACCCGCCTGTTCCGCGCCGAGGCCAACGCCATCGCCCCCACCCGCATCGCCTTCATCACCACCAGCGCCAGCGCCTCGGCGAGCGAGCTGGTGACCAATGCAATGATCCCCTATCTCGGCAACAACATGGCGCTGGTGGGCGGCAACACCTTCGGCAAGCCGGTCGGCCAGTTCGGCTTCGATCTGGCGGCCTGCGACCTGCGCGTGCGGGCGGTGACGTTCCAGACGGTCAACGCCAATGATCAGGGCGAATACTTCACCGGGCTGGCCGGCGTGGTGCCCAACACCTGCCGCGCAGGCGACGACATCACCCGGCCGCTGGGCGACGTGCGCGAGGCCTCGATCGCGGCCGCGCTCGACTTTCTCGCCGGACGCTCCTGCACGCCGATTGCAGGCGGGAAGGGCGATGTCGCCGCCGATGCCGCACAGCGCGCGCGGGTGGGCCTCGATTTGCCGGAGCGCCTGCCGCTCACGCCCGCGCGTCCGGGCGCTGGCGATCTTGAAATCCCGGGGCTGTTCTAGAGCCCTTCGGGCACCGTCTCGAAGCCGGGAATGTCGCCGAGCTCGACCCAGTCCTGCTTGCTCTTGGTGTAGCAGTGGAAGGCGGGCTTCAGGATGCTGGTATCATCCAGCGTCCCGGCCTTGATGAACATCATCCCCGGCGGGCTTTCGACCCGGGTGAACACGGGTGATCCGCAATTCCCGCAGAACTGCCGCCGCACGGTCGCCCCGCTGTCGCCGGTGTCGTTGTAGGTGGTGAGCTCGCCTTCATGCGCCACTGCGCCTTCCGGCACGCCGATGATCACCGACAGGCTGCTGCCCGCCTGGCGCTGGCAGTTCTTGCAATGGCAGGTGACGCACAGCAGCGGATCGCTTTCGCAGGTATAGCGCACCTTGCCGCACAGGCAGCCTCCGGTGAGTGTCATGGCGTCTCTCTCCCCTGTTGATCCCCGCTCAGCCTCAGGGCGCGGGGTCGCCCGTGAAGGGCTGACTATCGGTATAGCCGCAGCCCTGCAAAGTCTCCCCGTCCAAAGCGATAGTGGCGACGAAGGGGAAGCTGCGGTCGCTCATCCCGTCGTTGCAAGCGCCCGGAGTGAGCGTCGCGGTGAGCGGCTTGCCGCTCAGCTTGCCGGTAAAACCGAGGCCGCCATTGCCGGCAAAGCGGGTGATCGCGAAGCGGGTGCCGGCGGGGTTTTCGGGCGTCGTCCACAGTCCCTCTTCCCCGGAGATGGCGAGGTTCCAGAACGGCTCGGTGCCCAGCATCGTCACGCCCTCCCCCGGCGCGACCGCGTCGAAGGCCTTGCCCTCGGGATCGATCCCGTCCGTGCGGGCGGGCGTGCAGGCAGCCGCGAGCAGCAGCAGGCCCAGTGCCGGAAGGCGGACAGTCATCGCATGTCTCCTCATCGGGCGCAGAATAGGCCGGAACCATGCGCGGGCCAAGCGGTTGGGCGCGCATGGACTTCACCCCTACCCGCGAGCGCGGCCTGCTGCGCCTCGCCCAGTTTCTTCCCGCGGCCGGTCGCCATTATGCCGAAACCCGCAATGCCGATAATGGCCCGGAAGGCATTGGACCTGAGGGCGGCCGCGGCAATGTCTCGCAGCTCTCGCCCTGGCTCCACGCCGGGCTGATCGGCGAGGCGGAGGTGTTGCAGGCGGTGCTCGGCCAGCATTCCCCGCGCGCGGCCGAGAAGTTCGTCGCCGAGGTGTTCTGGCGAATATACTTCAAGGGCTACCTCGAACAGCGCCCCGCAGTGTGGGCCGACTATTGCACAGACCGCGAAAGGGCGCTGGCGGCGGTTGAGTGCAATGCGGGCCTTCGCACAGCCTACGCCCGAGCGACCGAAGGCCGCACCGGCATCGAGGCCTTCGATGTCTGGGCGCGGGAATTGGTTGAAACCGGCTACCTCCACAATCACGCCCGCATGTGGTTCGCCAGCATCTGGATCTTCACTCTGAGGCTCGACTGGCAGCTGGGCGCGGATTTCTTCCTGCGGCATCTGATGGACGGCGATGCGGCCTCGAACACGCTCTCGTGGCGCTGGGTCGCGGGGCTGCACACCAAGGGCAAACACTATCTCGCGCGGGCCGACAACATCGCCCGCTACACCGCCGGACGGCCCGGCGGCCCGCTCGCGGCACCGGGTCTGGCCCAGGACGCCGCCCCGCTCAGCGAACCGCACGAGCATCCGCGCCGCTTGCCCGAACTGCCGCCGCCCGTCACCGCCGGCGGTCTGGCAGAGCCCTTCGCCCTGCTGCTGCACGACGAGGCCGCGCATCACGCCCCGCTCGCCCTGCCCGCCGCGCCGGCGCTGGTGATCGGCGCAAGCCGGGCCGGCGCGCGTTCGCCGGGCGCGATCGGCGCGCCTGCGCTGCGCTTTGTCCAAGGGGCGATGGCGAGCGGTCTCGCAGAGGCTGCCGCCGCTTTCGGTTGTCCGGCGGCCGAATGGCACGCGGGCGCACCGCTGGAGCCGCTGCTGGCCGAGGCCGGGATCACCCGGCTGGCGGTGCCTTACCTCCCCGCCGGGTGGACCCGCGACGCGCTCGCACCGGGGATCGCGCCGCTGACGGCAGAGGGCCGCATCGTCACCCTGCTCGGCGATCTGGACCGGGCCACATGGCCCCATGCCAAGGCAGGGTTCTTCGGGGTGGCCAAGAAGATCGAAGCGCTGCTGGGCCAATGCGGGATCGCGGGCTAGGCCTCAGCCACAGCCCCTGCTTCGAGCGCCCGTTTCTCGGCCCGCTCGCGATCAGCCTTGTCGCGCTGGACGGCGGTCTTGCGCGCCTGTTCGGCAAGGCCGCGCCAGGTCTTTTCGGACCGCAGCTCGCGCTCGCGCACATTGTCGAGCGTCGCCTGCCTCGCCAGCGCCGCCGCCTCGTCCGCACGTTCGCAATAGAATTCGTAGGTCTGGGCCATGGTCTGTCCTGCCGTGAGAGGGGGAGAAGGCGGGAGGTGCCCGGCGGGAGAACGCAATCCTTGCGCTCCCCCGCCCGGCGTGATGCATCAGTCGGCAGCCGAAAGGTTGACGGCGCTTTCCTTGCCGTTGCGGCCGCGCTCGAGTTCGTAATTGAGGCGCTGGTCCTTATCGAGCGAGTTCATGCCCGCCGCCTGCACGGCGGTGATGTGGACGAAGCTGTCCGACGAACCGTCATCGGGCTGGATGAAGCCATAGCCCTTGTCGGTGTTGAAGAACTTCACGGTTCCGGTCTTGCTCATGGGGTGTTCCTTTCAAGAACAATGGTTTCCGGCCCGCGACATGCGCGCCGGGTCGTGCGTCGTATCGTCCGATGAAAGGAAGTCGTCGTCTGAGAGGCGCCGGGGCAGCCGGGGTGAACCGGCCACAGAGGCGGAGCGCAAATTTCGAAGTCCGTCGCAAATTTCGACGTCAGCGGCGGGGCTGTAGCACAGTTTCCTGCGTCCACCTAATCCGCCGTCACGCAGGGGTGCGTTAAGACATTCGCGAGAGATCGGCCGGTATCCTGCCGCCCCATGCCCCGCGCCTCTGCCCTCGCGCCGACCGACGGCTCCGCCAGCCCTGCTGCGGCCAGCGCCGCGGTGCGCGCGCGGCTGCGGCGCACGGGGCTGATGGTGGTGGGCGGATCGGTGTTCGCCTCGGCCGCCTTTGCCCACCTCTCCTTCACCCTGTTCGGCACCATCGACTATGCCGGCACCATGATCGCCGCGGTGCTGATCCCGCTGGTGGTCGCCAGCCTGGCCTTCGGCTGGATCGCCGCGCTCACGCTCAGGCTGGAGGCCTCGCGCGCCGAGCTCGAACGCCTCGCCCATCAGGACCCGCTGACCGGCATCGCCAACCGCCGCGCCGCACTTGCCCGGCTGGAGCGCTGGACCGCCGAGCCGGCACCGGTTGCCCTCGCGCTGGCCGATCTCGACCACTTCAAGCGCGTCAACGACCGGCTCGGCCATGACGGCGGGGATGCCAGCCTCGTCCACTTCGCCGCGATGCTGCGCAAGCTGGTGCCGCCCGAGTGGCTCATCGCCCGCATCGGCGGCGAGGAATTCCTGCTCGCCGCGCGCGGCCTCGACCCTGCCGACTTCGGCGCGCGGATCGAGGCGGTGCGCACCGCGATCGCGATCACCCCGCTGATCACGCCTTCCGGCCCGTGGCACCTCACCGCCAGCTTCGGCATCGCCGCCAGCCGCAGCGGGGAAAGCGCCGGCCGCCTGATCACCCGCGCCGACACCGCGCTCTATGCCGCCAAGCAGGGCGGCAGGAACCGCACCGAAAGAGCGGCGTAATTTTATTACAAAGTTGACGAAGTTGACACCGTGTCACTCTGGCTCTTCCCAGCCAGCGTCTTGTAATGCGGCGATTAATTCATCATCGCTCATGCCTGACGGACAGTTTCCCCGCGCGCGGAATTCCTGATCGCGGTAGCTGGCGAATTCGTCCGGGTCGTTGACAGTGAGCGCGCCGGTTTCCACCGCCTCGCCCGCCTCGACCTTGGCCAGCAGGCTCTCGAAATCGCGCGCGTGGCGCTCGGCCATCGGGCGCAGGCGGCCGAACACCGGATTGCCCTCCAGCGTGCGCGAGCGCAGCAGCGCGACCGTCAGCCCCTCGTCGAAGCGGCGGTAAGAGCCGACCTGCTCACCCTTGTAGAACACCGGCCGCTCGACCCCGTTGATCGCCCGGTCGAGCGCGGCGTGGGCGAGCACGTCGAAGGAGTGGTGATAGGCGACCTCCCAGGCGAGATCGAAGGGCTGGCCCTTCAATCGCGAGCGCAGCCCGTAGGCCGACTGCCGCGAACACCCCACCGACCGCGCCGCCTCGGCGACCGAATGCGTGGCCGAGAGCGCGCGCAGGAAGGCGACCTGCTTGGGCAGGGTCCACCCGTCATGGCGCTCGGCGCGCGGGGGCGTGGGGAGAATGGCGCGCGTGGGCGCGCCGGGCGAGCGGGGGGAGTGCGTGTGGGCCATCCGCGGAGGATGACTCGGGCTGGGGGGTGTAGGAAAGGGGGGAGTCAGTTCCGCACGAGCTGCCAAAGCTTCAATATAATCGGCAGACATTTCTCAAAATTGCTGATTGAAACTGATGGGGCCGGATACGGCATTGATCGCCCAGCCAGTGTCGAATGCGCGGCATCTTGTCGAATCTTGTTTAAATTCGCACAAGTGGTCTTCAATATGGTCAACGAAGCATCTTGTTCGAGTATTTTCTCAATTTCCAAAAGACGAACCACCCCAATCGCATGCGAAATTAGTGGCCTGGCTTTTGTCTTATATTCAAACCCGTAGGTTGCGGCGATTTTCTCTTGCAAAAACTTACGCCTATCAAGTGTCCTCAACCTTTGCCTCACGCAATTATGCGCAATTTCATCAAAGGCTTCCTCTAACCATCCACACAGCTCCATCATCGCCATCTTTGAATAAGCGATAGCTAAAGTGGGGTCGGACGCGCTACACTCCAGATAGCGCGCTTCTAGTTTGCGCAAAAGCTCTCGGGTTTTCGCATACCGGATCACTAGTCAGCGCCAAAAATTCCTATTGCCGTATTTAGCCTCCCAGTCACTTTTGCTGCTTCAGACAAACCTTCTTTCAGCGACTCCACACTAAAGTCTTCATGTGCCCTAAGAGAATGATAACGAGCCGCAACATCCATCGGAGACATTACCTCAAGTTTATCCAAATTTTTGATAACACCAACAAATAGCGCCTCGACCGTGGCCTTACTTAATCGCGGAAGTGGCTCGCTAGCCAGCGCCTTTTCATAAACAACCCGCAACGCCCTTTCTAGCGTCATACGCTTTTCTTCAACCAGCGTAGAACCAGAACGATTACATTTGTCCATATATTCATTGAGAAATTTCGGAAGGGGTCGCTTATAATTGTTCATGTTATCAGAGAACGCAAGAAACCTTAAAAATAATTCTTCGGTAGAGAATCTATACTTTTTTCCCTCCACAAGCCCAAATAGAGACTTAGAGGTATCTGACCAAGCTGTGGATTTAAGCATTTCGTTGAACGAACCACTGTATATGCAATTTCTAATTTCTTGATTATTTAGTTTCATTCCTCCAGTATTAAGTCTATGGAAAATTGTAAATAAATACTCTTGATGGCTTCTTTTAGTTAAATCGCACCTCAATACTGTTACGGGAATTACGGTATTCTCAACTCGGCTATATATCTCGGGATGATTCTCTTTAATATATGAAACAGTCTTGTTCGATATTCTTGGATCTATGTCTTCAAGTTTAGACAAGCGCCACGCATCATCACTGAGAAACTTTATGATCGAAGACATGCGTTGCAGGCCATCAACCATTTGTCGCTTATCAGTCTTGTAGTCCAAACTGATACACATACTAGGAATTGGAAGTTGCTTTGCCAGCGAGTCAATAAAGCGCGTCTGTTGAGTAGCCTGCCACACGTCTTCGCGCTGAAAATCAGGCTGGATTTGAAGCTGCTTCGCATCCTTCAGTCTCTTAAGGTCTGAGCAGGAGCGAAGCTCATTAAAGGCGACGATATCGGCAGGCGGCGTTTCGTTTGTTTCATCCTCGTCTGACTGAGACTGCTCAATAAGCATAAGCTCTCGGTCGATTTCCGGTGTCTCTTCAAAGTCGTCTTCCATGATCACGCCTTCGCTCGGGCGGCCGCTTCCAGAATGGCCGCTAGCATCAGATTTAAAGAAAGATTCTTCCGCCACTCCTTACATTAACCCGAAACTTCGGCCAATCATTTTGGGATCCGACGAAAACGCGATGCTAGAAGGCTAATCGCTCCTAGGCGCCTCTTTACTCCTCCGCGTGAAACCCTGCGAGGGTGTCGCTGAGCGCCAACGCTTCGGATCAGCCTCACCCGCCCCTCCACCACCCTGCGGGTGGTCCCCCTCCCCTGAAGGGGAGGACTCCCCCTCACCCCGCCTTCAGCGCGATCCCTGCAAAGCCGCCCGGCAGGATCACCCGCAGCGTGCCCGGGGCGGGGCACACCTCGCCCCTTCCCTAAGGGGAAGGGGTTGGGGATGGGGGTTCGACGTCCGATCTGTCTTTCTGCCCTCGCGCCGCCGAGCCCCCACCCCCGGCCCCTCCCCTTGGGGAGGGGAGATCAGGGTTCGGATCAGCCTCGCCTGCCCCTCCACCATGCCTCGGTGGTTCCTCGTTCGGCAACCTCGCACGCCCCTCCACCATTCTTCGCATGGTCCCCCTCCCCTGAAGGGGAGGATTACCCCCTCACCCCGCCTTCAGCGCGATCCCTGCAAACCCGCCCGGCAGGATCACCCGCAGCGTGCCCGGGGCGGTCTCGGTGACTTCGATGGGGAAGCTGGTGCCCGCGTCGGGGTCGTCGGCCATGTGGGTGCCGGTCAGGCTCCCGCGCCAGAACACCTTGCCCGCCGCGATGCCCTCGCCCTCGGGGCCGACCCAGATCAGCTCCCACCCGCCGCCGTCGCGCGAGGGGGTGATGAGGCCGGTCGCCGCCGCGCCGTAGACGATGTGGAGCCACGGCCCCTCCTCGACCCCGAAGCCGCGGTCGCCATTGTCCCACGCCAGATCATAGAGGCGGATCGCGCCGCCCGCCGCGGTGCCGCGCGCGGTCATGCTCAGCCGCCCGGTGTAGCGGCTGCCGTTGGAGATGCCGCTGGTGGCGTAGGTGCCCGCGAGACTCCCGTCGGCGGCGGCCCCGCCGGTGCGGGTGGCGGTTTCCTCGCCCTTGATCGAGCCGTCGATCAGCGACCAGCGTCCGGCCAGCTGGCCCGGCACATTGGTGCGCGCATAGGTCACCGCCCCGCCCCGTCCGTTGACGCTGAGCGCGATGGTGTAGCCGAGCGGCACCGATGCGGCGGGGACGGCAGCGGTCTGGGGGGCGGGCTGCGGGGCGGGCGTGGCCGGGGCGGGAAAGATCCCGGCTGCCACGCAGCGCTCCAGTTGCGGCGCGATCAGGGCAGGACTTTCGGCGAATTCGTCGGTCGCCATGAGCAGGGATGTGGCGGCGCTGAGCTGGGCGAAGGCCTCGTCCGCGCCGGTCTCCACCGCCAGCGCCTCGCCGGCGATGTGGGCCTGCTCCGCGATCCGGTCATACTCCGCCTTGACCGCCGGATCCTTCGAATAGGCGCTGTAGACATTGGCGGCGGCGGCGCAGCGGCTCCAGTTCTCCCAGTCGGCGCGGAAGGCCTCGCGCTCCGGCGCGGTCATGCTGGTCTGCGCGGAAACGGGTGCGGCTGCGAGCAATGTGGCGGCGGCAAGCAGGAATCTGCGCATGAATGTCTCCCCCCGAAAACAGCGATGCGGCCCGCAGGCCAAGGTGCCGCAAGCGCGGGTCGCTGGCAAGCGGGCGCGCGGCTCAGGGCGTCTTGCGGATATCCTCGGCCAGCACTGCCACGGTGATCCCGAGCTGGCTGACCTTGAGCAGGTTGTCGGCGCGCGTCCCGTCGGGGGCGAGGGTGAGTTCCTGCCTCACCCTGAAGCTGCCCTCCATCATGTATTCGAGCGTCAGCACATTGCCCTGCGTCTCGCCGCGCACCGGCCCGATCGCGTCGGTGAGCGTGCCTTCGTAGCGGCCCGGCGCGACCTGGACGAGCCGCCACTGGCGTGTGCGCGGGCGCTTGTCGCCCTCGGTCACGGTCTGGTCGAGCACCAGCACGCGCTGCGGCGGGGTGGCCCAAGCGGCTTCGGTCTCCGCCTCGGTCACGATCCGACCGCGGCTGGCGACGGTGACGGGGACGGGATCGGACAGCACCTTGTCGAGCGTGCCCGCGCCCCGGCTTTCGCCGACAAAGAAGACGAAGGGATCGAACCGCGGCGCCTCGGCGCTGGCCAGCGGCGCGGGGTTCTCGGGCGTCGACACGCAGGCGGCGAGTGCCAGCGCCAGTAGCGCAGCGATGCCCGCCCGCCCGCTCATTTCATGAAGCGCCCCGCATCCCAGCTCACCACCAGCGCGCCGCGCAGCTCGCCGGGCGCAAAGCCGGTGGCGAGATCGCCGGGATAGAGCTTGGCGATATGCGCCTTCAATGCGGGGTCGATTTCGGTGCCGTGGCACACCGAACAGGGCTGCTCCTGCATCGGGATGGCGGCGAGGAAATGCACCTGCGCCTGCGGGCCCGATCCGGTCTGCACCACGACGCGGTTCGGCTTGCCGTCGACCAGCGGCGCGGCCGCGAGCGTGGCGTAGGCGGCGCGCAGGTTCTCCGGCACGCCGCCGGCGGGGTTGCGGTGCCGCTCGGCAACGCGGGTGACCTGCGCCCCGCTCGCCTCGCTCTGCGCCAGCGCGATGGCCGGGGCGGCCTGCTGGCAAACCGAGACGCCGTCTTTCGGCCCGCCGGCGGCAATCGCGGCCTGAAGCTGGGCCTTCAATTCGGCCTGAAAGCTCTGCGCCACCGGCACCGAGGCGGCGATCACCGCGGCTTCATCGAGCACCGGTGCGGGCGGCTCGCCAGCGCAGCCGCCCGGCAGCGCCATCATGGTGGCCGCCAACAGCATCCTATGGCGCATCGCCCAAAGCTCCTTCCTCGACCGCTTCGATATGGACGATAGAGGTTGCCGTGCGGCCCGCATTGACATCGGTCACTGCCAGTTCGACCCGGTAGCGGCCGAGCTGTTCGCCGTCCTCGATGGTCAGCCCGATCCCGGCGTGGGTGAGGCCGATGACATTGCGCGCGAGAGTGGCCTGCCCCTTCAGGGCATCGAAGCTGATCGGATCGCCATAGGCGCTGCCGTCGGGCGCGGTGATGGCGACCTTGGCCGCCAAGTGGCATTCGCCCGCATCATCGGGCATGCAGTTGGCAAACAGGATCGCCTGGGTGAGCCGCTGGTTGCGAATCGCGCGGGTGGTGGTGGGCAAGGTCGGCGGGGTCGGCCCCATCCACGCTTGCATGAAGGCCTCGGGCGCGGCGGTCCATAGGTGGATGATCCTGAGGTCCCCTGCCGACGCCTCGACATTGTCGCGCACCGGCGGCGGCGGCCCCTGCGCGGCGAGCGGCCCCGCCGCGGCGAGGCAAGCGAGAAGCACGGCCGGAACCAGGGCAAGGCAGGTTCGCATCACAGTCTCATCCCTCCCCGCGCGAGGCAAGGCCCCGCAGAACATGCAGGCTGCCCAATGGCCGGGCGGCAGGCAAGCAGTTTCCGCGCCGTGCGCCCTGTGCCGGGATTGTGCGGCGCAAATCGCGATGGTAGCTCATCGCCTGCGGAGGAACGGGGCGATGCAACGACTTTCAACAGGTGCTATGGCGCTGGCGCTGATGTCGGCGGCGCCGGTTCAGGCACAGCAGACCGATTTCGGGGATTTTCTCGCGGGGCGCTGGGGCGATGCCACATCCGACTGGAAGGACCAGACCGCCGACTGGATCTACGCCCCTTGCAACATCCGCCACCCGCGCTCGACCGCGGCCTATGAGTTCTCGGGCAAGGCCGCCGCGCTAACCGTCCGCACCACCGGAGAGCAGGGACAATCCACCCGCAAGACGCCGGTGGTCTCGCCGGTGATGCTGGCCGGCCCCTTCGATCCTTCCCAGTCGCCCGAGTTCAAGAACGCGCGGATCGTGGTGGGCATCGCCTTCGAGCGGGTCGGCCTCATGATCCCGAAGGAAAATGTCGGCGGGATGCTGGTCGTCATCGACGATGATCGCATGGTGCTGCTGGAGCCGGCCCCGGGCTCGCCCGAGACTGTGCTCAAGCAATATCTGGTGCGCTGCAAGAACCGCTAGGGGGGCGGGGGACTTTAGCGCCTCAATCGTGCTCCCTGTCCCCCGCGCCCACATAGAGCTGCTTGCCCACCTCGCGGAACTTCTCGCTCATCGCGGCCATGCCCGCCTCGGCCTCGGCCTCGTCGACGCTGGCGGCGAGGAAGGTGTCGGGGGCAGCGTTCTGCTTCGCGGCGAAGTCGCGCACTTCCTGCGTGATCTTCATCGAGCAGAACTTCGGCCCGCACATCGAGCAGAAGTGGGCTGACTTCGCGCCTTCCGCCGGGAGCGTCTGGTCGTGGTATTGCTCGGCGGTTTCGGGATCGAGGCTGAGGTTGAACTGGTCGCGCCAGCGGAACTCGAAGCGGGCCTTGGAAAGCGCATCGTCGCGCACCTGCGCGGCCGGGTGGCCCTTCGCAAGATCGGCGGCGTGGGCAGCGAGCTTGTAGGTCACCACGCCCACCTTCACGTCGTCGCGGTCGGGCAGGCCCAGGTGCTCCTTGGGCGTGACATAGCAGAGCATCGCCGTGCCGTACCAGCCGATCTGCGCCGCGCCGATGCCGCTGGTGATGTGATCGTATCCGGGCGCAATGTCGGTGACGAGCGGACCGAGGGTGTAGAACGGTGCTTCGCCACACGCTTCGAGCTGCTTTTCCATGTTCTGCTTGATCTTGTGCATCGGCACGTGGCCGGGGCCTTCGATCATCACCTGCACGTCCTGCTCCCAGGCGCGCTTGGTGAGTTCGCCCAAGGTATAAAGCTCGGCGAATTGCGCTTCGTCGTTGGCGTCGCGGATCGATCCGGGGCGCAGGCCGTCGCCCAGCGAATAGGCAATGTCATAGGCCTTCATGATCTCGGTGATCTCGTCGAAGTGCTCGTAGAGGAAGGACTCCTTGTGGTGGGCGAGGCACCACTTGGCCATGATCGAGCCGCCACGGCTGACGATCCCGGTGACGCGCTTGGCGGTCAGCGGGATGTAGGGCAGGCGGACGCCCGCATGGATCGTGAAGTAGTCGACGCCCTGTTCGGCCTGCTCGATCAGCGTGTCGCGGAAGATCTCCCAGGTCAGCTCCTCGGCGATGCCGCCGACCTTTTCGAGCGCCTGATAGATCGGCACGGTGCCGATCGGCACAGGGCTGTTGCGGATGATCCATTCGCGGGTGTCGTGGATGTTGCGCCCCGTGGAGAGATCCATGATCGTGTCCGCGCCCCAGCGGGTCGCCCACACCATCTTGTCGACTTCCTGCGCGACGTTGCTGGCCACGGCGGAGTTGCCGATATTGGCGTTGATCTTGACGAGGAAGTTGCGCCCGATCGCCATCGGCTCGGACTCAGGGTGGTTGATGTTCGAGGGGATGATCGCCCGCCCGCGCGCGACTTCGCTGCGGACGAATTCGGGGGTGATGACGTCGGGGATCTCCGCCCCCCAGCTTTCCCCGTCGCGGATCAGATCAGCAGCGATTTCGCGCCCGAGGTTCTCGCGCTCGGCGACATATTCCATTTCCGGCGTGATGATCCCGCGGCGGGCATAGTGCATCTGCGTGACGTTCATCCCCGCCTTGGCGCGCAGCGGACGCTTGACCACGTTGGGGAAGCCCGGAACGCCGCCCGAACGGTCAGGGCCGAGCTGGCCATTGTCCTCGGGCTTGACCTCGCGGCCCTCGTAATCCTCGACATCGCCGCGCGAAAGGATCCAGTCGCGGCGCAGCGGGGCGAGGCCGGCGTTGATGTCGATATGGGCCTCAGGGTCGGTGTAGGGACCGGAGGTGTCATAGACCCGCACGGAAGGCTCGCCGCCTTCGAGGTCGATCTCGCGCATGGCGACGCGGATGCCGCTGCCGGTGCGCGCCCCGACATAGACCTTGCGGCTGCCGCGGATCGGGCCGGTGGTAACGCCGATTTCGACGGGGCTGTTGATGTCGGCCATAGCTTGCTCTCTCCTCAAGGCGGATGGAGCACGGGCGCATTGGTTGAAGCGACCAGCCCACTCCCTCCGCCGATGCTAATCGGTTCAGGTTCGACGGGTCGGGCGATGCTAACCGCCCCTCTCAGCGCAAGCGCGCTCCCCGGGGATGGGAGGGGATTAGAAGGTTTCGCAGGGGGTGTCGAGGGGGGCGTTGCAGGCTCGCAATGTCACCCTAGAGCTGGATCTCGTGAACTTCCGCGGCGATGATCTCGTCCTCCAGACCGTGCAAGCCGAAAAAGACCGTCGCCGGCCCGGCTGCCTCCGAAACGACCGTATCGGAGATGCCGATAGTGGCGCTGGTCGGACGCTGGACCCGGAGGTCTCCGAAGACCGCGCCTTGGGCCTGCGCCTGGAACACCAGCTGCGCCTCTCCGCCGGAACCGACTGTCTCGACGGCCAGGACATAGTTGCGTCCGGCTACGGCGGTGAAGTCGATGGCGAGATAGGCTTCCCGCGAATCCGGATATGGCGGCATGGTGGACATCGGTCCGATCAGCATGGTGCCCTCGCCGCCCTTTGCCGGTGACCATGTCAGGAGCTGTCCGGTCCGCAGCGCGATCCGGCTGCCCACCGGATTGCGGGCCGTCACCCGTTCGCTCCAGATGGTGCCGGCCTGCGCGCTGCCCTTTGTCGAAGCGAAATCGGCAATGGCCCTGGCGACCTGCTCTGCCGCATCAGCGGGCGGGGAAAGCCGGCGGGCAATCTCGTAAGCGTGGGTGATGGTGCGGTTGGTGTGGCCCGTTGCGGTGGTCGAAACGTTGATCGCTGCAAGGTAGCTGGCGACAAAGCCCTGCACCCCTGCCTGCCCGTCGCGCAGTTCGATCGCCTCGCCGACCGGGGAGACCGGAAGCGGCTGTTCGCTCGATACGAGCGTGATCTGCGCGCCGGTTTCGATCTGGCGATAGATGGCCGAGTAATAGGTTGAAATGGTCATGAAATGTCCCCCTCCGGCGCAGAGGGAAACATCATTTTATGGCAACATCAAGACTCCGAGGCATGCAGGATGCCGCCTTGGCCCCTCACTCGATCACCCGCCCGCGCACCATCACGAAGTCGACCTCTTCCAGCACGGTCACGTCCGCCAGCGGATTGCCGTCCACTGCAATGATGTCGGCCGAATAGCCCGGGGCGAGGCGGCCGATCTGGCTTTCCATGCCGAGCACTTTCGCGGCCACGGTGGTCGCGCTGGCAAGCACCTCGCGGTCGGTCATGCCCTGCTTCCGCATCAGGCCCAGCTCCTCGCCGTTGCGACCATGCTGGTAGACCCCCGCATCGGTGCCGAAGGCGACGGTCACGCCATATTGCCGCGCGCGGGCAACCAGCGAGGCCATCAGCGGCTGCACGGCGCGGATCTTGTCCTCGACCACGGGGGTGTAGACGCCCTTGCCGAGCCCCTCGGACACGCCCTCCAGCGCCATCAGGGTCGGCACCAGCACCGTGCCGTTGGCCTTCATCGCCTTCGCGGCGGCTTCATCGAGATAGGTGCCGTGCTCGATCGAATCGATCCCGGCTTCGGCGGCCTGCTGGATGCCGCGCGCGCCATGGGCGTGGGCCATGACCTTGAGGCCAAGCGAATGCGCGGTGTCGGCAATCGCCTTCATCTCCTCGGTCGTGAAATGCGCCTCCAGCCCCCGCCCCTGCTGGCTCAGCACGCCGCCGGTGGCGGTGATCTTGATCACGTCCGATCCGCTCTGGCTGGCGAGCCGCACTTTCGCGGCGCATTCGACCGCGCCGGTGCAGGTGAAGCCGGAATCGAGCAGCTCGTTGACCTCCGAGCGGAAGCCGTTGACGTCGCCGTGCCCGCCGATGATCGCCAGCGCCGGGCCGGCGGCGACGATGCGCGGCCCCGGCACCATGCCCTCGGCGGTGCCGCGCCGCAGCGAGAAGGCGGTGTCGCGCCCGCTCCCCGCCTCGCGCACCGTGGTGAAGCCGGCGAGCGCGGTCAGACGCGCGTTCTTGGCCCCCACCACCACGCCCCATTCGTCGGGCTCGGTCGCTTCCTTCCAGAAATCGCCGCCCGGATCGCCGGTGAGATGGGTGTGGAGATCGATCAGGCCGGGCAGCACGGTCTTGGCCGCAAGGTCGATGGTGCGGTCAGCGCTCACGGCACCGTGACCGGGGGTGATCGCAACGATCCGGCCATCGGTGACGACAATCGTCGCCGGGCCGCTCGGCTCGCTGGCGGCATCGGTGATGACGCTGCCGGCGCGGATCGCGACCGTCTCGGCCGCCAGCGGCGCGGCCATCGCGGTTGCCAGCACGGCCCATCCGGCCATGCGCGAACCCAATCTTGCAGTCATCAACATGATGCCCCTCTCTCAGCGCCCGAAACGCAGCCTTGATGCGCCGGAGCGGGGGCCATGGCAAGCCCTGCCGGTGCTGCGCCGGGGGATCGCATTAGGGCTTTGGCGCTGGCCCGATTGCGGGTATTTGCAGGCCATTGCAACGCACTCACCGGGGGCCACCGAAACCATGATCCGCCTGTTCTCCGTTCGCGCTGCTGCTGCGGCTGTTGTTCTTGCCCTGATGCCGCTGGCCACGCTTTCCGGAGTGGCGACAAGTCCGGCGCTGGCGCAACCTGCTGCCAGCGACCGGGCAGCCTATGCCGATGTCGCTTCGGCGATGATCGAGCAGATCGATGTCGAAACATTGATCGAACAAGGCGTGATGGCAGTGGGCAGGCAGTTTTCGTCCGACCCAGCCTTTGCAAAGCTTGACCAGGAAAACCCGGGCCTCATCAAGGAAGTGCTGGACGCAGTGCGGCCGGTGATGGCGCAGATGATCAAAGATGGTCTGGCGCTGCAACGCGGGGAAATGGAGAATATTTTTGCCCGCCACCTGACCCCGGAGGAGGCGACCGAGATTGCCCGGTTCTATCGCTCCCCGATTGGCTCCAAAATTGTGCGGGGTGTCCCAGTCGACTTTGCGCTTGATGCGTTGCGCGCAGATGGCACAACCCATGAAGTGGTCGATCCCGCTGCATTCAATGCGATGGTGGAACAAGCGGCCGTTGCCGCCACCGCGCAATTGACAGTGCAGGAACAGGCCGAGTTGGCGGCCATGTTTGCGATGAGCCCTGCGCTGCGCAAGCTCGACGCGATCGACCCAGAGTTGAAGGCGCTGGAATTGCGGATGGCCAATAAGGACATCACCCCTGCCGAAGATGCAGCAATGGGCGCAGCGATCAACGGAGTGTTCGAACGCCGCTTCGGGACGTAGCAATCAGAAGGTGTAGCCCACCCCCAGCCCGACGATGAACTGGTTGGGGCTGCCGCGGAGCGCCGTGTAGGGCGTGTCCGCCGCATCGCCCAGCAGGCGCGAATAGCCGCCCACGCCGTAGACGCTCCACCCGCCGTCCAGCGCATTGCCCGAAAGGTCGTAGTTGAGGATCGCCAGCGTGCCGACGCGGTTCAGCCCACCCTCGGCCACGAAGGCCGGCAGCCCGCTTGCCAGCCGCTGCGGCGGGGTGACCGAGAAGTAGTAATCGGCGAAGCTGTCGTCGACGAATTCCATCTGCGCCTGCACCTGCAGCACGAAGGCCTTGCCGAGCGGGGTCGCGTAATTGACCTGCGGCTCGATCACCATGCCCTCGTGCGCGCCAAGCACGTCCCAGCGCACCTGCGCGCCGATGGTGAGGCTGTCGAGCGGCTTGAACACCCCCGGGAAGGACACCGCGGCATTGAGCCCGACTTCGAGCGCCGTATCGAGCTCGCCGGCGGCCTCGACCACATTGTCCTCGATCTGGATATTGCGATCGTTGCGGATGCGGAACGCCGGGCCGAAAGCCAGCCGGGTCTTGCGCGGGCCAAGGGCAGGCTTGGGCGAGAGCACGTCGAAGGTCAGCCCCGGGCCGTTGGGCCGGATACCGACCCCGCCGACCCGCCCGACGATCAGCGGCAGCGGGAATGCAATGTAGTCGTCCGAACCGGCATAGCTCGGCACCAGCCCCGCGCCGAGGCCGATGGTCGCCCAGGTCTCGTCGAACACCGGCTTGGTGAAGGCCATCATCGGCGCGGACGGGGCCTGGGGGACGGGCTGCGTGGCTGCGGCGGCGGCTTCGGCTGCCGGTTCGGCCGGAGCCTCGGAGGCGGTCCCGGCATCATCGGCCAGCGCCGGGGTCGCCCCGATCGCCAGCGCGGCGGCCGGCAGAGCCGACAGGGCAAGGTTTCTGCGCAGCTTCATAGATACGAACCCTTTAAGAAAAAACGGTTTTGCGCGATTCCTTTGCGCGGGTGCGGGCGCCCTTATGGTGCATCATGTGATGATGCAACAGCCATTGCCTGCCGCCGGCGCGCGGGCATCATTGCCGTATGGCTCGCCCTCGCCTAGGGCTGGCACTGCATGAGCGAATCCTTGCCAAATCCGGTTACCGAAGCTGCCCTCCCGCACGATCTCGTCATCGTCGGCGGGGGGCTGGCCGGCGGGCTGATCGCACTCGCGCTGCACCGCCATGCGCCGAAGTGCCGCTTCCTGCTGGTCGAGGCCGGACGCACGCTCGGCGGGCATCATCGCTGGAGCTGGTTCGAGACCGATCTCGGCGCGCAGGCGCAGGCGCTGATGGCCGAATTCAGCCTGAACGGCTGGGACGAAGGCTACGACATCACCTTCCCCGGCCTTGGCCGCACCCTGCCGACCTCCTACCGCTCGCTCGCCAGCGCCGAATTCCACCGCGCGCTGATCGCCGCGCTTCCGCCCGAAAGGGTGATGCTGGAGTCCAAGGCCAGGCAGGTCGACGCCGACGGGGTGACCCTTGCCGATGGCACCCGCATCGCCGCTCGGCGGGTGATCGACTGCCGCCCGTTCCGTGCCTCGCCGCACCTTGCGGGTGGGTGGCAGGTGTTCCTCGGCCAGCATTTCAAGTGCGAGCAGCCCCACGGTCTGACCCGCCCCGTCATCATGGATGCGAGCGTCGATCAGGTCGCGCCCTACGGCAACGAGGCCGCCTACCGCTTCGTCTATGTCCTCCCGCTGTCGCCCAACGAGGTGTTCATCGAGGACACCTATTACGCCGATCAGCCTAAGATGGACGCCGAGGTGCTCAAGGGCCGGGTCGCGGAATATGCCCATCGCAACGGCTGGAAGGGCCAAGTGATCGATCAGGAGGCGGGCATCCTGCCGGTGGTCTCGGGCGGCAACTTCCGCGCCGCGATGAACGAGATCGCGATCCCCGGCGTGGCTGTGGCGGGTGCGCGCGGGGGCTTTTCGCACCCGCTCACCAGCTACACCCTGCCCTTTGCCGCCGACAACGCGCTCGCCATCGCCAATCTGCTGGCGACCCGCCCGGGGGTGTCGGGCAACGAACTCGCCGCCTTCTGCGAACGCCGCGCCAAGCGCCACTGGCGCGCCACCGGCTATTACCGGATGCTCAGCCGGATGCTGTTCGAGGCAGCCGAGCCCGACAAGCGGGTGGTGGTGTTCGAGCATTTCTACGCCCTGCGCGGCCGGCTGGTCGAACGCTTCTACGCAGGCCGCTCGACCTGGCCCGACCGGTTGCGCATCCTTACCGGCAAGCCGCCCGTAGCTATCCCGCGTGCAATCCGCGCACTTTTTTCCTCAGGTAAGCCTCTCAACACGGAGACCCCGGCATGAACGCCGATGCGAAGCTCAATCTCAGTGCCGGAAAGGGCATCAACCCCGCGCTCGCCGAACGCTACGCCGGGCGCACCGCCTGCGTGATCGGATCGGGCTTCGGCGGCATGGCTCTCGCCATCCGGCTGCAATCCGCCGGCATCGCCACCACGGTGATCGAAAGCCGCGACAAGCCGGGCGGGCGCGCCTATTTCTGGGAAAAGGACGGCTTCACCTTCGATGCCGGCCCGACGGTCATCACCGATCCGCCCTGTCTTGAAGAGCTTTGGGCGCTGACCGGCCACGACATTGCCGAAGATGTCGAGCTGATGAAGGTCATGCCGTTCTACCGCCTCAACTGGCCCGATGGCACCAACTTCGACTATTCGAACGACGAGCAAAGCCTCAACGCCGAAATCGCCAAGCTCAACCCGGCCGACGTCGCGGGCTATGCGCGCTTCCTCGAATATTCGGAGCGGGTCTATCGCGAGGGCTATCTCAAGCTCGGCACCAAGCCGTTCCTCGATTTCAAGTCGATGCTCAAGG
>VFQM010000535.1_pt1 | contig 41250 bp, 44 predicted proteins | sample 3512391 | NCBI WGS metagenome assembly VFQM01 (sample SAMN10412369, study PRJNA504923) | tailings metagenome | isolation source: Replicate 1 from Balatoc abandoned mine | place: Philippines
GAGCGACATGGACTCAGGCGGCGGGCATCGTGCCGTCAATGTAGCGGCGCAAGGTCTCGGGAGCCACGGGTTTGTGCAGGCCGACGACGCCCGCTGCCCGGATCTGGGCCAGCACCTGCGCGCTGGTGTCGCCGGTGATGATCGCCATGCGCAGGGTGTCGCCCAGCCGTTGGCGCAGTGCATGGACCACCTGAATGCCATCCTCGTCCGCGCTGAGGTGCATGTCCACCAGTGCCACCTCGGGCGCGCGGCCAGCGCCCTGCACGGCCGCGAGCGCGTCGTCGAGGCTGCCGGCCTTGAGCGTTTCGTGCCCCCAACTGCGCAACAGGAGACCCATGGCCGTGAGGATCTGGGGGTCGTCGTCCACGACCAACACCGTGCGCGCGCGCTGGGGTGTGTTGTCCTGGTCGGGCTCGTCGTTGGCCGCCGCCACCGCGGCGGGCAGGTCGATGGCGAACACGGACCCGCGACCTGGCCGCGAGTGGCACAGCAGGCGGCTGCCCAGCAGGTCGGTCGAACGCTTGACGATCGAAAGGCCCAGCCCGAAACCGCGGGACTGGCTGGCATCGCGGCGCGTGTTGTCGGCCTGGAAGAACTCCTCGGTGACGTGGGGCAGATCCTCGGCGCGGATGCCGACGCCGCTGTCCCAGACCTCGATGCGAACGCGCTCGCCGCGGCGCCGCGCGGCCAGCAACACGCCACCTCGCTCCGTGTAGCGAACGGCATTGCCCGCGAGGTTGCTCAGGATCGTGTGCAGCACCGCGGGGTCGGTGTGCGCCGCGAGTTGCTCGCCGCGAACACGCAGACGCAGCCCCTTGGCCTGAGCCTGCTGCGCCACCTCGTCGCGGACCTTGCGCAGCATCGGGCCCAGTGCAACGCCCTGGGGACTGGGCTGCAACGCGCCGGCGTCCAGGCGCGAGATGTCGAGCAGGCGGTTGAGCAACTGGGCCATGGTGTCCAGCGCTCCTTGCATGCGTTCGGCAATGTTGCCGACCGTGCGCGGGCTGATGGCGGCCTGCGTTGCCAGTGCCTTGAGCGCTGGCACGAACAGGCTCATGGCATGGATGGGTTGGCGCAGGTCGTGGCTGGCGGTGGCCAGAAAGCGTGTCTTGGACACGTTGGCGGATTCGGCGCGCTCCTTTTCCACCGTGAGCTGCGCCACCAGCGACTCGTTCTCGAAGCGCAGCCGCAGCGCCTCCTCGATGGCGCGCGCGATGCGCAGCGAAAAGAGCTCGGCCATGATCAGGAATGCCACGCTCAGCACCCCGAGGGTGACGAGCCCGCTGTCGCCCGACCCGAGGCATTGCGCGGCGAAGGGCAGCACGCAGGGGAGGGCAAACGCCATGTGCGCCGGGAAGTACGGCCCCAGGGATTGCGTGGCGCTGGTCAGAATGGCCATGAGAACGATCGCGACCACGGCCAGATTCAGCGGGTTGTCGGGCGTGAAAAACAGCCAGGCCAGTGAGCCCCAGCACAGCCCGGCCATCCCCGAGGCGATCACGAAGGTGCCGCTCCATTGCTCGGGCTGCGCACCCTGGCGCGTGTCGTGCCAGAACCGGCGTGCCGACCACAGCCGCCACAGGCTCAGTGCCGCGAGCGCGCACAGCCAGCCCACGATCAGGTCGCGAGGCTGCTGGTTGGACCACAGCAATGCCGCCGCCCCGCTGCCCAGCAGCAGGGTGCCGAACACCAGTGCCGGCACATTGCGCGCCAGCAGGCGGATCTGCTCGCGGCGCAGCCGTTGGTGCATGTGACCTTTGTCCTGGCCGGTGTCCTGGCCTGTGTCGTCCATGGGGTCGAGCATAGGACAGTGGCAACGGGAACGCGCCCGATCGGCGACACTCGTGCCCCCTTTCCGGATTGCCGCGTGTCTTCCCACCCCTCTTCCCCCGCCCTGAGTCCCGCGCGCGAGCGCTGGCTGCTGCTCACCATCGCCGGCATCCAGTTCACCCACATCCTGGACTTCATGATCATGATGCCGCTGGGTCCGCAGTTCACGCGGATCTTCGGCATCAGCGATGCGCAGTTCGGCCTGCTGGTGTCGGCCTACACGTTGTCGGCCGGCGTGTCGGGCCTGTTCGCGGCCACCTATGTCGACCGCTTCGACCGCCGAAACCTCTTGCTGTGGCTCTACGGCCTGTTCGCGCTGGCCACGCTGGCCTGCGGGCTGGCGCCGGGCTATGGCTTCCTCATGGGCGCGCGCATTGCGGCCGGCGTGTTCGGCGGCGTGCTCTCCGCCCTGGCGCAGACCATCGTCGCCGACGTGGTGCCGTTCGAGCGCCGTGGCCGCGCCATGGGCGTGGTCATGTCGGCGTTCTCGGTCTCCACCGTGGCGGGTGTGCCGCTGGGCCTGTGGCTGGCCAGCTGGTTCGACTGGCACGCCACGTTCATCGCGATCGCGATCCTTTGCGCGCTGTTCTGCCTGGGCGCCTGGCTCACGCTGCCGCCCCTGCGCGCGCACCTGCACGCCGGGCGGCCCGCGGTGTGGCGCGGCATCGGCGAGGTGCTGGTCGAGCGCAACCACTGGCGCGCATTCGCCCTGTCCGGCGTGATGATGTTCACCGGCTTCACCGTGATCCCCTTCATCACGATCTACCTGCAGGCCAACGTGGGCCTCACCGACCGCGACATTCCGCTGATCTACCTCACGGGCGGTGCGGTCACGCTGCTGACCGCGCGCTGGTTCGGGCGCATGACCGATCGCCGCGGCAAGGTGCCCACCTTCAGCCGCCTGGCCGTGGCCGCCACCGTGCCCATCATGGCGACCACGCTCATGCCGCCGGCGCCGCTGCCCCTGGTGTTGGTCGTCTCCACGGCGTTCTTCGTGCTCACCTCGGGCCGCATGATCCCGGGCATGGCCATCGTCACCTCGGCCGCCGTGCCGCGCCTGCGCGGCACGTTCATGGTGCTCAACGCGTCGGTGCAGTCGGCGGCCATGGGTCTGGCCTCACTGCTGGGAGGGTTGATCATCGCGCGCGATGCCGCCGGTCGGGTGGAGCACTACTGGGCCGCGGGCCTGATCGGAGTGGTTGCCAGCTTCGCCAGCATCGCGCTGGCCAGAAGGCTGCATCTGCACGGCGCAGGCACCACCAAGCCGGGTTGACACCGGTCAAGAAGTCACGTTTTCTGACGTTTGCGCCTTGCGCGGGTTGCGCATCATGGGCATAGTGGTTTCAAGCCATCCCGTGGTCGCCGGGGGGCCCGCCCCACGGTGACCTGTGTCAACCCGGAGCAATAGGAGGCTCACAGATGAATCTGACGATCAGCGGTCACGACCTCGAGGTCACTCCTGCCCTGCGCGGCTATGTCACCAGCAAGCTGGAACGCATTTCCCGGCACTTCGATCAGGTGGTCGACATCCGGGTGCTGCTCAAAGTGGACAACCTCAAGGAGAAAGACCTGCGCCAGCGCGCGGAGTGCAACATCCATGTGAAGGGCCGCGACCTGTTCGCCGAGAGCGCCCATGCCGACCTGTATGCCGCCGTCGATGATCTGGCCGACAAGCTCGACCGCCAGGTGCTGCGCTACAAAGCCAAGACCAAGGACCACCATCACGACGCCGCAAAGCGCCTGATGTGAAATCGGTCACAACCCGCGCCCGGCGTGGGTTTGCGACCGTGTTGCGCTGCAACAAGCCGCTTGAGTTGTCAAGCGGCTTTTTTGTCTCCGGCGTCTAGCCTCAAAAAGTCAGAGGCGCATAATCCGCGGTCCGAAAGGGCCCCCATGAACCGTCTCTCTGCCATCCTGCCCGCCGCCCAAGTGCTGGTGAGCGTCGACGCCACCAGCAAGAAGCGCGCATTCGAGGAAGCGGGCCTGCTGTTCGAAACCCAGCATGGCCTCAACCGCGCACTCATCACCGACAGCCTGTTTGCGCGCGAGCGGCTCGGCTCCACCGGGCTGGGCCATGGCGTGGCCATCCCGCACGGCCGCATCAAGGGCCTGAAACAGCCGCTGGCGGCGGTTTTCCAGCTGGCCAGTCCGATCGGCTTCGACGCGCCGGACGAGCAACCGGTCCAGCTCATGATCTTCCTGCTCGTGCCCGAAGCGGCCACGCAGAAGCACCTGGAGATCCTCTCCGAGATCGCCGAACTCCTCAGCGATGGCGGCCTGCGCGAGCAGATGAAGGGCGCCATCGATGCCGTCACCCTGCACGCGCTGATTGCCAACTGGCAGTCGGCGCACGCCGCAGCTTGAGTCCGGCCAGGCCTTGAAACCCACCGTCGTCAGCGCCGACGTCCTCTTCGAGGACCACCGGGACACGCTGAAGTGGCAGTGGATCGCCGGCCTCGGGGCGTCCGAGCGGCGTTTCGACGAGGTGGCCATCCGCGCCGCGCGTTCCGGCGCCGATCTGGTCGGCTACCTCAACTACATCCATCCGTATCGCCTGCAGGTGATCGGCGAGCGCGAGGTGGCCTACCTCACGAGCCCCAGCGTCGAGGACAACCGGCGCCGCGTGGCGCGCATCGTCACGCTGGAGCCGCCGGTGCTGGTGGTGGCCGACGACCGGCCCGCACCCGACGAACTGCTGGCGATGTGCGAGCGCGCGCAGATTCCGATGTTCTCCACCCGGGAGTCGGCCGCCTTCGTCATCGACGTGCTGCGCGCCTACCTCTCGCGCCACTTCGCCGACCGCGCCACCATGCACGGCGTGTTCATGGACATCCTGGGCATGGGTGTGCTGATCACGGGCGAATCGGGCCTGGGCAAGAGCGAACTCGGTCTTGAACTCATCTCGCGCGGCCACGGCCTGGTGGCCGATGACGCCGTCGACCTCTACCGCATCAACCAGACCAGTGTGGAAGGCCGCTGCCCCGAGCTGCTGCAGAACCTGCTGGAGGTGCGCGGCATCGGCCTGCTCGACATCAAGGCCATCTTTGGCGAAACGGCCGTGCGCCGCAAGATGCGCCTGCAACTCATCGTGCACCTGGTGCGCCGCGAAACGCTGGAGCGTGACTACGAGCGCATGCCCTACGAGCCTCTTTACCAGGATGTGCTGGGCGTACCCGTCCGAAAGGCGGTGATCCAGGTGGTGGCGGGGCGCAACATCGCCGTGCTGGTGGAAGCTGCGGTGCGCAACACCATCCTGCAGCTGCGCGGGATCGACACCTACCAGGAATTCGTGCTGCGCCACCGCGCCGCCATGTCGCGCGACGAGTAGGGCCCCCACGCTGCGCCCCGGGGCGGCCCGGCGGTTGATCGCTCGTTCGCCGGTCAGCCTGCCACGCGCCTCAGCGTGCGTTCGGCTTGCCGCGGTGCGGGCAGTCGGTCTTGGTGCAGTTGGCGTAGAGCGAGAGCGCGTGTTCCTGCAGGGCGAAGCCGCGCGACTTGGCCACCATCTGCTGGCGCCGCTCGATCTCGGCGTCGAAGAACTCCTCCACGCGTCCGCAGTCCAGGCACACCAGGTGGTCGTGGTGCTGGCCTTCGTTGAGCTCGTACACGGCCTTGCCGGACTCGAAATTGCTGCGCGTGAGCAGGCCGGCCTGCTCGAACTGCATGAGCACGCGGTAGACCGTGGCCAGGCCGATGTCGCTGCGCTCCTCGAGGAGCACGCGAAACACGTCCTCGGCCGTCATGTGGCGCTGCTTGGCGTTGTGGAAGACCTCCAGGATCTTCAACCGCGGCAAAGTGGCCTTCAGGCCGGTGCTCTTGAGTTCTTCGAGGTTGTTGGTCATGGTGGTGGGTGCGGGCTCACTACAATGGCCGACCGATTATCGCCGGCCAAGCGCCGTCCGCATCAGGGCGTTTGCCCATGCGCCGTCCAGGGTGTCCGTTCATGTCCCTCGTTCGCCACCGCCTCCTGCCCGCACTGGCCCTTCTGGCGGCCCTCACGGGCTGCTCCTTCATCACGCCCTACAAGGTCGACATCCTGCAGGGCAACGTCGTCACGCGCGAACAGGTGCAGGCGCTCAAGCCCGGCATGGCGCGCGAGCAGGTGCGCGACATCCTCGGCTCGCCGCTGCTGGCCAGCGTGTTCCACGCCGACCGCTGGGACTACGTGTTCACCCTGCGCCGCCAGGGCCAGGAGCCGGTCCTGCGCCGCGTGGCCGTGTTCTTCAAGGATGGCGTGCTGCAGCGCCATGAGGCCGACGAGCTGCCCAGCGAGGAGGAATTCGTCGCCACGCTCGATGCACGGCGCGGCGATGGCGGCAAGCCACCCGTGCTCGAGGCCACCGAGGAGCAGCTCAAGACCTTCGCCGAGCGCAACAAGCCCCTGAACCCGCCGCCGCCCGCCAGCGCCGCCAGTGCGCCGGCCACCACCAACTTCCCACCCATCGACGGCGCGGGGGAAGCGCGATGAGCTCGGCCACCCCGCAGCGCGTCTGCATCGCCGGCGCCAGCGGCCGCATGGGCCGCATGCTCATCGAGGCCGTGCGCGCCAGCGGTGACTGCACCCTGGCCGGCGCGCTCGACGTCGCCGGCAGCCCGGCCATCGGGCAGGACGCGGGCGCCTACGCCGGCCAGGCCACCGGGGTCGCCATCACGGCCGACCTCGCTGCCGGCCTTCGCGGCAGCCACTGCCTGATCGACTTCACCCGCCCCGAAGGCACCCTGGCGCACCTGGACGCCTGCGTGGCCGCGGGCGTGAACCTGGTCATCGGCACCACCGGTTTTTCCGACGAGCAGAAGGCCCGCATCGCCGAGGCCGCACAGCGCATCGCCATTGTTATGGCGCCCAACATGAGCGTGGGCGTCAACGTCACGCTCAAGCTGCTGGAGCTGGCCGCCAAGGCCATGCCCACCGGCTACGACATCGAGATCATCGAGGCACACCACCGCCACAAGGTCGATGCGCCCAGTGGCACCGCGCTCAAGATGGGCGAGGTGATTGCCGACGCGCTGGGGCGCGACCTCAAGGACTGCGCGGTCTACGCCCGCGAAGGCGTCACCGGTGAGCGCGATCCGTCGACCATCGGCTTCGCCACCATCCGCGGCGGCGACATCGTGGGCGACCACACCGTGCTGTTCGCCGGCATCGGCGAGCGCATCGAGATCACGCACAAGTCCAGCAGCCGCGTCACCTACGCGCGGGGCAGCCTGCGCGCGGCCCGCTTCCTTGCGGGCCGCAAGAACGGCATGTTCGACATGTTCGACGTGCTCGGCCTGCGCTGAGTCCGCCGCGGCCCGCCGTGCTCGACGTCTTTCTTGCCGCCGACACCCTGGGCCGGGTCATCGGCCTGCTGCTGCTGGCCATGTCGGTGGCCAGCTGGGTGCTCATCCTCTGGAAGACCTGGCTGCTGCGCCGCGCCGCGCGAAGCCTGCCGCTGGCCACCGCCGCGTTCTGGCAGGCGCGTGACCTGGACGACGCCGAGCGCCGCCTGGCTGCGGCCGATGCCCAGGCCCTGGCGCTGCCGCTGCTGCAGGCCGCGCGCCGCCTGATCGCGCTGCCGCCCGAGGTGCTGGCCGCGCAGGGCGCGCCCGAGGCCCGCCTCACACGTGCGCTGCGCGACGCGCTGCACCACACCAACGCCCGCCTGCAGCACGGGCAGACCTTGCTCGCCAGTGTGGGCGCCACCGCCCCCTTCGTCGGGCTGCTTGGCACCGTCTGGGGCGTGCACCAGGCGTTGCTGGCCGTGGGCTTTGGCGACGAAGGCTTTCGCATCGAGGCCGTGGCCGGTCCGGTGGGCGAAGCCCTGGTCATGACCGCGGCCGGCCTCGCTGTCGCCATACCGGCCGTGCTGGGCTACAACGTGCTGGGCCGGCGCATCGCGCAGATCGAGGCCTTGCTGGAAGGGTTCGCGCACGACTTGCGGGCGCTGCTGGCACCGTCGGGCGTGTCCGCCCCTGCGCCATGAGCTTCGGCCGCCTGCCGGGCCCGCGCGATGCGCCGCCGTTTGCGGAGATCAACGTCACGCCGCTGGTGGACGTGTTCCTCGTGCTGCTGGTGATCTTCATCGTGAGCGCGCCGTTGATGGCCCAACGCCTGGCGCTGGAACTGCCGCACGCCGAAACGCCGGGGGCCACGCCTGCGGCAGCGCTCACCGCGGCCACCATCGAGCTCAATGCCCAGGGCCTGCTGCGCCTGGGGGGCGAGGCGCTGACAGAGACGGTGCTTCGCGAGCGCCTGCAGGCGCTGGGCCGCAGCCAGCCCGATGCCGAGATCCTGCTGCGCGTGGACGAGCGCGTGCCCTATGGCCGGGTGGTGGCGCTCATCGGCATGGCCCAGGCGGCCGGTTTGTCGCGCATCGGCTTCGTGGCCGAACCGGCGCCGCCCGGGCCACCCATGCGCTGAGCCGTCACACAAGCCGCACCGCGCCCGCGGCCCCGGGGGCGCGTCCTAGAATCCTTGCTCCGCCGCGGCGCCGCCGCTGGCACCGCACGCCCTCCCCATGCAAGACAAGTACGCCCCCCAAGACGTCGAGCGCAGCGCGCAGGCCCAGTGGACCGCCGCCGACGCCTACCGCGTCACCGAAGACGCCAGCAAGAACAAGTTCTACGCCTGCTCCATGCTGCCCTACCCCAGCGGCAAGCTGCACATGGGGCATGTGCGCAACTACACCATCAACGACATGCTCACGCGCCAGCTGCGCATGAAGGGCTACAACGTCCTCATGCCCATGGGCTGGGATGCTTTCGGCCTGCCGGCCGAGAACGCGGCGATCAAGAACAAGGTGCCGCCCGCGAAGTGGACCTACGACAACATCGCCTACATGAAGCGGCAGATGCAGGCCATGGGCCTGGCCATCGACTGGAGCCGCGAAGTCGCCACCTGTTCGCCCGAGTACTACCACTGGAACCAGTGGCTGTTCCTCAAGATGCTCGAGAAGGGCATTGCCTACCGCAAGACGCAGGTCGTCAACTGGGACCCGGTGGACCAGACCGTGCTCGCCAACGAGCAGGTCATCGACGGCCGCGGCTGGCGCACCGGCGCGCTGGTCGAGAAGCGCGAGATCCCGGGCTACTACCTCAACATCACCGCCTACGCGGGTGAGTTGCTCGACCACGTGCAGATCGGCAACCCCAAGGCCACGCTGAGCGGCTGGCCCGACAAGGTGCGCCTGATGCAGGAGAACTGGATCGGCAAGAGCGAGGGTGTTCGCTTCGCTTTCCCCCACCAGATCAAGGACGCGACCGGTGCCCTCATCGGCGACGGCAAGCTGTACGTGTTCACCACGCGCGCCGACACCATCATGGGCGTGACCTTCTGCGCCGTGGCGCCCGAGCACCCGCTGGCCGCCCACGCGGCGGCCAGTGACGCAAAGCTCGCTGCCTTCATCGACGAGTGCAAGAGCGGCGGCACCACCGAGGCCGAACTCGCCACGCAGGAAAAGAAGGGCCTGCCCACCGGCCTGGTGGTCACGCACCCGATCACCGGTGAGGCGGTGCCGGTGTGGGTGGGCAACTACGTGCTCATGGGCTATGGCGACGGCGCCGTGATGGGCGTGCCCGCGCACGACGAGCGCGACTTCGCGTTCGCGAAGAAATACGGCCTGAAGATCCAGCAGGTCGTCGCCGTCGAAGGCGAAGCCTTCAGCACCGACGCCTGGGCCGAGTGGTACGGCGACAAGCAGCGCGGCGTGTGTGTGAACTCCGGCGTGCTCGACGGTCTGTCGTACAAAGCCGCGGTCGACAAGGTGGCCGAACTGCTTGGCGTCCTGGGCGAGAAGAAAACCACCTGGCGCCTGCGCGACTGGGGCATCAGCCGCCAGCGCTACTGGGGCACACCGATCCCCATCATCCACTGCCCCGAGCACGGCGCCGTGCCCGTGCCCGAGAAGGACCTGCCGGTCGTGCTGCCCGAGGACTGCGTGCCAGATGGCAGCGGCAACCCGCTCAACCACCACGAGGGCTTTCACGCCGGTGTGGTGTGCCCGGTGTGCGGTGCCAAGGCACGTCGCGAGACCGACACCATGGACACCTTCGTGGATTCGTCCTGGTACTTCATGCGCTACTGCGACCCGAAGAACCCGGACGCGATGGTGGCCGGCGGCACCGACTACTGGATGCCGATGGATCAATACATCGGCGGCATCGAGCACGCCATCCTGCACTTGCTGTATGCGCGCTTCTGGACCAAGGTCATGCGCGACCTGGGGCTCGTGAAGATCGACGAACCCTTCACCCACCTGCTCACGCAGGGCATGGTGCTCAACCACATCTACAGCCGGCGCAACGAGAAGGGTGGCAAGGAATACTTCTGGCCGCACGACGTCGAGAACACCTTCGATGAAGGCGGCAAGGTCGTCGGCGCGAAGCTCAAGCACGCGGTGGGTGATCTGCCCGCGGGCACGCCGATCGACTACGAGGGCGTGGGCACGATGTCCAAGTCCAAGAACAACGGCGTCGACCCGCAGGACCTGATCGAGAAGTACGGCGCCGACACCGCGCGCCTGTACACCATGTTCACCGCGCCGCCCGAGGCCACGCTGGAGTGGAATGACGCCGCGGTGGAGGGCAGCTACCGCTTCCTGCGTCGCGTGTGGACGCACGGCCACAAGCTCGCGCAAGCGGGCATCACCGGCGCGCAAGCGGTTGCGGTCGATGCGGGCGGGCTTTCCAAGGCCGCCAAGGCGCTGCGCCTGGAGATCCACACCGTGCTCAAGCAGGTGGACTACGACTACCAGCGCATGCAATACAACACCGTGGTGTCGGGCGCCATGAAGATGCTCAACGCGCTGGAAGGCTTCCAGCCCGAAGGCGCGGCAGATCAGGCCGCCGCGGCCGAGGGCTTCGGCATCCTGCTGCGCTGCCTGTACCCGGCCACGCCGCACGTCACCCACGTGTTGTGGCACGAACTCGGCTACCCCGGCACGCTGCTGGACGCCTCCTGGCCGCAGGCCGACGAGGCCGCACTGCAGCGCGACGAGATCGAGCTGGTGCTTCAGATCAACGGCAAGCTGCGCGGGGCCATCACCGTGCCCGCCAGTGCCGACAAGGCGGCCATCGAAGCCGCAGCGCTGGCCAGCGAGGCCTTCGTGAAGCAGGCCGCGGGTGCCACGCCCAAGAAGGTGGTGGTGGTGCCGGGGCGCTTGGTGAACGTGGTGGTCTGAGCATGCTGCAACGCCGCCTCGCGCTTGCCGCCATCGCCGCCCTGGCGCTGCCCGCTTGCGGCTTCCAGTTGCGCCAGGCGCCGAAGTTCGCCTTCAGCGCGCTGCGCGTGGCGGGCAGCGAATCCTCGGCCACGTCGGTGGCGTTGCGCCGCGAGCTGCAGATCAACGGCCTGCGCGTGCTCACCAGCGCCGACCCGGCGGCGCCTGCGGCCACGCCATCGCCCGTGGTGTTGCGCGTGCTGCTTGACCAGCGCGAGCGCGCCGTGGTCGGGCAGACCGCTTCGGGCCAGGTGCGCGAGTTGCAGTTGCGCACGCGTTTCCGCTTCAACCTGCAGACCAGCGACGAGCGCATCCTGATCGACGACACCGATCTGCTGCTCGAGCGCGACCTGAGCTTCAACGAGACCCAGGTGCTTGCCAAGGACGCCGAGGAGCAACTGCTCTATCGCGACATGACCAGCGACATCGTGCAACAGGTGGTGCGCCGCCTCGCTGCGGTGGACCGCATCTGACGCGGGCTCACCGATGCAGGTAGCGGCCAATCAGCTCGGTGCCCATCTGCAGCGCGGCCTGCGCAGCCTCTACACGCTCTACGGCGACGAGCCGCTGCTGATCCAGGAAGCGGGCGACGCCATCCGTGCGGCGGCGCGCGCGCAAGGGCACACCGAGCGCACCGTGCACACCATGGCCGGCGCGCACGCCGACTGGTCGGCTGTGATCGCCAGTGGCGCCTCGCTCAGCCTGTTCGCCGACAAGCAGATCGTCGAAGTCCGCGTGCCCTCGGGCAAACCCGGCAAGGACGGCTCGGCCGCGCTGCAGCAACTGGCCGAAGCGGCCGATGGCAACGACAGCACGCTGACCCTGGTGGTGCTGCCGCGGCTGGACATGGCCACGCAAAAGAGCGCCTGGTTCGCCGCACTCGACGCCCACGGCGTCACCGTGCGCGTCGACCCGGTGGACCGCAAGGCGCTGCCGCAGTGGATTGCGCAGCGCCTGCAGGCCCAGGGCCAGCGTGTGGCCGCGGGCGCGGAAGGCCAGCGCACGCTCGCCTTCTTTGCCGACCGCGTGGAAGGCAACCTGCTCGCCGCACACCAGGAGATCCAGAAACTCGCGCTGCTGCACCCGGCGGGCGAACTGGGCTTCGAGCAGGTCGAATCGGCCGTGCTCAACGTGGCCCGCTTCGACGCCTTCAAGCTCGCCGAGGCCGTGTTGGGCGGCCAGGTGGCGCGCGCGCAGCGCATGCTCGATGGCCTGCAGGCCGAAGGCGAAGCGCCGGTGCTGGTGCACTGGGCGCTGGCCGAAGACATCCGCACCCTGAACCGCGTGCGCACCGCACTCGACGCCGGCCGCCCGCTGCCGCTGGCCCTGCGCGAAAGCCGCGTCTGGGGCCTGAAGGAAAAGCTCGTCGAACGCGTGTTGCCGCAACTGAGCGCCGCGCAACTCGCGCGCTGGCTCGACGACGCGCACACCGTCGACGGCATCGTCAAGGGCCTCAAGACGCCCGACTGGCCGGCCGACCCGTGGCAGGCGCTGCACCAGCTCGCGATGAAAGTGGCGCGCGCCTGCGCGCTGCGTTGACCTGAGGTCAGTCCCTGCGGCTCGCGTGTAAAGAGCCGTGCCTTTGTGTATCCGCCCCGGTGCGAATGACACCTCCGGTAACAAGCCCCCTGGCCGGCACGGCTAGATTGGTGCCGAAAGGAGTGAGCACATGGACAAGTCGATGATCAAAGGCATTGCACTGGGCGGTCTCGCCATGGTGATCGTGGGGGCGGGTGCGGTGGGCGGCTACCAGACGCTGGCCAAGCCGCAGACCGCAGAGGTCGTGGCCGTGAAGGAAGTGATGACCACCGTCGTCACGCCGCGCGAGGTGTGCGAGGACGTGGCCGTGCAGCGCCAGGCCCCCGTGAAGGACCCGAACCGCATCACCGGCACGGTGGTGGGCGGGCTGGCGGGTGGCCTGCTGGGCAGCCAGATCGGCGGCGGCAGCGGCAAGAAGGTGGCCACCGTGGCCGGTGCCGTGGCCGGCGGCTACGCGGGCAATCAGGTACAAAAGGGCATGCAGGAGCGCGATGTCACCACCACCACGGAGCGGCGCTGCCGCACGGTGAACGACAAGAGCCAGAAGCTCAGCGGCTACGACGTGACCTACCGACTCGATGGCCAGAGCGGCACGGTGCGCACCAGCTTCAAACCCGGTGCCACGCTGCCGGTGAAGGACGGCAAGGTCGACACCACCGGGCCAGACGCCGCGAAGTCCTGATCGCGCAGCGCCCGGCGTTCAACGCGCCGCGCCGGGCAGCGCCCCGGTGCGAAACGCCGATGGCGTCACGCCCGTGTGTTCGCGAAACACGCGGCTGAAGTGCGCGGTGTTGTTGAAGCCCCAGGAGAACGCGATCTCGGTGATGGTGCGCTCGGCGCGCCGCGGGTCGGCCAGGTCGCGCATGCAGGCCTCGATGCGCTGGCGCTGGATGTACTGCGCCAGCGTGTCGTCCTCGGCGCTGAAGGCCTTGTGCAGGTGGCGCTTGCTGCAGTTCATGGCACTGGCGATGTGGTCGAGCGAGAGGCCCGGGTCGCGCAGGTGGCGGCCGATGTGCACGCGGATGCGGTCGCGAAACGCCTCGAGTTGCGTGCGCCCGTCGGCGCGGCCGGCCAGCTCCAGCAGCGACAGGCGCACCAGCTCCACGATGGCCTCGCCCGCGCCGCGCGCGGCGGCCTCGCTCATGCCCGGCAGTTCCTGGTAGGTGGTGCGCATGGTCTCCAGTGCCACGCGCGCGATGCCGCTCACGCCGCCGATCTGGCGCGCCATCAGCGGCTCCAGCGACAGCCCGCGCTCACTGAGCTGCTCGCGCGGCAGCATCACGATCAGGTGTTCCACGCGCTCGGGGTTGGCCACCGCGTAGTGGTTGGTGGTGTCGTAGATCGACCAGCCGCCCGGGCGCACCCAGGCCTCGCGCCCGGCTTGCGCCACGCCGGCACTGCCGCGCCAGGGTGCCACGATCTTCAGGTACGGCCGCTCGCTCGCGCGGGCCTGGCGGTCGCTCTTGATCACGCGGTGGCGGTTGGCCTCCAGCCGGGTGAGCATCACGTCGCCGGCACGCGACGCGCTCATGTGGCCCTCGAATTCGGTGTCGCCATACAGGTCCGAGTCGAGCCCGCCGAAATGCGTCCACACCCACTCGCGCCAGATGGCGGCGCGCTCGGCCGGCGCCACGGCGTCGGTGCTCATCGGGCTGGGGTTGCTCATATGGGCGATTGTCCCGCCCCCGGCATGCCCCCGCGGCACGTTCCGGATTGCGGGTAAACCCGCATCGCCATGCGCGATTGGTCAAGCAGACAGTGCGTCTTCGGTATAGCGGCGGCGCGGGGGTTTTCCTACGATGCGGCTGTCCGAGGAAACCCCCAACATCAGGAGACAAGCCATGGCCTTGAGCAACCGCCGAGTGATGATCCAGCAGACCGCCGCCGCCGTGGGTGCGATGGCGGTCGCCCCGCAACTGATGGCCCAGAACGCGCCCGTGCGCATCGGCTACACCATGGCCCGCACCGGCCCGTGGACCGGTGGTGCCCAGACCAGCCAGGAGCCCAACTTCCTGCTCTGGGCCGAGCAACAGAACGCCGCCGGTGGCCTGGACGTGAAGGGCGTGCGCCGCCGCATCGAGCTCATCAGCAGCGACGACCGCAGCGACGTGGAAACCGTGGTGCGCACCTACGAAAAGCTCATGGGCAGCGACAAGGTCGATCTGGTGCTGCCGCCCTGGGGCTCCAACGCCAACTTTGCCGTCGCGCCGCTGGCCAACCGCTTCGGCTACCCCTTCCTCGCGCCCACCGCGCTCTCCAAGCGCCTGGTCGAACTCAAGCTGCCGTACTTCTTCCTGCTGCTGCAGCAGCCCAAGCCGATGTGCGACGCGCTGGTCGACATGCTCAAGGCCAACGGCGCCAAGACCGTGGCCTGCATCTACGTGGACGACCTCTTCGGCCTGGAGAACTACGCCGCGCTCAAGGTGGCGCTGCAAGGCAGTGGCATCCAGCTCGTGCAGGACACCAGCTACCCCGGTGGCGTGAAGGATCTTGGCCCCACGCTGCGCAGCATCAAGGACAAGAACCCCGACGCGTTCGTGGGCTTCACCTACCCGCCCGACACCATTCTTGCGAGCCGTCAGAGCAAGGAGATCGGCTTCAACCCGAAGTTCTTCTACGCGTCGGTGGGCACCGCCTTCCCGCTCTACAAGAACGTCATGACGCCGGCCGGCGCCGAGGGCGTGCTCGGCATGGGTTCGTGGAACAGCAAGACCAGCCCCGGCGCCAAGGCCTACTTCGACGCCCACGTGGCGAGCCAGAAGAAGGAACCCGATCGCTGGGCCAGCGGTGCCGCCTGGGCCGGCCTGGAGATCCTCACCAACGCCGTCAAGACGCACGGCCTGGATCGCAAGGCCATCCGCGACTACGTGGCCAACACCACGCACAAGACCATCATCGGCGACATCCGGTTCCAGGGCAGCGAGAACGTGGGCACGCCGGGCACCGTGGGCCAGTGGCAGAACGGTGAGTTCGAGGTGGTGTGGCCCAAGCAGGTGGCCACCGCGGCCTTGAACGCGAACAAGCCCGCCTGGAAGTAAAGACCACCACCGCGCCGCGCCTGCGGCGCGCCACCCCCTCAAGGGGGCAATGCCTGCGGCCCGGCAAAGCCGGATCCGCGGCATTCCCGATAACTCCCCCGCACTTGCTGCATGTCCTTCTCTTCCTGGATCGAACTCATCGCCTCCGGCCTCATCACCGGGGGCATTTACGCGCTGGTCGCGCTGGGCCTGAACCTGCAGTACGGGCTCATGCGCATCCTGAACATCGCGCACGGTGAGTTCCTGATGGTGGGCGCCTTCATCACCTGGATGGTGGCGGCCACCTTCGGTCTCTCGCCGCTGTGGATGATCCCGGTCTCCTTCGCGCTGCTGTTCGGCATCGGTGTCGCGGTGCACTGGCTGTGTTTCCGTCGGCTCACCGCGACTTCACCCAACCTTGACGTGTTCGAGGCGCGCGGTCTCATGGTGGCCTTCGGCCTCATGTTCCTGGTGCAGAACGCCATCAGCTGGATCTGGGGTGGCGACCTGCGCGGCTACGACTTCCTCACCCAGCCGTTCGCCATCCCGCTGCCCGGCGGGCAGGCGCAGTTCGCGGTGAACAAGCTGCTGGTGTTCGGCCTGGCGCTGCTCTTCGCCACGGCGCTCATCGTGCTGTTGCGCACCACGCTGCTGGGCAAGGGCGTGCGCGCGCTCATGCAGTCGCCCACCGGCGCACAGCTCATGGGCATCGACACCAAACGCCTGCACCCGCTCATGTTCGGCATCGGCCTGGGCCTGTCGGGCGTGGCCGGTTGCCTGCTCTCCATGGCCTACACCATCAGCCCGTCCATGGGTGAGCCCTACACCGTCACGGCGCTGATCGTCATCACCCTCGGTGGCTTCGGCAGCATGGGCGGCGCGCTGGCGGGCGGCCTGTTGCTCGGCGTCATCGAGGCCATCGGCATGCACTTCACCAACCCCTCGCTCAAGGCCTTGCTGAGCTACATCGTGTTCATCGGCGTGCTGCTGCTGCGCCCTGAAGGTCTGTTCTCGCGCAAAACCAGAAAAGCATGACCCCCACGCTCGTCACTTCGTGTACGTCGCTGCCCCCCGAGGGGGCGGTTGGCTCTTTGGGGCGGCCCGGCGGAGCCAACGCATGACCTCCAGACAGTTCCTCATCCGCGACCTGCTCGTGCTGTTCGGCCTCACCGGCTGGGCCGTGGCGCTGCCCGGCTTTGCCAGCGAGTTCGTCGTCTCGATGGCGCTCACCTGCCTGATGTACATCGCCCTCTCGTCGAGCTGGGCGCTGTTCTGCGGCACCACTCGCTACCTCTCGCTTGCCACCTCGGCCTTCTTCGGCATCGGCGCCTACACCAGCGCCATCGGGCTGGAGACGCTGAGCTGGCCGGTCGCCATTGCCGCGGGTGCAGGCATCGCAGCGGTGGTCGCCATCGTCATGGGTGCGGCCGTGCTGCACCTGCGCGGCACCTACTTCGCGGTGCTCACCTTCGGCATGACGGAGCTCATCCGCCACGCCATCAGCTACTTCGAGAAAAGCGTCACCGGCACCGTGGGCCGCGTGCTCATGGTGGTGCCCGAGCGCGACACCATCTACTTCACCGTGCTGCTGCTCGCGGTGCTGGCGGTGTTCCTCTCCATCTGGATCCGCCGCACGCGCTTCGGCCTGGCCATGCAGGGCATCGGTGCCGACGAGCAGCGCGCGCAGACGCTTGGTGTGAACACACGATTGGTGAAGACGGCCGGCTTCGCGCTCACCGCGGCCATCGCGGGCGCCGTGGGCGCGGCCATGAGCGTGCGCTGGACCTACATCGACCCGCACACCGTCTTCAACCCCTTCATCGGCTTCCAGACGGTGCTGATCGCGCTCATCGGCGGTGCCATGACGCTGTGGGGCCCGCTGATCGCGGCCATCGTGTTCAGCCTGCTCGCCGAAACCCTGCGCCTGCAGGTGCCGCAGATCTACATGATGTCGCTCGGCCTGCTGCTCATCCTCTCGGTGCTGTACCTGCCGGGTGGCCTGGCCTCGGTGCGCAGCGACACCTTCAAGGGTTGGTGGCGCGACCTCAAGGCCTGGTGGAAAGAGACGAAGGACGACCTGAGCGGCGAGACCGAGCGCCGCAAGCAGCGCGAGAAGAAGCAGCGAGAGGCGCGTCATGTCTACTGATCGGATACACCCCCGCCGCGCTTCGCGCGACCCCCTCAAGGGGGCGATGCCAGAGGCCCGGCAAAGCCGGTTCCTCGGCATCCCTGGATGGCGCTTCGGTTTGCGCGGCGTTGCTCGCGTCGACGGAAGGGGTGGCTGACATGTCAACTCAAGCGCTTCTCGAAGCCAGGGACATCACCGTGCGCTTCGGCGGCCTCACGGCTGTCGACAACGTGAGTGCGACCTTCATGCCCGGTGAACTGGTGGGCATCATCGGCCCCAACGGCGCCGGCAAGACGACCTTCTTCAACGCTGTCTCGGGCGTCACCAAACCCACCAGCGGCCGGCTTGAGCTGCGCGGCCGCTCGCTGGCCGGCAAGGCGCCGCACCGGTTTGCGGCGCACGGCCTGGCGCGCACCTTTCAAACGCCGCGCACCTTCGGCGACATGCTGGTGCGCGACAACATCGCCTTCGGCCTCAAGTTCGCGGGCAAGCGCCGGCGCGAATACATCTTCTGGGGCGACGAGATCGGCGTGCCCTGGGTGCTGCGCACGCCAGAGAGCATCCTCGGCCTGATCGGCCTGAGCGAACAGGCCGACCTGCCGGCCGCCGCCATCACGCCCTCGCAGCAACGCCTGCTGGAGATCGGCATGGCGCTGGCCACGCGGCCCAAGCTGCTGCTGCTGGACGAAGTGGCCGCGGGCCTGACCGAAAACGAAGTGGAGGAGATGGCGCGTCTGATCCGCCGCCTGCGCGACGAGCTCGACCTCACCGTGGTGTGGATCGAGCACGCCGTGAGCACGCTGCTGCGCCACGTGGAGCGCGTCATCGTGCTGCACCAGGGCCGCAAGATCGCCGACGACGTGCCGCGTGCGGTGATCCGCAACCCCGAGGTGATCGAGGCCTACCTGGGCGACGAGATGAGCGAACCCGAGAACGAAGGGGCCGCAGCATGATGTGGCACCGTGAAACCCCGTTCCGCCTGGGTGGCGCGAAGCAGGCGCACTTGAAGGTCGATGGCCTGAGTGCGGGCTACGGCGCCTTCCTGGTGCTGCGCGACCTCAAGCTCGAAGCGCGCCCCGGCCTCACCGTGGTGCTGGGCCCCAACGGCGCCGGCAAGACCACGCTGCTCAAGGCGCTCAACGGCCTCATCCCACGCCAGGGCACGGTGCTGTTCGACGGCGAGGAACTGCCCGAGAAGACGCACGAGATCGTGGAAACCGGTGTGGCCCTGGTGCCCGAAGGCCGCCAGCTCTTCCCGCAGATGACCGTGACCGAGAACCTGGAGCTTGGCGGCTGGCTGGTGCCCAAGGCCGAGCGCGCACGCCGCATCGAACAGGCCTTCAACGATTTTCCGAAACTGCGCGAACGCGCGAACCAGTTGGCCGGCACCATGAGCGGCGGCGAGCAGCAGATGGTGGCCGTGGCGCGCGCCATGATGTGCGCGCCACGCCTCTTGATGCTCGACGAACCCTCGCTCGGCCTGGCGCCGAAGATGGTGGACGAACTGCTCGCCATCGCGCGCCGCATTGCGGATGCCGGCACCACCGTGCTGATGGTGGAGCAGAACGTGAAGAAGGCGCTCGCCGTGGCCGACCGCGGCTACGTGCTCGAGCGCGGCGCCATCGTGGCCAGCGGCCCCGCGAAACTGCTGGCGCGCTCCACCGTCATCCGTGAGGCCTACCTCGGGGCCGACAAGGACCCCGCCACCGGCACCACCAACGCCGCCGACGCGGTGAGCCGCCGCAAGGCCGCCGTGACCACTTAGAGCCGCCGCAAGGCCGCCGTGACCACTTAGTCCGTTCGGCCTGAGCTTGTCGAAGCCCTCATGAGCCCTTCGACAAGCTCAGGGCGAACGGGAATCAGAGACTCAACGAAGGAGAACCCCCATGTCCGACATGTCCATGCTCATCAACGGCCTGAAAGTCACGGCCGAAAAAGGCGCCACCTTCGAGCGGCGCAACCCGCTGGACGGCAGCGTGGCCACGCGCGCGCCCGCCGCCAGCCCGGCCGACGCCGTGATGGCTGTCGAGGCCGCGGCCGAAGCCTTCAAGACCTGGAGCGAAACCGGCCCCGGCGAACGCCGTGCGCTGCTGTTGAAAGCGGCCGACGCGCTCGAGGCCAAGACGCCCGAGTTCATCAAGGCCGTGGCCGCTGAAACCGGCGCCACCGCCATGTGGGCCGGTTTCAACTGCTTCCTGGCCGCCGGCATGATCCGCGAGGCCGCGGCACTCACCACGCAGATCTCGGGCGAGCTGATCCCGTCCGACGTGCCCGGCAACCTGGCCATGGGCGTGCGCCAGCCCGCGGGCGTGGTGCTCGGCATCGCACCGTGGAACGCGCCCATCATCCTGGGCGTGCGCGCCATCTGCGTGCCGCTGGCGTGTGGCAACACCGTCATCCTGAAGGGCAGCGAGAACTGCCCGCGCACCCACCAGCTCATCATCGAATCGTTCCAGGACGCGGGCTTCCCCGCCGGCGTGGTGAACTACATCACCAACGCCCCGGCCGACGCCGGCGCCGTGGTGGAAGCCATGGTGGCCCACCCCGCGGTGCGGCGCGTCAACTTCACCGGTTCCACCAAGGTCGGCAAGATCATCGCCATGACCTGTGCGAAGTACCTCAAGCCCGTGGTGCTGGAACTCGGTGGCAAGGCGCCCATGGTCATCCTCGACGATGCCGACATCGACGACGCAGTCAACGGCGCGGCCTTCGGCAGCTTCGCCAACAGCGGTCAGATCTGCATGAGCACCGAACGCATCATCGTGGACAACAGAATAGCCGACGAGTTCGTGAAGAAGTTCGGCGACAAGGCGAAGAACCTGCCCCTGGGCGACCCGCGCAAGCCCGAGCCCGTGGTGCTGGGCTCGGTGATCGGCATGAACACGGTGAACTTTTGCAACGAGCTCATCGACGACGCGCTGGCCAAAGGCGCCAAGCTGGTGTGCGGCGGCAAGAGCACCGACACCCTGATGCCCGCCACCGTGCTTGACCATGTCACACCCGAGATGCGCATCTACCGCGAAGAGACCTTCGGCCCGCTCAAGTGCATCGTGCGCGTGAAGAACACCGAAGAAGCCATCGCCTGCGCCAATGACAACGAGTACGGCCTGTCCGCCGCCGTCTTCGGCAAGGACATCGCGCGCGCTTTCAATGTCGCCCGCAAGATTGACAGCGGCATCTGCCACGTCAACGGGCCCACCGTGCACGACGAGGCGCAGATGCCCTTCGGCGGCGTCAAAGGCTCCGGCATCGGCCGCTTCGGCGGCAAGGCCGGCATCGCCGAGTTCACCGAGCTGCGCTGGATCACCGTGCAGACCACGCCGCGCCACTACCCGTTCTGATCGGCGGCCAACGAACCGCGAGGAGGAGGGCAAAGGCCCTGGAGGCGAGTGCTTCCAGGGCCTTTGGTTTTGAGGCGCGCCGTCGAATGGCGGAGACCTCAGGCCGTCAGCGCAGCCGGACCGGTACCCGACGCCAGCCGCCCAGGGGATAGGTTTCGCGCTGCGGCCCGGCCTCTGGCGCGGGATCGATGTGCGTCGTGGCGCTCAGCAGCGCCCTGGTGGCGACGACCAGTTCCATCGTCGCCAGCGTGCGCCCCGGGCAGGCGTGGATGCCGGTGCCGTAGACGAGGTTGTGGGGCGCGTTGCGCTCGGGCTGGTAGGCGTCGGGATCGCCGAAAACAGCCTCGTCGCGGTTGGCGGACGTCCAGTTGAGGTACACGAAGGTGCCGGCGGCGAGTTCATGATCCCCGATGCGCACGGCCCGTGTCGTCACCCGCCGGTTGACCAAGAACGGGTCGTCGATGCGCAGCATCTCGTCGATCGCCGACGCGAGGTCCTGGGGGCGGTCCCGCAGCGCCTGCTGCACATCCGGGTGGGTGGCGAGGAACCAGACGACGACACCCAGTGCGGCTGCCATCGATGCGAGGTCGCCTGCGGTCCAGTTGCGCAGGATGGAGACGATGTCGGCTTCGCCGAGGGGCTGCCCGTCGAGCGTTGCGGCCAGCAATGCGGTGGTCGGATCGTCGGGGGCGGCCTTGCCCAGCGCGTATCGCCGGCGCAGCTGCTCGCGGATGATCTCGTCGAACGCCGCGGCAACGGCGGCGTTGCGTGCGGTGTCGCCGCTGCGTGTGGCGGCATGGTTGTCGGCCATCCAGGCGAGCAGTTCGTCTTCGATCCCCTGCCACCCCAGCCAGGCCGTCTGCGCACGCACGGCGAAGGGGCGGCCGATACCGGCGACCGCATCGATCACCGCGCCACGCGGCAGCGCGGTCACGATGGCATCGGCGATCGAGCGCACGCGGGGCTCCAGCGTGGCGATCCGCTCCGGTGCGAAGAAGCCGTCGACGAGGGCGCGCCAGGGCGAATGCTCGGGGGGATCCATCCCGTTCGGGACCACGCGCCGCGACGACACGGCGGACGAGAAGGTCTGCGGATCGTGCGCCGCATCGACGATGTCGGCGTGCCGGAACAGCGTGACGCCGCGCGGCGACCGAGCCAACGCACAGGCGGTGCGCTGGCGGTCATAGGCACCCAGTTGGTCGTCAAGCACCTCGGGCGACAGCGGCGCCCAGTCCGGTATCGGGGCGGTCATGGCGTCATCTTCGCATGGGTTGTGCGCGCCCTTGCGCTCCTGGGTCAGGGACGCTCAGTCGAAGTCGACCGGCTGACCCTGGGCGTCGAACGGCAGGAAACCACCGACCCGCCCGGACTGAATGGACTCGACCATGCGCTGCAGTGGCGCGCTGGCGTCGGCGCTGGTCGGAGGGCGACCGGCAGTGCCCGACAGCGCGGCGACGAAGACGATGTCCCAGGCGGGGCCGGCCCTTCGCGATTCCGCCAGCAGCGCGTCGAAAGAGGACACCTCGGCGAGCGACTTGTCAACGCACATCAGCGGAGTCAGTGTCCCGCCTTGGCCGGCCTGGAACTGCGCACGTTGCTCGGGTGTGGCGTCGTCGGGCAGGTCGGCGGAGGTGAACACGAACAGCAGCCGCTGCGGCTCGGCTTGTTGGCGCGCGGCGAGCAGCAGGTCCTCGAAGCTGGTGATTTGCATGGATGACTCCGGCTGATGACTTTCCTGAAGACAAGAACCATCGTACCGGCAACGGGCCCGTGAGGCGTTGCGCGGCAAGGGCCGCGCCCGGTGACAGTGAAATCCCGGTCGATGGGTGTCACCGGTGCCGGATCGTTGTCTCTGTCGTCCCGTTCGGCGCGTCGACCCATTGCGGGAATGGCGGGAATTGCGGGAGTTGCCGGGATTGCCAGAAATGCCAGATGCCAAAGGCGACCGCAGCAGCCAGCAGCAGGACGGCGAGCCAGGCGCGGTTCTTCGCAACCAGATCGGACCCTTTGCCGGGCACGCGCCCGGTGAGCATGGGCCGGGCCAGGTTCTGGCGGCGCAGCAGGCTCAGCGTGGCGAGCAGGCCGAGGTGCAGGGCCACCAGCATCAGCAGCGCGTTGCCGAAGAACTCGTGCACCTCTTCCAGCCAGTCGCCGCCCAGGGCGTTGCCCCAGTCGTTGTAGGTGGCGTACCCGCTGAGCGCCAGCGGCAACACCAGCAACAGCATGGTCAGGATGGCCAGCCCGGTCGCCAGGGCGCCGCCCTGGCGCCAGTTCACCGCGCCCGGCGAGCGAGCCGACACCAGGGCGCGCAGCCACGCGCCGGTACCGGCCACCCGGCGCCACAACAGGCCCAGGCGGGCGTGGCGCGGGCCAACGGCGCCGTAGAGCAACCGGAACCCGAGCAGGCCCGCAAAGGTGTAGCCCAGCGTGGCGTGCAGCAGCCGCCAGTGCTCGCTTTCGGCCGTCAGGTAGGCGCCGGCAAACGTCAGCGCAAACAACCAGTGGAACATTCGCGTCGGTGCGTCCACGACGCGCCGGGTGGGGGCGGGGCTGGTCGCCGGTGTTGCGGCGGCGATGGGTGATGTCGCTGAGGTGGGGCTCGTCATGGTGGGTTCCTTCGGTCTGGTCAGTCGTTCCAGGCGCGGCGCTGGCGTGGCGTCAGGCCGGCGGGCATGCGCAGGTCGTCGTCGAAGCGGCCCTGCTCGGCGCCGACGTGGCAGGCCGCGCAGTTGGCGGCGCTTTTCACGCTGGGCAGTTGCCACACCGCGGGCTCGATCTCGCGGTGCTTGCGCTCGAACCACGCGGCGCGCGTGATGCGGTCCTGCGGCGGTTCCTGTGCGGCACGTTGGCCGTCCGCTGCGTGGGCCTGCAGCCAGGTACTCAGTTGCGTCACTGTGGCGGCGTCGATCGATGCGTCGGTGCCGTAGTGGTGGTCCAGCCCGCTCATCAGCCGCTGCCACGAGCGGGCAGGCAGCATGCCCGGCGGGTAGGCGACGTGGCACGACGCGCATTCCTGTGGGTAGGCCGTCGGTACGGTGCGTGGCATGGCGCGCCCGCTGTCGGCGAAGGCGGCACCCAGCGTGCACAGGCCGCAGGCCGTGGCCAGCAGGGCGCGAAGAATCGGCTGTTTCATGGCGTCGCTCGCGGTGCGCGGTGGGTGGGGCGCAGGCTGTCGAGGTAAGCCAGCACGTCGGCCTTCTCCGCGGCGCTGCATTCGCGCGACAGCACGTCCTTGCAATTGCGGCGGAACCACTTCTCTACCCGGGCCGCATCGGTGAAGGCTTCGGCGTTGAAGGCCGGCGCCAGGGGTTTGAGGGCCTTGCCGGTGTTGGCGTGCTTGCCCGGGCCGGTGGGCGGCGTGCCGTGGCAGGACGCGCATGACCATTCCCCGCCGTGGCGGTTGTTGAAGAAGGTGGCGCCCCGATCGGCTTGGCCCGGCTGGCCGGCCTGCGCGCTCCACTGCGCCATCTGTTGCGCGATCGAGGTGTCTGCGGCAAAGGCGGACAGGCCCGGCAGCATGGCCAGGGGCAGCGCCAGGATGAGGTGATTGAGGGGATTGAGGCGGCGGCGTATCAAGTGGGTTCTCCGGCAGCAACGGTGAACCGCAGTGTGCGAAGCGGCGCCTGAACCGGGCCTGAAGCCCGCGTTCATCTGCCGTTCAGCTTGTGCTGGCGACAATGGCCCGCATGACACACCGCACTCCACTCCTCCCCATGCTGGCGCTGTGTGCGCCTTTGCTGCTGGTCAGCGCACCCGCGCTCGCCGACCGCGACCACGACCAGGCCCGTGCCGCCGTACAGGCGGGCAAGGTGCTGCCCTTGAAGACGCTGCTGGAGCGCATCGAGCGAGACCACCCGGGACAGGTGCTCGAGGTCGAACTCGAGCAGGAGCGCGATCGCTGGGTGTACGAGATCAAGCTGTTGCAACCCGACGGCAAGTTGCTCAAGCTCGAACTCGACGCCGCCACCGCCCAGGTGCTGCGGCGCGAGGAACGCACCCGCCCGTAAGCTTTGCCAGCGCCACCCGCCACGCCGTGAGACTGCTGCTCGTCGAAGACGATCCGACCCTGCGCGCGCAGATTCGCACCGGCCTGCAGGAGGCCGGCTACGCGGTCGACGAGGCCGACAACGGCCGCGATGCCCACTTCCAGGGCGACACCGAAACCTACGACGCCGTTGTGCTTGACCTCGGGCTGCCGCTGCTCGATGGCTTGAGCGTGCTCAAGCGTTGGCGCGACGCCGGCCGTGCCATGCCGGTGCTGATCCTCACCGCGCGCGACAACTGGAGCGAGAAGGTGACCGGCATCGACGCCGGGGCCGATGACTACCTGACCAAGCCGTTCCACATGGAGGAGCTGATTGCGCGCATTCGCGGGCTGATCCGCCGCGCCGCCGGCCAGGCGTCTGCGCTGCTGCGCTGCGGCGACCTCACGCTGGATACCCGCAGCGGCCGCGTGACGGACCTGGGCCAGGTGGTGCCGCTCACGAGCCACGAGTTCAAGGTGCTGGAATACCTCATGCACCGCCCGGGCACCGTGGTCTCGCGCACGGAGTTGACCGAACACATCTACGCGCTGGATGGCGACCGCGACTCCAACACCATCGAGGTGTTCGTGGCCCGCTTGCGCCGCAAGCTGCCGTCGGCGTTGATCGAGACCGTGCGCGGCCGGGGCTACCGCTTGGGGGTGGCGTGAGGCGCTGGGCCGGCTCGCTGCGGCTGCGCTTGCTGGGTGCCACGCTAGCCACGTTGGTGGTGGCGCTGGTGGGTGCGCATGCGTGGCTCGGCGGTATGTTTCGCGACCATGTGCTGCAGCAGTTCGAGGTGTCCTTGTCGCAGCAGCTCGATCAACTGACGGCGCGCCTGGAGTTCGACGCCGGCGGCCGGCCCTTCATCGACCCGCGCGGCATGAGCGATCCGCGCTGGGAGAAAGCCTATTCCGGCCTGTACTGGCAGGTCGAGCGCATGCCCGGCGGAGCCGAAGCGCCGCGCGACATGCTGCGCTCGCGCTCGCTCTGGGACGCGGCCCTGCCGTTGCCCGACGACGCGCCCCCGGACGAAGCGCTGGCCGACGGTGCGCTGCACCGGCACGACAGCACCGGCCCGCGCGGTGAGCGCCTGCGTGTGATCGAACGCTCGCTGCAGGCGCCGGCGCCGGCCACCTCGCGCTGGCGTCTGGCGGTGGCCGGCGACGTGCAAGGGACGATGGCCGCGGTGGACCACTTCAGCGGTGTGCTGGCCGCGTCGCTCGGTGGCCTCGGCCTGCTGCTGGCGCTGGCGGCCTGGGCGCAGGTGGCCGTGGGGCTGGCACCGCTGCAGGCCATGCAGGCGGGTCTGCAGCGCGTCAGAAGCGGGCAGGCGCAGCGGTTGCAAGGGCGCTTTCCGTCGGAGGTGCAGCCGCTGATCGACGAATTCAATGGCGTGCTCGACCGCAATGCCGAAGTGGTGCAGCGCGCACGCGCCCATGCCGGCAACCTCGCACACGCGCTCAAGACGCCGCTGGCCATCCTGGGGCAGGCGGCGCGCGAGGAAGGGCCGACCGCCTTCGCCAACCTAGTGGGCGACCAGGTGCGGGTGGCCCAGCGCCACATGCAATGGCACCTGGCCCGCGCGCGCGCGGCAGCCACGCAGCACCTGCCAGGGCAGCGCACCCGGGTGGAACCCGTGGTGAGCGGCCTGATGCGGGCCATGGGCAAACTGCATGCAGAGCGCTCGCTCGACCTCCGCCTCGACATGCCATCGCCCGAACCGGCCTTTGCCGGTGAAGAGCAGGACCTGCAGGAAATGGTGGGCAACCTGATCGACAACGCCTGTCGCTGTGCGCGCTCTGCTGTGTGCGTGAGCGTGGCCGGTGATGGTGCGGACCTGCACATCACCGTCGATGACGATGGCCCCGGCATCGCAGCCGAACAGCGGGCCCACGTGCTGCAGCGCGGCGTGCGGCTGGACGAGAGCGGTGGGGGCAGCGGCCTCGGCCTGGCCATCGTGGTGGACCTCGCACGCCTGTACGGCGGCGAGCTCACGCTCGAATGTGCCGATGCCGGCGGCTTGCGCGCGCGCCTGAGGTTGCCCGCGGCGGGTTGATCGAAGTCAACCCGCTGCGCCCGTGTGTGACCACAATCCAGCCAGGAGGTCGCGAATGAAGATCCTCGTGGCGGTCGATGGCAGCCCCTTCACCCGGCGCATGCTGGCCTTTCTGGCTGCCCATGAAGGGTGGCTGGGCCCGCAGCACAGCTACACCGTGCTGTATTGCGTGGCGCCGCTGCCGCACCGCGCGGCAGCCTTTGCCGACAAGCCGGATGTGCAGGCCCTGTACCGCGAAGACGCCGAGGACGTGCTCAAGCCAATCCGCGCTTTCTTCCAGCGGCGCGGCCTGGCGGCCCGCTTCGTGCACCGCATCGGCCCGGCGGCGACGACCATCGCCCGGCTGGCCGAGCAACAGCGCTTCGACCTCGTCGTGCTCGGCACGCACGGCCGCGGCGCACTGGCCGGGCTGGTGCTGGGCTCGGTGGCCACGAAGGTGCTCTCGCTGTGCCGCACGCCGGTGCTGCTGGTGCGATAGCCGACCGCCCGGGCGCGACCGCCGTGGTCAGTGTGGCCGACGCGGGCGACGCCGGCGAGCAAGGGCTGACGTCGGCGCAGGTGCAGGCGCAGCGCATTCACGGGTTCAACGACATCGTGCCGCCGCAGGCCGGCGGCTGGCGCGTGATCGTGCGTGACACGGCGCGCGACCCGATGTTGTGGTTCCTGCTGCTGACGTCGGGGCTGTATGCGCTGCTGGGCCAGACCGGCGAGTCGATCACGCTGTTGCTGGCGATGTTGCCGCTGCTGGGCATGGATGCCTGGCTGCACCGCCGCACGGCAGCGTCGTCGGCGGGCCTGGCGAGCCGACTGGCCAGCACGGCGCGGGTGCTGCGCGACGGTCAATGGCAGAACGTGCCGTCGCGTGAACTGGTGCCGGGCGATCTGGTGGCCATCACGCCGGGTGGGTACTTTCCCGCGGACGGAGTGCTGGTGGGCGGCAGCGGGCTGCAGGCGGACGAGTCGACGTTGACCGGCGAATCGCTGCCGGTGCCCAAGCGCAGCGTCGCGCCGGGCACGCCGCCGTCCGCCCGCGCGACCGACACGAACCGGGGCTACGCCGGCACGCGCTTGCTGACCGGTGACGCGCGGCTGCGCATCCTCGGCATCGGTGGCACCACGCGCTATGGCGAGATCGTGCGGTCCGCCACCGCGGGCGGCCACGCCGCCACGCCGCTGCAGCAGGCCATTGGCGAGCTGGTGGTCGTGCTCCTCGTGGTGGCGTTGATCGCGTGCGCTGCGCTGGCAGGCATCCGGCTGTGGCACGGGCACGGCGGGATCGACGCGCTGCTGAGCGCGGTGACGCTTGCCGTGGCGGCCATCCCCGAGGAGTTTCCCGTCGTCTACACCTTCTTTCTGGGCGTCGGCGTCTACCGGCTCGCGCGCAGAAAGGCGCTCGTGCGGCGCGCCGTGGCGGTGGAGAACATCGGGCGCGTCAGCTGCATCGTCTCCGACAAGACCGGCACCATCACCGAAGGCGTTCTGGTGCTGGCGCATCGCGTGCCCGCAGACGGGCAGGACGACACCGTCCTGCTGCAAGCCGCGGCCTGGGCCGCCCGCCCGGACAGCGGCGACCCGCTCGATCAGGCCCTGCACGCGGCCGCCGGGCCCCTGCCCGCGGCGACGCGCCTGGCCGCCTTCCCGTTCACCGAGGCGCGGCGCCGCGAGACGGTGCTCGTGCGTGCAGCCGACGGTGGCACGACGGCCTTCACCAAGGGCGCCCCGGAGACGGTGCTGGCGCTGTGCGCCCTGGCGGCGCCGGAGCAGGCCACCTGGGTGGCGCGTGTAGAGGCGCTGGCACGCGATGGACACAAGGTCATTGCCTGCGCGCGCCGCGACCTGCCCGCCAACGCGGCCGGGGACGCCGAACCCGTATCGGGCTTCGGTCTGGTCGGCCTGCTGGCTTTCGAGGACCCGGTGCGCCAAGGCGTGCGCGAGGCCATCACCGACTGCGTGCGCGCCGGCATGCGCGTGATCATGGTCACCGGCGACCACCCGGGCACCGCAGCGGCGATCGCGCGCGAGATCGGCCTGGGTGGCGCGCATCCCGTGGTCGTCGCGCTGGCACCGGGCGACGATGCCGGCGCCGCATTGCGTGCCCATGCCGGTGTTCACGTGGTCGCGCGCGCCACGCCACCGCAGAAACTGGCACTGGTGCAGGCACTGCAGGCCGGCGGCGAACTGGTGGCCGTCACGGGCGACGGTGTCAACGACGTGCCGGCGCTGCGCATGGCCGACATCGGCGTGGCCATGGGCGAGCGCGGCACGCAAAGTGCGCGCGAGGTGGCGCCCGTGGTGCTGCTCGACGACAACTTCCGCACCATCGTCGATGCGGTGGCCGAAGGGCGCCAGCTGTTCCTGAACCTTCGACTTGCGTTTGCCTACCTTCTGCTGGTGCACGTGCCGCTCGTGGTCGGTGCCGCCGCTGTCCCGCTGATGGGGCTGCCCCTGCTGTTCCTGCCGATCCACATCGTGTGGCTCGAGCTGGTGATCCATCCGACGGCGATGCTGGCCTTCCAGAACCTTCCTGCCGCCGGGCCGCTGGCCGCGGTTACACAACGGGGCCGGCGGGCGCGCTTTTTCTCGCTCGACACCTGGCTGGTCATGGCCTTGATTGGCGGCCTGGTGAGTGTGGCGGTGGTCGGGAGTTACCTGCACGCGCTGGGCACCGACCGCGACATCGAGCACGCACGCGCCATGGCGCTGGGTGTGCTGCTCGCGTCCAGCGCCGGCATCGCCAGTGGATTGACCGGCTTGCGCAGCGCCGCGGCGCGCGGGATCGTCGGCGCCACGCTGGTGTCGCTGGGGGTGCTGGTGCAGACGCCCGCCATCAACGCCTGGCTGAACCTGCGGCCGCTGCACGCGCCCGACTGGGCCGTGGTGCTCGCGGCCTACGCGCTGGTCTTGGTGATGGGGCGGGCACTGGCCACGCGCCTTGCGCCAGCCAGCGCCGTGACTTTCACGAACACGGCATAGAGCACGCCGCTCGCCGTCCAGCACAACCAGGCCGTCCACAGCGTGTGTCCGGGTGGGTGGGCGCCGCGCAGCGTCTGCACAACGCCCAACGCCAGGCCCGACGCGAGCGCCAGCAGCAACACCCGCCACCCCCAGCGCCAGCGGCGCGAACCCATGCGGCTGGCCAGCCCCGGCCAGGCTGCCGCGACGAAGGCGAACCCTGACGACGCGTGACCGCCCGGGAAACAACCGCCCGGGCCGCCGTCCGTGGCGACCCACCAGGCCCAGTGCGGCACCCAGTGCGCGCTGCCGCCGAAAACCGCTTGGTCCCAGGGACAGCTCACTACGCTGCGGTGCTTGAGCACGCCGATCAGCACGGCGCACAGGCTGGTGGCCAGCGCCATGAACACGCGCTCCGACCGGCTGAAGACGGCCAGTGCCCGGGGCGCGCGGATCGCCGCCAGCCACAGCAGGAGCAGCACCAGCAAGGCGAGGTTGCGGGCGCCGTCGTGCCCGATCGCCTCCAGCCAGACGTTGTGGCGCAGCGGGAAGCCTTCTGGCGTGCCGATCAGCAACATCACCCCGGCGTCGATCTGCAGGTGGTCCCACCCGACGACGAGGTACAGCGCGGCTGCGCTCAGCAGCCACCACTCCAGGCTGGCGGGTTTCAACGAGGTCTTCAGGGAATGGCAACGCATGGCGCGATCAGGCCCTCGCAAGCTGAACGCCGGATTAAGCCGCCATGCCTGCCGCACTGCCCCGCAGACATGGCGTTTAAGGGCGCCTTAATGCATCGGGCGAAACATGCGCACCCATGAACGCTGCTTTATCCCTGCGCCCACGCGGCATCCACCCGATCGGCCACGAACTGTTGCTGGCGCTGTGGCTGGCCACGGTGGGCAACCTCGCGCTGTGGCGCGCGGTGTACCTGACGCCGGATGTGCAGCAGCCCGGTGGTCTGTTGGTCATGGCCGCACTCGCCGTCATGGTGACGACCGCGCTCGTGGCCGCGCTCGGCGCGGTCATGTGGGGCCCCTGGCGCCGCGGGCTGGGCGTGCTGCTGCTCCTGCTGTCCAGCGTGGCTGGCTACTTCATGTTCACCTACGGCATCGTGGTCGACCCCGGCATGGTGGCCAACGTGTTCCACACCGACCGGCTGGAAACGCAGGGCCTGCTGAGCGGCCAGCTCGCCGTGGCGCTGCTCGTGGGTGCGGCATTGCCCTCGCTGCTGTGGTGGCGCGCACCCGTGCGCCCGGTGGCGCGGCGGCGCCAGTGGTGGCAGCGCAGCGCCACGGTGCTGGGGGCGCTCGCGGTGTTCGCGATCGCACTGCTCGTGGGGTTTCAGGGCATCTCGTCGCTGATGCGAAACCACAAGTCATTGCGCTACATGATCAACCCGTTCAACACGGTGTATGGCGTGGTGGTGCAGGGCCTGGGCGAGACCGCCATCGCCGCCCAGCCCCTGCGCCGCGTGGGTCTGGACGCCGGCCTGCGCGCCGACGTCGCCGGCAGCGATCGCGCGCCGCTGGTGGTGCTGGTGGTGGGCGAGACGGTGCGCGCAGCGAACGTCGGCCTGGGTGGCTACGCCCGGGCAACCACGCCACGCCTGCAAGCCCTGCGCGCTGAAGGCGACCTGGTGTATTTCTCCGACGTCCAGTCCTGCGGTACCAGCACGCAGGTGTCGGTGCCCTGCCTGTTCTCGCGCCTGGGCCGTTCCGGCTTGAATCAGCCACACGAAGAGAGCCTGCTGGACCTGGTGCAGCGCGCAGGCCTGGGGGTGTACTGGCTGGACAACCAGGCCGGTTGCAAGGGCGTCTGCGATCGCGTTCCCCACAGGTTCGTGACCTCGATGGCCTCGCCCGAGCACTGCCCCGATGGTGAGTGCCCGGACGCCCTGCTGCTGCAGGCCCTGCCCGATGCGCTCGCCGCCATCGACCGCCAGCGGGACCGCCTCGGGTCGTTGGTGGTGTTGCACCAGATGGGCAACCACGGTCCGGAGTACCACCGCCGCTCACAGCCCGAACGCAAGCTGTTCATGCCGGAATGCCGCTCCAATGCGCTCGCCAGTTGCGACCCGGCATCCATCGTCAACGCCTACGACAACGCGATCCGCGAAACCGATGCGCTGCTGGCCGATACCGTGGCCTGGCTCAAACAGCAGGACCGCCCGGTCGCCTTGCTCTACGTGTCGGACCACGGCGAGTCCCTGGGCGAGAAGGGCATCTACCTGCATGGCATGCCCTGGTCGATCGCCCCGGCCGAACAAAAGCAGGTGCCGATGTTGTTGTGGACATCGCCACGCATGCGGCGCCTGCTGGGCGTGCAGACGGCCTGTCTGAACGCGCTGGCACACCGGCCCTGGCGCCACGACAACGTCTTTCACACCGTCAGCGGCCTGCTCCGGTTGAGCGGCAGCGACATCGACACCGCGAAGGACCTGCTGGCGCCGTGCCGGCCGGCGTGAGGCCGGCACGGGCCCGTCAGCCCATCAGCCCGTCAGAACGATTCCCACTCGCCTGCGGCGTCGGCTGTCGTGGCGTGGCTGCGCGGCAACGCGGCGGGCGCGGCCGCCTTGGGCGTGGTGCGTGTAGCGGGCTTGGGCAACGCTGCGCGTGCCGGTGTGGCGCCTGCCGCCTCTGCAGGGGTGGTCGGTGCCACCGGCGTGATGGCACTGAAGCCCACCGCGTTGCCCGCGATGCGGAACACCGACACGGCCTGGACCAGGTCGCCGGCCTGCGTGCGCAGGCTGCTCGCGGCAGCGGCCATCTCTTCCACCAGTGCGGCGTTCTGCTGCGTGGCCTGGTCCATCTGCGTCACGGCCTCACCGATCTGGGCCACGCCATCGCTCTGTTCTTTGCTGGCCGCGCTGATCTCGGCCATGATGTCCGTCACGCGGCGCACGCTGTCGACCACCTCGCTCATGGTGCTGCCGGCCTTGTCCACCAGCACCGTGCCGCTGGAGACACGCTCCACGCTCTCGGTGATGAGGTCCTTGATCTCCTTGGCCGCGCTGGCGCTGCGTTGCGCCAGGTTGCGCACCTCGCCGGCCACCACCGCGAAGCCGCGGCCTTGTTCGCCGGCACGCGCGGCTTCCACCGCGGCGTTCAGGGCCAGGATGTTGGTCTGGAAGGCGATGCCGTCGATCACGCTGATGATGTCGGCGATCTTCTTCGAGCTGGTCTCGATGCCCTTCATGGTGTCGACCACTTGCGACACGACCTGACCGCCCTGAATGGCGACGGTGGACGCGGTCTGCGCCAGCTGGTTGGCCTGGGCGGCGTTGTCGGCGTTCTGGCGCACCGTGGAAGACAGTTCTTCCATCGAGGCGGCGGTTTCTTCCAGCGCGCTGGCCTGGTTCTCGGTGCGCGAGCTCAGGTCCTGGTTGCCCTGGGCAATCTGTACGCTGGCACTGGAGACGCCTTCGGAGCCGCCGCGCACGCGGCTGACCACCTGCACCAGGCCGTTCTGCATCTCGGCCAGTGCCTGCATCAACACACCGGTTTCGTCGGTCGAGCGCACTTCGACGCGGCGCGTGAGGTCGCCCGCGGCCACGGCGCGGGCCAGTTCCACCGCTTCATTGATCGGGCGCGTGATGGAGCGGATGATCCAGATGGCCATGCCAACGGCCACCAGCGCGGCCAGCAGGACGGCCACGATGATGGTGGTGACAAGGTTTCGCACGGCGGCCTCGGCCTGTGCGCCGGCCTCGGTCGCGCCTTTCGACTGGAAATTCACCGCGTTGTCGATCGCCTTGAAGTAGTCGAGCTGCAAGGGCCGCAGGTTGTCCAGCAGGAAGCGGATGGCTTCATCGCGTTGACCACCATCCAGCAACGACATGAACTTCTCCTGCCCGTCGCGGAAAGGCTGTCGGGCATCGGCCGTGGCCTGCTGCAGCGCGCGCCCCTCGGCGGACACGATGGTCTTGTCGAGCCCCGACACGAGGCGGATCACCTCCGCCTTCGATTTCTCGATCGCCTGCTTTTCCTGTGCCACCTGGGCCGGGTCCGTCATGAGGACCATGTTGCGCAGCGCGCGCGCCTGGAAGTTGCCTTCATCGCGCACGAGTTCCAGCTCGGAGATGAGTCTCATGCGCCGCTCGGTGATGTCGACCAGTTGGTCGCGCACCGCCATGGCACGGGTGGCGCTCAAGGCGCCGATGAGCAACAAGAGGGCCAGCAGCACGGCAAACGCGCCCACCAGCCGGGTGGAGATCTTGAGGTTGTTGAACATGGCCGTCCTGATCGATGGTTGGGGTTCAGGACGCAGAAAGGGCTGTCCCGTACCCTTCTTTACGGCAGTTCCTCAGGGCTTCTGAACACGCAATTGGCCGGTAAGTGCGGCGTTGTTCCGCGCTTCACGCCCCCACCACCGACCACGCCAGCAGCAGTTGCGCTGCAAAGTACGTGGGCCAACCCCACAGGTGGTTCAGCGGCGAAGGCCGCACGAAGCGCTCGCGCGCCACCGCGATGTCGGACACGGCGAACAACAGCGCACCCAGCAGCACGATGCCACGCGCGTGGCCGAACGCGTGGCCGGCGGCGGTGACGCACATGGCCAGGATCACCACCACATAGGCCAGCACCGGCCACCTGAACGCCGCCGGCGTGTGCGGCCACAGCCAGCGCAGCAGCGCGGCACCAATGGCCACGGCCAGGACCACCGCCACGCCCATCGCGGGCCAGGCGAGTGCACCGATCGCAAACGCCGCGGCGAACAACAGGTGCGACAGCAGGAACACGCCCAGCCCGGCCATGAACGCGCCGCTGCGCCGGGACAGCAGCAGCGCATCGCCCAGCCAGCCCAGCACCAGCGCACCCAGCACCCACAGGCCATAGCGCGACTGAAGCGCCCCCAGGGCCAGCGCCAGCGCCACGAAGGCGGTGCTGGCCCCGAGCTTGAATACCGCGCGCCCGGCCAGCCAACCGCGCCGGTCGGCTCCGATCAGGGCGAGCACACAGGCGGCGCAGGCGACGGTGAGGGCGATCGGCAAGGTCATCGGGTGCGGGGCGCGCGGCGAAGCAGCGTTGCAGGTCGGACTGGGTGGTCGATCATGACAGCGGCAGCGGACACAATGCGCGACCGGATCGCGCTGCCGATGCGCTGCATGCGCTGAACATGCTGCGTGCGCTGCATGCGCCAGACCCGAGCAAGAAACCTCCACCCAGGCCCGCCATGAAACACCTGACCTTGCTGGCCGCGCTGGCCCTCACATCCAGCCTGGCCCATGCCGAAGAGATCGGCTCCGTCGACACCGTCTTCAAGTTCATCGGCCCGGACCACAAGATCGTGGTCGAGGCCTTCGACGATCCGGGTGTGCAGGGCGTGACCTGCTTTGTCTCGCGCGCCAGGACCGGTGGCATCAAGGGCGCACTCGGCCTGGCCGAGGACAAGTCCGAGGCCTCGATCGCCTGCCGCCAGATCGGCCCCATCGCGATTGCGCAGCCGATCAAGGCGCAGGAGGAAATCTTCAGCGAGCGCACCAGCCTGATCTTCAAGCGCCTGCGCATCGTGCGCATGGTCGACGCAAAGCGGCATGCGCTGGTGTACCTCACCTACTCGGACCGCGTGATCGAGGGTTCACCGCAGAACGCGGTGACGGCGGTGGCGGTGGACCGCGCGGTGGCCATTCCCTTGCGTTGAGGCGCTGCGGCTGTGTGTCACCGCACAATGCGATGACACACAGGGAGCAGGAGGTCACCATGCCGCAGTCCGGCACGCTCAAGGTCTGGAACGAAGACCGCGGGTTCGGCTTCATCAAGCCGGCCGATGGATCGGTCGACGTGTTCGTGCACGTCAGTGCCTTGCCGCGCGAAGGACCTCGACCCCTGGTGGGCGAGACCCTGCTGTTCGAGGTGGAACCCGGCCGGGACGGCAAGGTGCGTGCGGTGCGCGTGCGGCGTCCGGGGCAGGCGCTCGAAACGCCCGCCGCTGCGCCTCGCCCGAGCCGCCGCGAAGTGCGCCGCTCAGTGCGCCCGCCACCCGCACGATCACCTTTCAAGGGGTTGATGGCGCTGGTGCTGCTGGGGCTCGTCGCGGTGTTCGGTCACGCGCAGTACAACGCGTGGCAGCGCACACGTGCAGTGCAGGCGTTGCCGCTGTCATCACCTGGCCCGGCAGTGGCGCCATCGGCGCCCGACAGCGCGGCATCGCCTTTCCGCTGCGATGGCCGCACTCACTGCAGCCAGATGACATCGTGTCGGGAGGCGAGGTTCTTCCTGAAGCACTGCCCAGGCGTGCAGATGGACGGCAACCACGACGGCGTGCCCTGCGAGCAGCAGTGGTGCACGTCACCCTGGGCCGACTGAGAGGCGCTTTGCTCAGTGCGTCTCAGCGCGGCTGGAACGCGATCAGCCCCATGCCCAGCAGCGCCACCGCCACCCCGGCCACGTCCCAGCCCGTGGGCCGCACACCGTCCACCGCCCACAACCAGGCCAGCGAGGCCGCCACGTAGACGCCACCGTAGGCCGCATAGACCCGGCCCGACGCGGTGTCGTGCAGCGTGAGCAGCCAGGCGAAGGCCGCCAGCGCCAGCGCGGCCGGCAGCAGCAGCCAGGCCGACTGGTGCAGCCGCAACCAGGCGTAGACGAGGTAACAGCCGACGATTTCGGCCAGGGCGGTGGCGAGGTAGAGGAAAACGGTGCGCATGGCGGCGATTCGTGTGGGGAGGCCGGACCGGTGGCCCGAGTATCGGCCCGCCAACCGCGCGAACCGCCCCCCGGTGCGAAAATCCAGCCCCATGAACGCCAGCAACACCACCGAACTCATGCACACCCTGGGGCAGCAGGCCCTGGCGGCCTCGCGCCTGATGGCCAAGGCCAGTGCGGCGCACAAGGCCGCGGCATTGCGCCGCCTGGCCGGGCTGCTGCGCGAGAGCGTGCAACCACTCTCGGTGGAGAACGCGAAAGACCTGGAGCGCGCACGCGCCAACGGCCTGGCAGAGCCGATGGTCGACCGGCTCAAGCTCACGCCCAAGGTGCTGGAGACCTGCGCGCAGGGCTGCGAGCAGCTCGCGGCCATGCCCGACATCATTGGCGAGATCTCGGGCATGAAGCAGATGCCCAGCGGCATCCGCGTCGGCCAGATGCGCGTGCCCATCGGCGTGTTCGGCATGATCTACGAGAGCCGCCCGAACGTGACCATCGAAGCCGCGTCGCTGGCCATCAAGAGCGGCAACGCCGCCATCCTGCGCGGCGGCTCCGAGGCCATCGATTCCAACCGCGCCCTGGCCGCCCTGGTACAGCGCGCCCTGGTGGATGCCGGCCTGCCGGCCGACGCGGTGCAACTGGTGCCCACCACGGACCGCGCCGCCGTGGGCCAGCTCATCGCCATGCCGCAGTACGTGGACGTGATCATCCCGCGCGGCGGCAAGGGCCTGATCGAGCGCATCAGCGCCGAGGCCAAGGTGCCCGTCATCAAGCACCTGGACGGCAACTGCCACACCTATGTGGACGACCCGTGCGACATCGCGCTTGCGGTGACGGTGACCGACAACGCCAAGACACAGAAGTACAGCCCCTGCAATGCCACCGAGAGCCTGCTGGTGGCGCGCGGTGTGGCCAAGGCATTCCTGCCGCAGATCGGTGCGATCTTCGCGGCCAAGGGGGTGGAGATGCGCGTGTGCGCCGAGAGCCGCGCCATCCTCGCGGGCGTCTCCGGTGCAACGCTGGTCGACGCCACCGAGCAGGACTGGTACGAGGAATACCTCGCGCCGGTCATCAGCATCAAGGTGGTGGGCGGTGTGGACGAGGCCATCGCGCACATCAACCGCTACAGCAGCCACCACACCGACGCCATCCTCACCACGAACCACGTGCACGCGCAGCGCTTCCTGCGCGAGGTCGATTCCGCCAGCGTGATGGTGAACGCCAGCACGCGGTTTGCCGACGGCTTCGAGTTCGGCCTGGGCGCCGAAATCGGCATCAGCACCGACAAGTTCCACGCCCGCGGCCCGGTGGGCGTGGAGGGCCTGACCTCGCTCAAGTACGTGGTGCTGGGCGAGGGCGAAGTGCGCGGCTGAACCTGCGCCCGATGGCCCGGGCAACTGCGTGCGGCCGCAGCCGCAACGCTGAACGCCCTGAGCTGCCGGATGGTTCGGGTGATGTCGAAACCGCGGGGCTTCGACCGTCGGGCGGGTATCTTCCACCCGAACCGAAAGGAACTGCCATGACCACCGCCGCGCAACGTCTGAACTTCACCGTCCACATCGCCGCGCCCGTGGCGCGGGTCTGGGACACCATGCTTGAGCTCGAAACCTACCGCGACTGGACAGCGGCCTTCTGCGAGGGCTCGACCTACGAAGGCTCGTGGGCGCGGGGCGATCGCATCCGCTTTCTGGCGCCCTCGGGCGACGGCATGGTGGCCGAGATCGCCGAGAACCACCCCCACGCCCTCATCTCCATCCGCCACCTGGGCGTCATCGTCAACGGCGTCGAGGACACCACCAGCGAGGCCGTGAAGTCCTGGACGCCCGCATACGAGAACTACCGTTTCACGCCCGAAGCTGGTGGCACGCGGCTGGACATCGAGCAGGACATCAGCGCCGAATGGGCGGCCATGATGGACGAGACGTGGCCCAAGGCACTGGCGCGCCTGAAGGCTTTGTGCGAGTCGCCCGAGCGGGCATGATCGGCGCATGCCGACCCTGCTCCAGCTTGCCGCCATCGCCGCCCTCGTCGGCGCCGGCCTGATCACCGGCCTGTTGTTCGCGTTCTCGCTCGTGGTGATGCGCGCGCTGCTTGAGTTGCCGCCCGAGGAGGGCATGTCGACCATGCAGCGCATCAACGTGCTGATCGTGCGCCCGCTGTTCCTGCTGCCCTTCCTGGGCACGGCGCTGCTGAGCGTGCTGCTGGGCGCGGGCGCGCTGTGGCAGGGCGGCGCGGGCGCAGTCGCCCTGGCCGCCGGTGCGCTGGCCTACCTGCTCGGCCCGCTGGGTGTCACCATGGCTTTCAACGTACCGCTCAACAACCGCCTGGCCCGTGTCGATCTGCGCGAGGCGCAGGTGCTGTGGCCGCGCTTCGCGCACGACTGGCTGCGCTGGAACCACGTACGCACGGCGCTGGGCGCCGTGTCGATCGCGCTGCTGGCCTGGGGGCTGGCGCTCTCACAACCCTGAACCCGGTAGCACGCCCATGCCACGCCAGCTCATCTCCTCCGGCTCCACTTTCGAACAGGAAATCGGCTACTCGCGCGCCGTGGTGCAGGGCGACTGGGTCTTCGTCTCCGGCACCACCGGCTTCGACTACACCACGATGACGATTGCGCCCGACATCGAGACCCAGACCGACCAGTGCCTGCGCAACATCGAAGCTGCCTTGCAGCAGGCCGGCGCGAGCCTGCGCGATGTGGTTCGCGTGACCTACGTGCTGCCCGATGGCAGCGAATTCGCGAAGACCTGGCCCGTGCTGCGCCGCTTCTTTGGCGAGGTGCGCCCCGCGGCCATGATGATCAGCGCCGGCCTGGCCGACCCGCGCATGCGCATCGAGATCGAGGTCACGGCGCTCAAAGGTGGCGGGGGCTGAGCCGGTTTCAGGGCCGGTGTGATTTGAGCCAGTCTCTCAAGGCACTGTCGACCCGCGTCTGCCAGCCATCCCCCGTGGCACGAAAAGCGTCGACCACATCCGGTGAGAGGCGAATGGTGATGCGCTCCTTGGTCGGTGCCCTTTGTGGGCCCCGGACACCCAGGCGCCGTTTGAGCGAGGCGGGCAACACCTCTTCGGCGGGGCGAAAGCCGGCCAGATCGCGCTCCGTGAGTTCGCGCACCTCGCCATGGGCGTCAATCAGCGGTCGGGTTCTTGGCATGTCGGTGGACCTCTCTGGGATTGGCTTTGCGCAGGCTGATCACCCGGATGCCTCCGGGAGCTTCGGTGAAGCACAGCACGTGCAAGCGGCCATGCAGCCAACCGATGGCCACGTAGCGCGTCTCGCCGTAGGAGTGCCGCTCATCCACCCAGACCAGGGCGCTGTCGAAGTCAAAGCCGGCCACCGCCTGGAACGACAAGCCGCGTTCCCGGATGTTGCGTTCGTTCTTGGCGGGATCGAAGGTGATGCGCATTCAGATTGTATGTACGATTTGTCAGGTTGACCAGCCGCAGATCTGGCCGCTTGCATTCCTGACGCAAGACCTCACATCGGACATTCTTGGGGCATCCCTATGATGGATACCCCCACCGCTTCCTTCCGGCGTCCCATGGTCCCCCACCTCGTCACCGCCCTCACCGGCCCGATCAACGAACTCGAGCAGCGCATCCTCGAATCCACGCCCGTGATCGAGCGCTGGTTCCGGCTCGAATGGATGGAGCACACGCCGCCGTTCTACACCTCGGTGGACGTGCGCAACGCCGGCTTCAAGCTTGCGCCGGTGGACACCAACCTCTTTCCCGGCGGCTGGAACCACCTCACGCCCGAGATGATTCCGCTGGCCGTGCAGGCGGCGATGGCGGCGATCGAGAAGATCTGCCCCGAGGCCAAGAACCTGCTGCTGGTGCCCGAGAACGTGCGCGACTCGTTCTACCTGAGCAACCTGGCGACGCTGCAGAAGATCTTCTACATGGCCGGCCTCAACGTACGCCTGGGCTCGCTGTCCAACGACATCACGGCGCCGACCAAGATCGAGCTGCCCGATGGCGGGCACGTGACGCTGGAGCCCATCCAGCGCGGCAAGCGCCGCCTGGGCCTGAAGAACTTCGACCCCTGCACGATCCTGCTCAACAACGACCTCTCGGCCGGCGTGCCCGGCATCCTGGAGGAGCTGCACGAGCAGTACCTGCTGCCGCCGCTGCACGCGGGCTGGCCCACGCGGCGCAAGAGCACCCACTTCAAGGCTTACGAAGAGGTCTCAAAGCGCTTCGGCAAGCTGCTGGGCATGGACCCGTGGCTCATCAACCCGATGTTCAACCAGTGCGGTCAGGTCGATTTCACGGCCGACGACGGGCTGGAATGTCTGCGCACCAACACCGATGCGCTGCTCACCAAGGTGCGGCGCAAGTACAAGGAATACGGCATCAACGAAAAGCCGTTCGTGGTCGTCAAGGCCGACAACGGCACCGGCGGCATGGGCATCATGACCGTGCGCGACGTGAAGGACCTGGACGCACTCACGCCCAAGGCGCGCGCGCGCATGGCCACGGTGCAGGCCGGGCAGGCGGTCAGCGAGGTCATCATCCAGG
>VFQM010000536.1_pt1 | contig 41208 bp, 38 predicted proteins | sample 3512391 | NCBI WGS metagenome assembly VFQM01 (sample SAMN10412369, study PRJNA504923) | tailings metagenome | isolation source: Replicate 1 from Balatoc abandoned mine | place: Philippines
AGCGTACTCGGCGTCGGCGAAGGTCATCTGCTTCATCGGAAAACTCGGCGGGTGGGATCCGGGGATTTTGCCAAAATCAGGAAGTCTTTTTCAGAGTTTCCCTAGGGAAAGCACGGTGGTTCCTTTCCGGCAGTGCCTGGCCAAAACATACATCCGCCCGGATGGTCGCACTGCGCCGGGGCGCGGTGTTCTGGAACACTGCGTGATTGTCGGGGAGGTGGCGAGAGCACTGCTGGCTCGCTACCCAAGGAATCTGGCTAGCGATTTGTTTCCAGCGGGAGCTGTTATGGCTGCTGCCGGCCACGATATCGGCAAGGTCAGTCCGTGTTTCTATGAAAAAATTCGCCAAGCCTGTGCTCAGGAACTCACCTCACTTGTAGCGCTGGTAAACATCAGCCCAAGCCTTGAATCACGCTGGGGTGGCCATGCCGGAGTCAGTCAGGTTACTGCCAAGGCGCTGGGTGCCCCTCAATATGTAGCGGAGATTCTTGGGCAGCATCATGGCTTCTCACCGCCGGTCGCTGGATTAAAAGCGAATGACGATATTTTTGGTGGTCTGTTGTGGCAGCAGGAGCGCCATGCACTCGTCGCAGAGTTGAAGCAACAGCTCGATAGCGACTGGCCACGCATTGCAACAGTGCCGCAGGCCCGGCTGCTGGCCGGACTTACCTCGGTTTCGGATTGGATTGGCTCCGGGACATTCTTTGAAGATCCTGCGCAGCCGTGGCAGGGATTGATCGAAGCTGCACTGGACGACGCAGGATTCATCCGTCCCGACTACCGCTCAAACCTGTCCTTCGAGCAAGTATTCGGGTTTGCCCCACGCCCAGCGCAACAAAAGTTGCTTGATGCCGTGGTTGCTCCCGGAATTTATGTGCTGGAGGCCCCGATGGGGCTGGGCAAGACTGAGGCAGCGCTGTTTGCAGCTTATCGTTTGCTGGAAAGTGGCCTAGCCAGCGGAATCTATTTCGCCCTGCCAACCCAACTGACCTCCAACAAAATCTACGAGCGTTTCAACGAGTTCTTGGGAGGAGTCCTTTCTAAAGACTGTCGTCATCGCTCCCTCCTGCTGCATGGCAAGGCCTGGCTGCTGGATACCGAAATGGGTGAAGAGGGCCGCCCGGGCGGTGCATGGTTCAATAATGCCAAGCGCGGATTGTTGGCACCCTTTGCTGTAGGCACCATTGATCAGGCCTTGATGGCGGCAATGAACGTCAAGCACGGTTTTGTGCGCGCCTTCGGTCTGGCTGGCAAGGTGGTGATCCTCGATGAGATACACACCTACGATGCCTACACCAGCACCCTGTTGACCGCACTGGTTGAGCTGCTGAGAGAGCTGCATTGCACGGTCATCATTCTCAGTGCCACGCTGAACCGTGAGCGCCGACAGCAACTGCTGGGAGCATCGGCGAGCTCGGATGCCTATCCCCTGATTTCCGCTGCCCCACGCCAACAGCCGGTTCGCGAGCGGCCTGTTCCATGCGGTGCTGGCTACGAAGTGAAAACGCGCCTGCTTGATGAGCCACAGGCTGCAGTGACCGAGGCTTTGGATCGGGCCAGTCGCGGTCAGCAGGTGCTGTGGATCGAAAATACCGTGGCCGAAGCACAGGAGCGCTATCTCGACCTGGCCGCCCGAGCAGCCGAACTTGGTGTCGCCTGCGGCCTGTTGCACTCGCGTTTTATCGCCGCTGACCGCCAGCGCATCGAAGAGCGCTGGGTCAGTCTGTTTGGTAAGGAGGGCTGGCCAGAAAGAGTGCAGCAGGGACGAATCCTGGTTGGTACGCAGATTCTCGAGCAGTCGCTCGACATTGATGCCGACTTCCTCGTCAGTCGCTTTGCTCCCACCGACATGCTGCTGCAGCGGCTGGGCCGCCTGTGGCGCCATGCCGGAACCCCACGCGAGCCGGCCGCCTGCTGCGAAGCCTGGATACTGGCACCCGATCTGGACAAGGCGATTGCCGCGCCACCATCTGCGTTTGGCATTAGCGCCTATGTCTACAGCCCCTATGTGCTGTGCCGCAGTCTGGAAGTATGGAGGGGACGAGAATCGCTGTGCCTGCCGCAGGACATCCGCAACTTGATCGAGCAGACCTATGTTCAACGCCAGGAAGATGGGCTCATGGCCCAATGGCTGCATGAGCTCGACAACGGCACACAGCGGCGCAAGGGGCGCAAAGCACTGGCGCAACTGGCACGGGTAACCTTGGCCGAGGATGGCAATACGCTACCGGAAAGCAAGGCGCAGACCCGCTACAGCGAGCAGGACAACCATGAGGTGCTGCTGTTGCGTGCCGCTGTGCAACTCCCCGACCAGAAGGTCAGCCGCCTGACACTGCTCGATGGCAGTCAGCTGCTGCTGCCTTGGGAGCGACACAAAAGGGACAAACGCGGTTGGCGAGAACTCAGCGCCAGCCTGATGCGCCAGACCGTGCCGCTACGTGTGCAGGATGCCCCCGAGCGCCTGCCCATCGACACATTGAACAAGTTTGGTCTGCAGCACTGCTTCTACCTGGGTGATCCAGCCCATGACGAAGCCGTTCTGCGCGTCGCGCTGGTAAACGAAACGGGTGAACTGCACGGCCTGCAAGGCGATACGGTTCACCAGAAACACACCCTGGAATATCGCGATGACCTGGGTTACCGGGTGATCAAGGAGCATGGATGAACATGATGGAAAATCGCTTCAATCTGATCGACCAGCCGTGGCTGCCGGTGGCCGGTGTCGGGCGTGTCAACCTTCGGCAGATATTCGAAAACCCGCAGTACCGTAGCCTTGGCGGCAACCCGGTAGAGCGGATCGCCCTGATGAAGCTTCTGCTGGCGATTGCCCAGGCTGCTGCCACACCTGCTGACGAGCAAGGCTGGCGGACGCTGGGGGCCGAAGGTCTGGCGCGCAGTTGCCTGGCCTATCTGGATCGCTGGCATGAGCGCTTCTATCTGTATGGCGAGCAGCCGTTCCTGCAGATGCCGGCCATCCGTGCTGCGGCCCTGCAAAGTTATGGTGCAGTACTGCCAGAGGTGTCCACCGGCAACACCACTGTGCTCAATCACGGCCAGGTCGAGCGCTCGCTGGACGATGGGGAGAAGGCGCTGTTGCTGATCAGCCTGATGGGCTTTGCCCTGTCCGGGAAGAAGACTGACAACAGCGTGGTCCTGACCCCTGGTTATGCTGGCAAGCGCAATGACAAAGGAAAGCCTTCATCCAGCAAACCGGGGCCAGCAGTGGCGCACATGGGATTGCTGCACAGCTTCCTGATCGGCAGCAATCTTCAGGAAACACTGTGGCTCAACCTGCTGACGACCCAACAGGTCGGGCAGGCGGCAATTTTCCCGCAAGGTATCGGCACTGCGCCTTGGGAGAAGATGCCAGAAGGTGAGGGCTGCGCAGTTGCAGAAACGCTTCGACAGTCCTTGATGGGGCGCTTGGTACCGCTGTGCCGTTTCTGCCTGCTGGCAGAAGATGGCCTGCACTACTCGGAGGGTCTGGCACACGCCGGCTACAAAGAGGGCGTCTGTGATCCGAGCGTGGCGGTCGATAACTCTGGCAAGGAACCGAAGGCGCTGTGGGTCGACCCGGACAAGCGCCCTTGGCGTGAGCTGACCTCGCTGCTGGGTTTCATCGAGCAGAGCGGCAGACAGGGCTTCCAGAGTCTGCAAGTGCGCGCGGGTCTGGACCGTGCCCGTGATGTAACCGAGGCCTTCGCCCTCTGGTCGGGCGGTCTTCGTGTCAGCAGCAATGCTGGGGAGCAGTATGCATCCGGTAGTGACGATTTTGTCGAATCCCAGGTCTGGCTCCACAGCGCCATGCTCGGAGAGCCCTGGTTTTTCCAGCTCGAAGCCGAGATGGATGCTTTGGGGGATCTGGCCAAGGGGCTCTATGGCCGGGTCATGGCCTTCTTCAAGGAGCAGAAGGTGGATGGCGGCAAGCTGGCCGCCCAGGCCTCGACGATGTTCTGGCAACTCTGCGAGCGCCACTTTCAGCAACTCGTGGATGCCTGCGAGCCGGACGGGCAGGGCGCCGAACAACGCCACCAGTTGCGGCTGACCTTTGCCGGCTACGTTCAGCAGGCCTACGACCACTTCTGCCCCAAGGAAACCGCGCGTCAGCTGGACGCCTGGGCCAAGTGCCGACCGAATAACAGCAAATATCTGACTCAGGAGGCGTAAGGGAATGGAACCTATGCAAGCCCAGGAAAAACAACTGGAGAAAGCCCCGGTCAGTCGGGAGGAGCGGTTCGTTGCCGGCCTGCTCAAACTCTGCGCCGAGAACAAGGGCATGGCTGCCCGGCTGCGGCGGGCCGACAACCCGGCCACCGAGTATCAGAGTTGGGAGGTGCTGGCGACCTATGGCGTCGACCTGGAGCAGGAGCGCGAGCGTTTGCCCTTCGTCAGTGTGGCTGCTGCTATTGCCAAAGCCAAGGCCGAGCGCAATGGCAGCCAGTCTCTTGGCCGAGCCATTGCGGCATGCTACGAGAGTGGCAATGCCAGCGACCAGGCCAAGGCGCGACTGCGCCGACTGCTGGCGTGCGATGAACTGCCCGAACTGTGCCGCATCCTGCGACCACTGCTCTCGTTGATCGACAGCAAAGTCGGCCAGCCGCTCGACTACATCCGACTGCTCAAACAGCTGCGACGTTTCCCGTTCAATGCCCAGCAGGTCAGGGCGCAATGGGCGCAGGAATTCTACGGCCAGGCAGCGTCTGCCAAGGAGGAAAGCGCATGAGCCTGATCGCCAGCGTGCTTCACCTCGATCGCCAGGCCAGCAAGGCCCTGCGCGTCACAGATCCTTACTCACTGCACCGGGTGGTCTACAGCCTCTACGAGGATGTGCGCAGCACCGAGGAAAAGAGCGCCAGCCAGACCAGCGGCATCCTCTATGCAGATCAGGGCGGCGACTTCCACAGCCGTCGCATCCTGCTGCTCGCTGACCGCATGCCGGCTGAGTGCATTGATGGTCAGTTTGGCCAAGTTCAGAGCAAACCGATTGCCGAGAGCTTCCTTGAGCATGACCGCTATCGCTTCAAGGTGATCGTCAACCCGACCCGCCGCGAAAACGTCAGCCGCAAGCTGGTGCCGGTCAAGGGCCGCGAGGCGATTGGCGACTGGTTCTGTGAACGCGCCCTGCAGAGCTGGGGCTTCAAAGTATCCCGCGAGCACCTGCAGGTGGATCGGGTCGATGTGCTGCACTTCAAGGACAAGCAGCAACACCCGGTCACCCTCGCGCAGGCCCATGTTCAGGGTCAGCTGCAAGTCACCGACCGTACACAGTTCCACAACAGTTTCGCCCGTGGCATCGGTCGTGCGCGCACCTTCGGCTGTGGCCTGCTGCAGATCGTCCCCCTTCTCGACAATCCCTTCGCCTGAAAAGGATCTTCACCATGAGCAACGCTTACACCAACACCCGTATCGAGTACCACATCCTGCAATCCTTCCCGGTGACATGCCTGAACCGCGATGATGTTGGCGCACCGAAAACCGCCGTAGTCGGCGGTGTGACCCGTGCCCGGGTCAGCTCGCAGTGCTGGAAGCGTCAGGTGCGTCTGGCCATGCCGGCTTTTGGAATCAAACTTGCTGTCCGCACCAAGCAGGCGGAAAGCCTATTCGTAAAAGCTTGTCTTGAAGCCGGGGCCGATGAGGCCAGAGCACAAGCCTGCGGCAAGAAGATTGCCGAGCAGTTGATCGATGACACCCTGCTTTTCATTAGCGATAGTGAAGCGCGAGCCTTTGCCGAATATGCCCGCGAACTGCAGTTCGATGTCGCCAAACTCAAGGACAAAGAGCTGGCAAAAGTCGCCAAGAAAGCCATCAATCCGGCAGTGGATGCCCTCGATATTGCCCTGTTCGGCCGTATGGTTGCCAAAGCTGCCGACATGAACGTCGAGGCGGCTGCCTCCTTCGCGCATGCCATCTCCACTCACCGAGTGAGCAACGAGGTGGAGTTTTTCACCGCACTGGACGACCTGCAGACCGAGCCGGGTTCGGCCCACATGGGCAGCCTGGAATTCAATTCGGCCACTTATTACCGCTATGTCAGCCTTGATCTCGGCCAGCTCGCGCAAACCCTCGGTGAAGAAGACCTGAAGAAGGCAATTGCTGCCTTTACCCAAGCCTTGTTCGTCGCTGTACCTAACGCCCGGCAGGCCACCCAGTCTGGTGCTAGCCCCTGGGAGTTCGCTCGCGTGCTGCTACGCAAAGGGCAGCGCCTGCAAGTACCTTTCGAGACCCCGGTGCAGAAAGGCCGAGAAGGTGGCTACCTGCAGCCGAGCATCGAAGAGCTGAAAGGCTACCTGGACAAAAAGGAAAAACTCTCTGGCTCCCTGTATGGCAAGTTGGCGGGCTACGAATGGGGTGAGAGCGGAGATTTCAGCATCGACGACTTGATCGCCAAGCTGCAAAGCCATGTGCAGTGAGGTGGGGCAATGAGCGATCCGTATCTGCTGCTGTGGCTGGAAGCGCCGCTGCAGTCCTGGGGGCATGACTCACGCTTCGGTCGGCGCGACAGCCTCGACTTTCCCACCAAGTCTGGTGTGCTCGGGCTGCTGTGCTGCGCCCGTGGCGCTGGCGGTGAGGAAAGTGAGTGGCTGGCGGACTGGGTTGATCTGGATATGCAGGTGGTGGGCTATGTGCCGCAGGATCGGCGCGGTCTGCCGCTGCCGCGTCAGCCGCTGCTGCGCGATTTTCAGATGGTTGGCAGTGGCTATGACGATCAGGATCCCTGGCAGAACCTGCTGATTCCGAAGACCAGCGAGGGCAAGAAGGCGGTCGGCGGCGGCACCAAGATGACCTATCGCTACTACCTGCAGGACATGGCCTATGCCGTGATCCTGCAGGCGCCGGCTGAGCTGGTCGAGGCAGTAGCCGAGGCGCTGGTTAAGCCGGTTTGGGACCTGTACCTGGGGCGCAAGAACTGCGTGCCCACCGAGTTCATCTTCCAGGGCTGCTTTGACAGCATCGAGCCGGCCGCAGAGGCCGGTGCAGCCCTGGCGGTGGAGAAGCGGCGCGCGTTTGCACTGCGGGTGTTGCAGGGGGAGCACGAGGGCGAGGTACTGACCCTCAACGACGTGCCCCTGCAGTTCGGCCCACACAAGAAATATCGGGATCGCCAGGTGACTGTGCAGAAGTGGGAAGGCTGAGATGGCTGTCGGGCAGCGGTTGTTCGTCAAGGTCACCCGTGATTCCCTGCCCCAGGTGAAGGACAAGTATCCGTTTCTGTACCTGGAGCGCGGCCGTCTGGAGATCGACGACAGCAGCATCAAGTGGATTGATGCCGACAACAACGTGGTGCCCCTGCCGGTGGCGACGCTCAATGCGCTGTTGTTGGGGCCAGGTACCACGGTCACCCACGATGCCGTCAAGACGGCGGTATCAGCGAACTGCTCGATCTGCTGGGTAGGGGAGGACAGCCTGCTGTTCTATGCGGCGGGCTTCCTGCCCACGGCCGACACCCGCAATCTGAAGCAGCAGATCGATCTGGTCTCAGATAGACAGAAGTCGTTGGAGGTGGCGCGGCGGATGTTCGCCCGGCGCTTCCCTGATGCCGAGCTTCAGGGCAAGAGCCTGCAGGAAATGATGGGCATGGAGGGCTACCGGGTACGTTCACTGTATCAGCAGAAGGCCGAGGAGTATCAGGTCGGCTGGAAAGGGCGCCAGTTCACGCCGGGCAAGTTCGAGTTGGGCGATGTGACCAATCAGGTGCTGACGTCTACCAATGCGGCGCTGTACGGCATCCTCTGCTCGGCGGTGCACAGTATGGGTTACTCGCCGCACATCGGCTTTATCCACTCCGGCAGCCCGCTGCCGTTCATCTACGACCTGGCTGACCTCTACAAGGAGCACTTGTGTATCGACCTGGCCTTTTCGCTAACTCGGGACCTTGCCGGACGCTACGACAAGCACAAGGTGTCGGCCGTGTTCCGCCAGCGAGTGATAGAGATGGAGTTGTTGACCAAGGTCGGGGAAGACATCCAGGACATGTTCGGAGGGAGCAATGCTCGTCGTCGTCGCAAATGATCTGCCGCCCGCCGTGCGAGGACGGATGAAGCTCTGGTTCATCGAGCCACGGCCCAATGTATTCGTTTCTGGTATCAAGGATTCGGTAGCTAATACGGTTATTGATTATCTGTACAAGCATTGCCCGCCAGAGTCCGGATTGGTGATGTTCCGCTCTCAGTCAAACGCTCCGGGCTATGAAATCAGAACCATCGGGCCGCCACGAAAACCGATGACCAACATTTCAGGTTTGCAGCTGGTTATCGAAACCCTTGTTTCAGCGTAAAAGGCATATCTTGTATCTGTAGCGGGGTTCATTAACAATTTGTTGAGGTCTTCCCCACGTCCGTGGGGGTGTTTCGTCGTCTACGATAGCCGGGAAAAATCCCCTCTGGTCTTCCCCACGTCCGTGGGGGTGTTTCCCCCGCGATAGTGGAGATCTATGCGCGGGGCCAGTCTTCCCCACGTCCGTGGGGGTGTTTCTACCCGATAGGTCAGCGTGACACGCTCGCCAGCGTCTTCCCCACGTCCGTGGGGGTGTTTCTTGGTGCCTGCGCTCCGTCGCGGCTACCCTCGTGTCTTCCCCACGTCCGTGGGGGTGTTTCTGAGTGACGATATGCTGTACGCCAAGCGCGGAAGTCTTCCCCACGTCCGTGGGGGTGTTTCCGCTGCTCAAGCTGTCGCTAGACGGCGCGACCGGTCTTCCCCACGTCCGTGGGGGTGTTTCCACTCGATGCGGCATTTACCCGCATCGAGCGTCGTCTTCCCCACGTCCGTGGGGGTGTTTCCAAGGGAAAAGTTGTGGCGAGGTTAATGGTCAGGTCTTCCCCACGTCCGTGGGGGTGTTTCCGCATCAGGGCGGGCGTCGATTGTCGTCTTTAGGTCTTCCCCACGTCCGTGGGGGTGTTTCCTACGCGCAGCTCGGGCAAAGGGGTTAGCTCGAGTCTTCCCCACGTCCGTGGGGGTGTTTCCTGTTCCGACAATCCAATCCTCTTCCGGGTAGTGTCTTCCCCACGTCCGTGGGGGTGTTTCTCATTGCCTCCGCCTGTTCAGCGGTCATCAGGTGTCTTCCCCACGTCCGTGGGGGTGTTTCTGACCGCAGGCTATGGCGATAAAAAGCAGACTAGTCTTCCCCACGTCCGTGGGGGTGTTTCTGCGCAGGTGGATCAGGGAGTCGGTCATGGTTCGTCTTCCCCACGTCCGTGGGGGTGTTTCTGCTAGCGCCACGTCGGTTACGAATTTCGACGAGTCTTCCCCACGTCCGTGGGGGTGTTTCCAAGGGAAAAGTTGTGGCGAGGTTAATGGTCAGGTCTTCCCCACGTCCGTGGGGGTGTTTCCAGCTTGGCGCTGCTTATGGCGTCCACCACCGGAGTCTTCCCCACGTCCGTGGGGGTGTTTCCGGCCGCCACCTGGCGCACCCCCGGCGCACCGCGTCTTCCCCACGTCCGTGGGGGTGTTTCTAGCGGCTGTGTCGTCAGCCACGCCGTCACCGAGTCTTCCCCACGTCCGTGGGGGTGTTTCTCGTGCTGCCGCTCAGGACTAGCCCCAGCCGCTGTCTGCGGTTGACCTGGCAGACCTACGCAGCCGCGAGGCGGGGCAAGAAATCGACGAGGCCAGGGGTTTGGAAACCCTGGAGCTATTGCGGCGGATAGCTTGCCAGCAGGCGGCATTGGTGGCAGCTATGCGGGAACATTGCACCCAGCACCGGCTAGAGTGGGAGGCGGTTTTGTTGTTTGCCGACAGTGACTGTGCGGGGCATTGGGCACCTTCGTAGGGATGTCGGTGATGACCGAACCGGCGACATCCCTAAGAATGTCCCTAAACCTTTGGGCCTGCAAGGGAAGGTCTGGGAACCCCAGAAAGCAGAAAGCCCGCACGGGGCGGGCTCTCTGTGGTGTTTCGGGTGATGCTGGCACTACCCGAAAACGAAAGGTGGTGCCCAGAGACGGAATCGAACCGCCGACACGGGGATTTTCAATCCCCTGCTCTACCGACTGAGCTATCTGGGCAACGGGGCGCAATTAAACGGGCTTTGTGCGCTAGTGTCAACCCTGCGCCCGAAAAATATTTAATTATTCCGGGCGCTTAGCGATGCTCAGGCGCTGGGCGGCACATAGCCTTCAGCTTTGGCGTAGTCCTCGCCGCTGAGGAACTTGTCCATTTCCTGCTGGAGGAACTTGCGGTCTTCGGCGTTCATCATGTTCAGCCGGCGCTCGTTGATCAGCATGGTCTGGTGTTTCTGCCATTCGTCCCAGGCCTGGCGCGAGACGTTCTGGAAGATGTCTTCACCCTTGGCGCCAGGATAGGGCGGACGATCGAGGCCGGGAAGTTCTTGCTTGTGCTTGCGGCACAGTACGGTGCGGGTCATCACGACTCTCCTTCGGGCAATGCGTGGGCGGCGCGCTTGAGCAGGGTCTTTACCGGGGCTGCCAGGCCCAGGCGCGGCGGGCTGGCGAGGTTATACCAGAGCCAGTCGCCTTCGGCCATGCGCGGGGCAACCTGCTGGCAGTGCACCAGCCAGGGTTCTATGTGTAGCTGGAAGTGGCTGAAGGTATGACTCAGCGTGGGCAGTGCCTGGCGCGCGCCCAGTTGCAGACCGTGCTGGCTGGCCAGGCTTTCGAGGTGGGCCAGCGTGCTGACTTCCGGCAGGCTCCACAGCCCGCCCCATAGCCCGCTTGAAGGGCGGCGATAGAGCAGGATGTCACCCTGCGGATTGCTCAGCAGCGCCATCAGGGTCTGGCGCTGGGGCAGTTGCCGGCGGGGCTTGGGCTCTGGGTAGGCGCTGGGGCAGCCAAGCTGGTGGGCGCGGCAGCTGTCGCGCAGCGGGCAGAGCAGGCAGCTGGGTTTGCTGCGGGTGCACAGCGTGGCGCCCAGGTCCATCATCGCCTGGGTGTAGTGGTTGACGCGTTGCGTGGGCGTCAGCTGCTCGGCCAGTGCCCATAGCTGACGGGCCACGGCGCTTTCCCCCGGGTAGCCAGGCAGCGCGGCATAGCGCGCCAGTACCCGCTTGACGTTGCCATCCAGGATAGCTGCGCGTAGCCCCATGCTCAGGCTGGCGATGGCGCCTGCGGTGGAGCGGCCGATGCCTGGCAGCTCGGCCAGTTGCTCGACGCTGCGCGGGAACTCCCCGGCATGCTGGGTAACGATGATCTGTGCGGTTTTGTGCAGGTTGCGGGCACGGCTGTAGTAGCCCAGTCCGGTCCACAGGTGTAGCACTTCGTCTTCATGCGCCGCCGCCAGGGCCTGCACGCTGGGCAGGGCCTGCATGAAGCGTTCGAAGTAGCCCAGTACGGTGGCGACCTGGGTTTGTTGCAGCATGATTTCCGACACCCATACCCGATAGGGGCTGATGTCCTGCTGCCAGGGCAGGTCCTTGCGGCCGTGCTGGTCATACCAGGCCAGCACGGCATCGGCGAACGTGTGGGTGGTCATTGCTTGAACAGGCCGCGCAGGGCGTCCTTGAGTTCCGGGCTGACTTTGTCGCCGAGTTTTTCCTCAAGTTTTTCGGTCAGCTTGCTGCCGGCCAGGCGCGCCGCGATCTTGCCCAGGCCGTCCTTGTCCAGGCGACAGGCCTTGCCGCCCAGCTCCAGTGGGCCGCGGCAGCGCAGCGGCCATTCGATGCCCTGGTAGCGTTCATTGACCTGGCAGGCTGGGTCGGGCATTTCCCGCTGGTCGCCTTCCAGGGCGATGCCGGCACGATAATCCATGCCCAGTACGCGCAGGTCGATGTCGCCCTGACCCTTAACGCTCAGGCCGGGCAGGCGCACCTGCAGGTCCGGGTTGTTGGCCACGCCGTTGCGAATGCGCAGGCTGCCATCGAGGCGCTGGAACGGGGTGTCGCGACCGCTTGGCGGGTTGCTCAGCGGCTTGCGATTGAGGGTGGCGATGCCCTGGCATAACTGCTGTTCGAGGTTGGCATCGAGCAGTACGCCATCCAGCACGGCGAAACGCATGTCGCCATTGAGGGCATCGACCCAGGCCTGCTGGCTATTGCCCTGGGTGGTCAGTTGAGCCTGCAGGTCGAGACGGCCGCGCAGCGGCAGCGATTCGCCCTGGGCTTTGAACAGTTGCTCCAGCGGCAGACGGCTGAGGGTTTTGTTGAGGCTCAGGCGAATCGGCTGCTCGCGCAGATCGGCTTCGCCGGTGGCTTCAAGGCGCCCGTCGAACAGTTCGCTGCGCAGCTGTTTAAGGGTCAGACGCCCCTGTGTGGCGTGCAGCTGTAATTGCAGGTTGCGTAGCGGCAGGCTGTCGTAGTTTAGCTGGCCAAGGCTCAGGCTGGCCTGCAGGTCGAGCGGGCGCAGGCGGGCCAGGGGCAGCATCTCGCTCTGGCTCCAGGCCTGCTGGGTCGGCGCGCCAGGCAGTTCGCTGGTGCCGCTGCTGCCGGCGCGGGCCAGCGCTTCGCGGACTTCGCCCTGGCGCTGGCTGGGTTGTTCAGCGGCTTTTGGCGGCAGGTAGCGGTCGAGGTCGAGGCGATCACCCTGCAGTTGCAGGCGCAGGGCCTGGCGTTGCCAGTCGCTGACGGCGATCTGGCCGGTGAAGCGGCTGTCGTCGAGGCGTAGCTTGAGATCCTGCAGGTTCAGGCTCTGGCTGTTGCCGCTGAGACGGGCGCTCAGTTCGAACTGCTCAAGGGCGCCGGCATCGTTCATCGCCGGTAGTTCGATGCCCAGGCCGGTGAGGAACTCGCGCAGGTTGAAGGGGGCCAGGGATAGTCCGCCTTCCAGTTGGCCGCCCTTGTCCAGTTCGCGCAGGCGCAGCTCGCCGATGGCACGCAGTTGGTTGGCGCTGAGCTTGAAGCTGCTCCATTCAGCAATTTGGGCGGCCTGGTCGAGCAGCAGTTGGCCCTGGCTGCTGAACGTCAGCGTCTTGCCTTGCAGGGGTTCGCCGGAGGCTTCGCCCTGCAGCTGCAGGTCTTCCAGCTGGTAGCGCTGCAGGCTGCGCTCGAAGCGCAGTTTGCCGCTGAGTTCGGCCTTGGCGCGCAGCACGGGCTGGTTATTGGCGAAAAAGCCGGACAGCTTGATCGGGATGCTTTGCCCTTCGGTAATCGCCCCGGTACTCAGCTGGATACCCTCCAGGCTGTACTGCTGGCCGCTGGCCAGGTCCTGGTAGCGAATCCGCGCGTTGCTCAGGGTCAGGCTGTCGATGTCCAGACGCATGGCCTGCGTGCTGCTCTGCGGCGCGGCGGGCGGCGGGCTGGCGGGCTGCGCGCCAGTAGCGGGACGGCTATCGCTGGGCGTTGCGGTCTGCGCCTGGCCAAGTTGCTGCCAGTTGCCACGGCCCTGGGCGTCGCGCTGCAAGTCGAGCTCCAGGCCGTCGACCCGGATGGCGCTCATCTGTACTTCGCGGCGCAGCAGGGGCATGACCCGCACCGACAGGCCCAGCAGGCGTACCCGTGCCAGGGGCTGTTCGGGTTGTTGCAGGCTGGCAATGGTTGCGTCGCTCAGTTCCAGGCCCAGCCAGGGGAACAGGCTCCAGCCGATGTCGCCCTGCAGGCGCAGTTCTACGCCGGCCTTATCGCGGGCCAGCTGGCTGATCTCGTCCTTGTAGTCATTGGGATTGAACAGGTGAGTGAGTGCCAGGCCCAGGGCTACCAGCAGCAGAAGCAGGCCAAGCAGCAGCAGGCCGAGGATTTTGCCGAGCGCTTTCATCAAGCAGTCCTTGTTTCAACAGGATCCGGGGCGGGGAGTATACCGCTGCCTTACAGGGCGGCGGCGACGCGTTCGGCGATGGCCAGGCTGGCGGTCAGCCCCGGCGATTCGATGCCGAACAGGTTGACCAGGCCGGGCAGGCCGTGATCCCCGGGGGTTTGGATGACGAAGTCGGCGGCCGGTTCCCCGGCGCCGCTGAGTTTCGGCCGTACGCCGCTGTAAGCCGGTTGCAGGCGTGCCGGGTCGATGCCCGGATAGTAGCGGGCGATGGCGGCGGCAAACGGCTCGCGTAGGCTGGCATCGACCTGGTAGTCGAGTTCGCTCAGGTAGTGGACGTCGGGGCCGAAACGTAGCTGGCCGGCCAGGTCGAGGGTGGCGTGGATGCCCAGCCCGGCCGTGTTGGCCGCTGGCAGCGGGTAGATCAGCTGGCTGAACGGGCTGCGCCCGCTGTAGCTGAAGTAGCGTCCCTGGCAGAGATGCTGACGAGGCACTCCGGTCAGTCCCTGGGTAGCCTGGGCCAGCGCGGGTGCGGCGAAGCCGGCAGCATTGATCACCTGATCGGCGCGCAGTTGAAAGGGCTCGCCGGCACTCAGCCCGCTGACCCGCCAGCCGCCGGCGTATGGCTCAAGGTGCGTGGCGCGGGTATGCAGGATCAGCTGCGCGCCCTGTCGTTCGGCGTGAGCCAGCAGGGATTGCAGGTAGGCGTGGCTGTCGAAGATGCCGGTGCTCGGCGAGTGCAGGGCGGCCACACCACGCAGGGCCGGCTCGCGCTGGCGCAGTTGTGCGGCATCGAGTGGTTGCAGGTCGTCTACGCCACAGGCCCGGGCATTCTCGGCCAGACGCTGCAGGGCGGGCAGCTCCTCTTCGTCCACGGCCACCAGCAGCTTGCCCAGGCGGCGGTGGGCGATGTGCTGCCTGGCGCACCAGGCATACAGGCGTTCGCGGCCTTCCAGGCACAGGCTGGCCTTGAGCGAGCCGGGTGGGTAGTAGAGACCGGCGTGGATGACTTCGGAGTTGCGGCTGGAGGCGTGGCTGCCGATCAGCGCCTGCGCTTCGATGATCAGGCAGCTGCGTGTGGGCGATGCAAGACGTGCGGCGCAGGCCAGGCCGATGGCGCCGGCGCCGATGATCAGCAGGTCGACCTGGTGCATCGGCTCAGCCGGCCTGAGTCTTGCTCTGCAGGATGGCCTGCAGTGCGCTGTCCAGGCCGGGCGGTGCCTGCCAGTGCAGCGCTTGTCCGGCTTCAGCGGCCAGACGGCAGGCCTCCGCGTAGAGGCGCCGGGCCACCCCACGACGCCGGGTGACCTGGCGGACGCAGAGGTGTGACAGCTGCCAGCCTTCAGGGTCGGGCGTCACGCAGGCTGCACCGAGCAGGCGGTCGTTGAAGCGCCCGGCCAGCAACTGGCCGCTGTCCAGCAGGCTATCCAGCAGATGTTGTGCGTCTTTGTAGGGGGCCAGCAGCCAGTCGGGTGCCTCGGCATAGATTTTCGCCAGGTCAAGACGATCCTGCGCGCTGGGCTGGCGGACAAATTCGACGACAACGGGCATGCGGCGATCCTTGGGCGGCTAGATGGACGAGTGTAAACCCGGCTGCCGGGCGGCCGGTAGCCGGGCCTGCTGCGCCCGGCCTATAATGGCGGCCTTTCCGCAGCATTTATCCCGGAGTTGCACATGGCCGAGCGTACGGCATGCGTCGAGCGCAATACCCTGGAGACCCAGGTCAAGGTCTCGATCAATCTGGATGGCACTGGCAAGGCCAAGTTCGATATTGGCGTGCCTTTCCTCGAGCACATGCTCGACCAGATTGCCCGTCACGGCCTGATCGATCTGGACATCCACTGCAAGGGTGACTTGCACATCGACGACCACCACACCGTGGAAGACGTCGGCATCACCCTCGGTCAGGCCTTTGCCAAGGCGGTCGGCGACAAGAAGGGCATGACCCGTTACGGCCACTCCTATGTGCCGCTGGACGAAGCCCTGTCGCGCGTGGTGATCGACTTCTCCGGTCGTCCGGGTCTGCAGATGCATGTGCCCTTCACCCGTGCGGTGGTCGGCGGCTTCGACGTGGACCTGTTCCAGGAGTTCTTCCAGGGCTTCGTCAACCACGCCCTGGTGACCCTGCACATCGACAACCTGCGCGGCCACAACACCCACCACCAGATCGAGACGGTGTTCAAGGCCTTTGGCCGCGCCCTGCGCATGGCCATCGAGCTGGACCCGCGTATGGCCGGGCAGATGCCGTCCACCAAAGGGTGCTTGTAAGTGCAGACCGTTGCAGTAATCGACTATGGCATGGGCAACCTGCACTCGGTGGCCAAGGCGCTGGAGCATGTCGGCGCCGGCCGGGTGCTGGTGACCAGCGACGCCAATGTGATCCGCGAGGCTGACCGCGTGGTGTTCCCCGGGGTTGGGGCGATCCGCGACTGCATGGCCGAGATCAAGCGTCTGGACTTCGACAGCCTGGTGCGCGAGGTCAGCGCCGACCGTCCGTTCCTTGGCATCTGCGTCGGCATGCAGGCCCTGCTGGAGCGCAGCGAGGAGAACGATGGCGTGGACTGCATCGGGCTGTTCCCCGGCCAGGTGCGCTTTTTCGGCAAGGACCTGTATGAAGGGGGCGAACACCTGAAAGTGCCGCACATGGGCTGGAACGAAGTCGAGCAGGTGATCGACCACCCGCTGTGGCACGAGATCCCGAACAAGGGCCGCTTCTACTTCGTGCACAGCTACTACATCGACGCCGGCAATCCCGCCCAGGTGGTCGGGCGTGGTCACTATGGCAAGGACTTCGCCGCGGCGCTGGCCGACGGCTCGAAGTTCGCCGTGCAGTTCCACCCGGAAAAGAGCCATACCCATGGCCTGCAGCTGTTGCAGAACTTCATCGGCTGGGATGGGCGTTGGTAAAGACGGCGCTGCGCGCGAGGCCAAGCGCTGAAGGCTGGACGATATGCGCGGCATTTTTTCGTCAAGCCTTCAGCATTTAGCCTTCAGCGAAATCATTTTCTCGATTTTTCAGGACCTATCCGAATGCTGATTATCCCCGCTATCGATCTCAAGGACGGCGCCTGCGTGCGTCTGCGCCAGGGCCGCATGGAAGACTCCACGGTGTTCTCCGATGACCCGGTGAGCATGGCCGCCAAGTGGGTCGAGGGCGGCTGCCGCCGTCTGCACCTGGTCGACCTGAACGGCGCCTTCGAAGGCCAGCCGGTCAACGGTGAAGTGGTCACCGCCATCGCCAAGCGCTACCCGACCCTGCCGATCCAGATCGGCGGCGGCATCCGTACCCTGGAAACCATCGAGCACTACGTGCGCGCCGGTGTCAGCTACGTGATCATCGGTACCAAGGCGGTTAAAGATCCCGAGTTCGTCAGCGAGGCCTGCAAGGCCTTCCCGGGCAAGGTGATCGTCGGTCTGGACGCCAAAGACGGCTTCGTCGCCACCGACGGCTGGGCCGAGGTGTCGAGCGTGCAGGCGACTGATCTGGCCAAGCGTTTCGAAGCTGACGGTGTGTCGGCCATCGTTTATACCGACATCGCCAAAGACGGCATGATGCAGGGCTGCAACGTCGAGGCCACCGCCGCGCTGGCCGCTGCCAGCCGCATCCCGGTGATCGCCTCCGGCGGTATCCACAACCTCGGCGATGTCGAGAAGCTGCTGCTGGCGCGCTCGCCGGGCATCATCGGCGCCATCACCGGCCGTGCCATCTATGAAGGCACCCTGGACGTCGCCGAGGCGCAAGCCTTCTGCGATCGGCAGGCGAAATACGAATAAGGCGCTGGAGGCTGGAGGCTGGACGATGGCCGAGTTGCCTTTTCGTTCAGCTTTCAGCCTCCAGCCTCCAGCGAATTCAGGATTGGGAGGCCCGCATGGCCCTCGCTAAACGCATTATTCCCTGCCTCGACGTGGACAATGGCCGCGTGGTCAAGGGCGTCAAGTTCGAGAACATTCGCGACGCCGGTGATCCAGTGGAGATCGCCCGCCGCTATGACGAGCAGGGCGCCGACGAGATCACCTTCCTCGACATTACCGCCAGCGTCGACGGCCGTGACACCACCCTGCACACGGTGGAGCGCATGGCCAGCCAGGTGTTCATCCCGCTCACCGTCGGTGGCGGCGTGCGTACCGTGCAGGACATCCGCAACCTGCTGAATGCCGGCGCCGACAAGGTGTCGATCAACACCGCCGCGGTGTTCAATCCGGAGTTCGTCGGCGAGGCCGCCGCGCGCTTCGGCTCGCAGTGCATCGTCGTCGCCATCGATGCCAAAAAAGTTGCCCCGGGCCGCTGGGAGATCTTCACCCATGGCGGACGCAAGCCGACCGGCCTGGATGCCGTGCTCTGGGCGAAGAAGATGGAAGACCTCGGCGCGGGCGAAATCCTCCTGACCAGCATGGATCAGGACGGCGTGAAAAGCGGCTACGACCTCGGCGTGACCCGCGCCATCAGCGAGAGCGTGGGCATCCCGGTGATCGCCTCCGGCGGCGTCGGCAACCTGCAACACCTGGCTGCCGGTATCCTCGAAGGCAAGGCCGACGCGGTGCTGGCCGCCAGCATCTTCCACTTTGGCGAATACAGCGTGCCGGAAGCCAAGGCCTACCTGGCCAGTCGCGGTATCGTGGTACGTTGACTGCCGTCTGGTGTTTTGCCATGACGCAGGTCGCAGCTTGGGCATGATGGGCTTGGCAAGCCGCCGACGCTGATTAAGCTGCGCCCTTTGCAAGGCTATGGAAGCCGTGGAGGGAACACATGCACAAGATACTGCTGAGCCTGTCTTTGGTCTGGGGCCTGTTGCTGGGGCTGCCGGCACAGGCCGAGGATGCGCCTGTCGCGGAAATCGTTCTGCTGACCGAAAACTTCCCGCCCTACAACATGGCCAGCAACGGGCGCAATTTTGCCCGTGAAGACCAGTTGCAGGGAATTGCCGTCGAGTTGGTACAGGAGATGTTCCAGCGCGCCGGGGTCAACTACCACATGACCCTGCGTTTCCCCTGGGCGCGTATCTACAAGATGGCCATGGACAATCCCAATCACGGGGTTTTCACGATTGCCCGACTGCGCGAGCGTGGCCCGCTGTTCAAGTGGGTGGGGCCGCTGGGTACCGATGACTGGGTGCTGCTGGCCAACGCCGACAGCAACATCCGCCTGGACAACCTGCAGCAGGCGGGTGCTTATCGTATCGGCGCCTACAAGGACGACGCGATTTCCCAGCATCTGCAGGCCGAAGGCATTCCTTTCAGCACGTCGCTGCGTGACCAGGAGAATCTCAGCAAGCTGCAGAAGGGGCAGATTGACCTGTGGGCCACGGGTGACCTGTCCGGGCGTTACCTGGCCAAACAGGAGGGTGTCAGCGGGCTGAAGACCGTGCTGCGCTTCAACAGTACTGACCTGTACCTGGCCCTCAACCCGCAGACCCCGGATGAGGTGGTCAACAAACTCCAGCAGGCGTTGCAGGAAATGCAGGCGGAAGGCGCCTTGGCGCGCATCGTCGCCAAGTACCTGTAACGCCCCGGCGCGGCCAGGGAGCGTGGCCGCGTGACTGTTCGCAGGATGCGCTATTGCAACTCATGCTTTCGGGTGGACTCCATGCGCAAATTGCTCAAACGTTCTCTGGCTGTAGCCAGTCTGGCCTTGGCCGGCCTGGCTCAGGCGGAGGTTCCTGCGGACTACAAGGTTATCCTGCTCACCGAAAACTTCCCGCCCTACAACATGGCGATCAACGGCAAGAACTTTGCGCAGGAAGACAATATCGATGGCATCGCCGTGGATATCATTCGCGAGATGTTCAAGCGTGCCGGCATCGAGTACAGCATGACCCTGCGTTTTCCCTGGGAGCGCATCTACAAGCTGGCCCTGGAAAAGCCGGGCTATGGAGTGTTCGTCACCGCCCGCCTGCCGGAGCGCGAGGAGCAGTTCAAATGGGTCGGCCCGATTGGTCCGGATGACTGGGTGCTGCTTGGCCGTGCCGACAGCAACATTCGTCTGAACAGCCTGGCCGAGGCAGCCAGCTATCAGGTGGGCGCCTACAAGGGGGATGCCATCTCCGAGCACCTCCTCGAACAGGGATTGCAGCCGGTGCTGGCGCTGCGTGACCAGCTCAATGCACAGAAGCTGCAGTCCGGGCAGATTGACCTGTGGGCTACCGGCGACCCCGCAGGCCGCTATCTGGCCAAGCAGGAGGGGATCAGCGGGCTGAAAACCATCCTGCGTTTCGATAGCGCGGAGCTTTACCTGGCACTGAATCGCGAAGTGCCGGACGAGGTAGTCAGCAAGCTGCAGGCCGAGCTGGACAAGTTGCGTGAAGAGGGTTTTGTCGACGACATCGTCAACAACTATCTTTGATAGGCCCGCTGGCATCTGACAACAACAATCCTGAAGAGCCAAGATCATGCTGAAAACTTGCAAACGCGTCCTTTGTGCCAGCCTGCTGCTGGCGGCTAGCAGCGCCCAGGCCGAACTGCCGGAAGGCTAAAAAATGGTCGTGCTGACCGAAAACTTCCCGCCATTCAACATGGCCGTGGATGACAAGAACTTTGCCCGTGATGATGGTATCGATGGCATCAGTGCGGAAATTGTCCGCGAGATGTTCAAGCGTGCCGGCATCGACTACAGCATGACCCTGCGCTTTCCCTGGGATCGCCTGTACCGACTGACCCTCGACAAGCCCGGCTATGCCTTGTTCTCCACGACGCGTACCGCCGAGCGTGAAGCCCTGTTCAAGTGGGTGGGGCCGCTGGGGGAAACTTCCTGGGTGCTGATGGCGCGTGGCGATAGTGCCATCCAGGTGAATAACCTGAGTGAAGCCAGCCAGTACCGTATTGGTGCCTACAAAAACAACGCACTCAGCCAGTCGCTGGAAAGCCAGAAGATTCCGCTGGTGCTGTCGCTGCGTGATCAGGAAAACATTCGCAAGCTGGCCGCCGGGCAGATCGACCTGTGGGCCACCGACGATCCGGCGGGACGCTACATGGCGCGCGCCGAAGGCGTGCAGGGACTCAAGGTGGTCTTGAAGATGAACCAGGCCCAACTCTACCTGGCGCTCAACAAGGATACCCCGGACGAGGTGGTCGAGCGTCTGCAGAAGGCCCTGGATGAGATGCGCCAGGAAGGTTTCGTCGAGGAAATGACCAACAGCTACCTGTAGGTCGCGAGCCCGGCCTGAGTGCCGGGCTGCCTGTCTGCCGAGCAGGCCTTACTGGCGGGTGATGTTCAGGCCCTTGAGCAGGTTGAGCGCCTGGCTTAGTTGGTAGTCGTCATCCTGCGGGCGTGGGCTGCGCGTATCCTGGCGGCGCGGCTTGTCCGGTTGGCCATTGCCGTTGCCCAGGTGGCCTGCCAGGTCGGCTTCCTTGATGCCTTCGTTGTCCTGCTCGCGGGTGACGCGGGCGCGTGCCACCTCGATATCCGGGACGATGCCCTGGGCCTGGATCGAACGCCCCTTGGGCGTGAAGTACAGGGCGGTGGTCAGTTTCAGGGCGCGCTCGTTGTTCAGCGGCAGGATGGTCTGTACCGAGCCCTTGCCGAAGCTGTCGGTGCCCATCAGTACTGCGCGGCGATGATCCTGCAGGGCGCCGGCAACGATTTCCGAAGCCGAGGCGCTGCCGCCGTTGATCAGTACCACCAGTGGCACACCCTCGCTGGCATCTTCGGGGTCGGCCGAGAAGCGCAGCTCGGAGTTGGCCAGACGCCCCTCGGTGTAGACGATCAAGCCCTTGCTGAGGAAGTGGTCGGTCACTTCGACGGCGGCCTGTAGCACGCCCCCCGGGTTGTTGCGCAGGTCGAGTACCAGGCCCTTGAGCGGCTGCTTGCCGTTGTCACGCTTGAGTTTGCTCAGCGCCTTGGCCACTTCGTCGCCGGTATTGATCTGGAACTGACTGATGCGGATCAGTCCGTAACCGTCATCCAGCAACTGGCTCTTCACGCTGCGCACCTTGATCACCGCACGCTGCAGGGGCAGATCGAACGGCTGGCCGCCTTCACGCACCAGGGTCAGTAGTACCTTGCTGCCCGGCTTGCCACGCAGTTTCTCCACCGCCTCCATCATCGACCAGCCCTTGGTCGGCTGGTTGTCGATCTTGAGGATCAGGTCGCCCGGCTGGATACCGGCCTTGGAGGCCGGGGTGTCGTCGATGGGCGAGATGATCTTGAGGAAGCCGTCCTCCATGCCGACCTCGATACCCAGGCCGCCGAATTCGCCGCTGGTGCTTTCCTGCAGTTCGGCGAAGGCCTGTGGTTCGAGGTAGGCCGAATGCGGGTCAAGGTTGCTGAGCATGCCTTTGATGGCGTTTTCCAGCAGGGTCTTGTCGTCGATGGGCTCGACGTAGGCGCTCTTGATGCGGTCGAGCACCTCGGCAAAGGTGCGCAGCTCGTCCAGCGGCAGTTCCGCCTTGGCGGGCGCTGGTTCGGCGGCCTGCAGAGGGCCGGCCAGCAGGCTCAGGGCCAGGGCAAAAGGGGTAAGGCGAAAGCGGTGCAGCATGCTGTACTAACTCCAGAAAAGAAGGATCAACCGTGGCTCCGGCACCACTGCGCCGGGTCGCTGGGGCGCCCCTGCTGGCGAATGGCAAAGTACAGCGCGGCGCTTTGCTGGCCGCCACTGCTGCCCACCGTGGCAATGGTTTCGCCGGCGTTGACCAGGTCACCGGGGTTTTTCAACAGGCTTTGATTATGGCCATACAGGCTCAGATAGCCATTGCCATGGTCGATGATCACCAGCAGCCCGGCACCACGCAACCAGTCGGCAAAGACTACGCGGCCACCATGTATGGCGCGCACCGGGCTACCGGCGCTGGCGCCAATCAGCACGCCGTCCCAGGTGCTGCGGGCGTCGCCGGCGCGCGGGCTGCCGTAGCGGGCCAGCAGGCGGCCGTCCACCGGCCAGGGCAGCTTGCCTTTGGCCTGGGCAAAGGGCCCCGACTGGCCGCTCCCGCTGCTGACCTGCGGGCCGCTGCCAGGGGTGCCGGGGGTGCTTTGTTGGGCCAGGCGCTGGGCTTCTGCCGCGCGTTGCCGAGCCAGCTCGGCTTCACGTGCCTGGCGGGCCAGGGTTTCCTCGATGGTGCGCAGTACCCGGGCAAATTCGGCCTGCTCCTGCTGGCGGGCACGCAGCCGCTGATCACGACTGCGGTATTCCCGGTTGAGTTTGGCCAGGGCTTGCTGGCGTTGCTGGCGCACCTTGGCCAGCTCGTCGCGGCGGCCCTGCAGTTCATGCTGACGCTCGGCCAGGCGATTTTGCTGGGCAATGATGTCGTACTCGACATTGGCCAGTTGGCGCAGGGTCTCATTGAAGGTTTCCAGCTGGCGCAGGCGGGCCTGCCCCAGGTATTCATACTGGGTCAGGGTGCGTGACAGCTGTTCCGGTCGTTGCTGGTTGAGCAGCAGGCGCAGAGGCTCCTGACGGCCACTCTGGTAGGCGGCGCGGGCCTGGATGCCAATCAGTTGCTGTTGCTCAAGGCGCGATTGCTGGAGTTTTTTTTTCTCACCGTCGAGCCGCTGCAGCTCGTTTTCGCTGTCCTTGATCTCTTCCTGCAGCTGCTTGATGTCGCGCTCCAGACCGCCCATCTCGCGTTCGGTCTTCTGCAGGGCCTGCTGTACGCTGGACTTCTCTTTTTCCAGGGTTTTCAGCAGTTTTTGCAGTTCGGCGACGTCCTGGCGGGCCTTTTCCAGTTGTTGCTGGGCGGCGCTACGCTCGTCGGCCTGGGCCACCAGGCAGAGCGCGCTAAGCAGGACGATGGACAGGGTGCGAAGCATGGCGAGGCTCACCGCAGGGAAAGGACCGGCCTAGTATGCCTAAAAAAAGCGGGAAAGCATTCGACGAAAAGCGCTGGAGGCTGGAAGGCTGGAGGCAAGCGCGACTGGCTGTTGCGTCGTTCAGCTTTCAGCTTTCCAGCGCTGTTTCGGCTCTTTGAGTTTATTCCAGCTCGACGATGGTTTTACCGGTCATTTCCGCAGGAACCGGCAGGCCCATCAGGGTCAGCAGGGTTGGTGCCACGTCGGCCAGTACGCCGCCTGCGCGGATGCTCGCCGGGCGCTTGCCGACATAGATGAAGGGCACCGGCTCGCAGGTGTGCGCGGTATGCGCCTGGCCGGTGCACTCATCTTCCATCTGCTCGACGTTGCCGTGGTCGGCGGTGATCAGCGCTTCACCACCGACCTTGTCCAACGCCTCGACGATGCGCCCGACGCAGCTGTCGAGGGTTTCCACGGCCTTGACCGCGGCCTCGAATACCCCGGTGTGGCCGACCATGTCGCCGTTGGCGTAGTTGACGATGATCACGTCATAGCGCTGGTTTTCGATGGCCTCGACAATCCGTTCGGTCACCTCGGGGGCGCTCATCTCCGGCTGCAGGTCATAGGTGGCGACGTTCGGCGAGGGAATCAGGATGCGTTCTTCCCCGGCAAACGGTTCTTCGCGGCCGCCGGAGAAGAAGAAGGTCACGTGGGCGTATTTCTCGGTTTCGGCAATACGCAGCTGGGTCTTGCCGTTCTTCGCCAGGTATTCGCCGAGCACGTTGTCCAGCGATTCAGGGGCAAAGGCGCAGGGCGCGGGGATGCTTGCCGCGTACTGGGTGAGCATCACGAAGCCGGCCAGTTGCGGCACGCGCGGGCGTTGGAATTCCTGGAAGCCCGGCTCGACAAAGGCGCGGGTCAGCTCGCGGGCGCGGTCGGCGCGGAAGTTCATGAACACCACGGCGTCGCCGTCTTCCACCTGGACCGGTGTGCCGATGGTGGTGGCCTTGACGAACTCGTCGCTCTCCTCGCGGGCATAGGCGGCGGCCAGGCCTTCGCTGGCGCTGTCGGCGGCGAACTGCCCCTGGCCGTCGACGATTAGCTGCCAGGCCTGCTCGACGCGGTCCCAGCGGTTGTCGCGGTCCATCGCGTAGTAGCGGCCGATCAGGCTGGCAATGCGCCCTTTGCCCAGCCTGGCGAAGGTGGCGTCGAGCAGTTCGATGGACGGCTGGGCGCTGCGCGGCGGGGTGTCGCGACCGTCGAGGAAGGCATGCAGGTAGATCTTCTCGGCGCCGCGCTGGGCAGCGAGTTCCGCCATGGCGACTAGGTGATCCTGATGGCTGTGGACGCCGCCGTCGGAGAGCAGGCCGAGGATGTGCACCGCCTTGCCGGCAATCACGGCCTTGTCCACCGCGGCATTGATCACGGCGTTGTCGAAGAACTCACCGTCGCGGATCGCCTTGGTCACCCGGGTGAAGTCCTGGTACACCACGCGGCCGGCGCCGAGATTCATGTGGCCCACCTCGGAGTTGCCCATCTGCCCGTCCGGCAGGCCGACATCCATGCCGCTGCCGGAAATCAGGCCGTGCGGCTGGGTGGCGCGCAGGCGATCGTAGACCGGGGTATGCGCCGCGTGGATGGCGTTGTACTCGGGCTTGTCGCTGTGGCCGAAGCCGTCGAGGATGATCAGGACCAGGGGTTTGGGCGTGGCGCTCATGCAGGCTGGCTCGCTCTGGGCAGTGGCTGGAAAGGCGGGATTTTAAGAGCTGCGGCGCGTGTCGTCACGGCTTGCCGGCTCTGTGTATACTTGGGCCCATTTTACGCCTGTGGAACCCTCTGATGTTGGCCCAACTGATTGAATTTGCCACTAACCACTATGTACTGAGTGGATTGTTCGTCGCCCTGCTGGTGGCCTTGCTGGTCTCCGAACTGCGCAAGGGCGGCAAGGCCCTGAGCTGTCGTGAGCTGACCGCACTGGTCAATTCTGGCGAGGCGCTGGTAGTCGACGTCCGCGCGCAGAAGGAATTCAGCGCCGGGCATATCGTCGATGCCCTGCATATTCCGCACGACAAGTTCGCCGCACGTATGGCCGAGCTGGACAAGCACAAAGAGAAAACCTTGATTCTGGTCGATGCCCTTGGCCAGCATTCCGGTAGTCTCTGTGCCCAGCTGCAGAAGGCCGGCTTCAAGGCCGCCAAACTCTCCGGCGGTATTGCCAGCTGGCGCAACGACAACCTGCCATTGGTCAAGTGACATGCCCAAGGTTCTGATCTACACCACCGCGACCTGCCCCTATTGCCTGCGCGCCAAGCAACTGCTTGACGACAAGGGCGTTCGTTATGAAGAGCGGCGTGTCGATGGTGATCCCGCCCTGCGTGCGGAAATGGCGCGGCAGGCCGGGCGTACTTCGGTACCGCAGATCTGGATTGGCAGCACCCATGTGGGCGGCTGCGATGACCTGTATGCCCTGCAGCGCGCCGGCCGCCTTGATGCCCTGCTGGCCGATTAATACTTTCGAATCAACCATGCCAAGGATTTCTCATGTCTGAGCAGAACGGCGCCCAAGAAGCGCAAAACCCGCAATTCTCCCTGCAGCGCATCTACGTCAAGGACCTGTCCTTCGAAGCGCCGAAAAGCCCGGAAATCTTCCGTCAGGATTGGGCGCCGAGCGTGCAGCTGGACCTCAATACCCGGCATAAGGAACTGGAGGCGGGCTTCCACGAAGTGGTGTTGAGTCTCTCGGTGACCGTCAAGACCGGTGAGGAAGTGGCGTTTATCGCGGAAGTACAGCAGGCCGGCATCTTCCTGATCCAGGGGCTCGACCCGGCCTCGATGAGCCATACGCTGGGCGCCTTCTGTCCCAACCTGCTGTTCCCCTATGCTCGCGAAGCCCTCGACAGCCTGGTCATCCGTGGCTCGTTCCCCGCGCTGATGCTGGCTCCGGTGAACTTCGATGCGCTGTATGCCCAGGAGCTGGCGCGCCAGCAGCAGGCCGGCGCACAGGCCTGATCAGCGCTCGGGAAAAACCCCGGCACTGCCCCTGGCAGGCCGGGGTTTTTTAATGCCTAGGCCTGGTAGCTGATGCGTCCGTCGAGCAGGGTGTAGCGCACCCGGCCCGGCAGGCAGTGACCAAGGAATGGGCAGTTCTGGCCCTTGGAAAACCATTGCTCACCAGCCAGGGTGCTGGCCTGCTCGGCAAACAGCAGGATATCTGCGGGAGCGCCTACGGCCAGACGGCCGGCGGGCAGGCGCAGGGCCTGGGCTGGGCCGCAGGTGAGGCGGCTGAGCAGGCTGGGCAGGTCGAGCAGGCCGTCCTGCACCAGGGTCAGCGCCAGTGGCAGGAGCAGTTCGACACTGCTGATGCCTGGCTCGGTGGCGCCAAAGGGGGCCAGCTTGGCATCGTGTTCGTGCGGCTGGTGATGGCTGGCAATGCTGCCGATCCCCCCCTGCCTGACCGCCTCGCGCAGGCCTTCGCGGTCACGCCGGCTGCGTAGCGGCGGCTGTACGTGGTACAGGCTGGAGAAGTCGGCTAGCGCTTCGTCGGTGAGAATCAGTTGGTACAGCGCCACGTCGGCGCTCACCGGCAGGCCACGAGCCTGGGCCTGGGCGATCATTTCCGCGCCACGTGCACTGCTGATGCAGCTGAAATGCGCGCGCACACCGCTCTGTTCGACCAGCAGCAACTGGCGGGCCAGGGCCACGGTTTCGGCGCTCTCCGGAATGCCCGGCAAGCCGAGGAAGCTGGCGGTGGCGCCTTCGTGGGCCAGGCCGCCTTCGGCCAGATCGTGATCCTGGGCGTGGAAAACCACGGTGAGGTCGAAGGTGGCTGCGTATTCCAGCGCGCGACGCAGGGTGCGACTGTTCTGGAAGCTGTACAGGCCGTCACCGAAGGCTACGCAGCCGGCATCGCGCAGCGCGACCAGTTCGGCCAGTTGCTCGCCGGCCAGGCCTTTGCTCAGGGCGCCAATGGGAAATACCTTGGCATGGCCGGCCTGCTGAGCGCGGTCGAGAATCAGCTCGGCCACGGCCGGGGTGTCCAGTACCGGACGGGTCTGCGGTGGGCAGCACAGGCTGGTTACCCCGCCTGCGGCAGCGGCCAGGGTTTCGCTGGCGATGCTGCCCTTGCGGCCATAACCGGGCTCGCGCAGGGCTACGGACAGGTCGACCAGGCCGGGAGCGGCAATCAGTCCGCTGGCATCGATCAGTTGGCGGGGATTGAAGCCGAGCGGGGCCTGGCCGATGGCGACGACCTTGCCGCCATCAATGAACAGGTCGGCGTGCTGGTCTAGGCCGCTGGCCGGGTCGAGCAGGCGCGCTCCACTAATTTGCATCGACATCAGTTGTGCTCTCCGGCGTCCTGGTTGAGTTGGCGCTGGGCGGCCTGGCCGCTCATGCACATCGACAGTACCGCCATGCGCACGGCAATACCGTAGGTCACCTGGTTGAGGATCACCGACTGCGGGCCATCGGCTACCGCCGACTCGATTTCCACGCCGCGGTTGATCGGCCCCGGGTGCATGACCAGGGCATCGGGCTTGGCCAGGGCCAGGCGCTGTTCGGTCAGGCCGTAGAGGCGGAAGAACTCGCCTTCGCTGGGCAACAGGCCGCCCTGCATGCGCTCCTTCTGCAGGCGCAGCATGATCACCACGTCGACATCGCGCAGGCCTTCGCTGAGGCTGGTGAATACACGCACGCCATACTGCTCGAGGCCGACCGGCAGCAGGGTTTGCGGGGCGATGACGCGGATGTCCGGGCAGCCCAGGGTGCGTAGGGCCAGCATGTTGGAGCGTGCCACGCGCGAGTGCAGGATATCGCCGACGATGGCCACCGAGAGGTTCTCGAAACCGCCCTTGTGCCGGCGGATGGTCAGCATGTCGAGCATGCCCTGGGTGGGGTGGGCATGGCGGCCGTCGCCGGCATTGATGATGGCCACCTGCGGGCAGACGTGCTCGGCGATGAAGTGCGCGGCGCCGGAGTCGGCATGGCGTACCACGAACATGTCGGCGGCCATGGCCTCCAGGTTGCGCAGGGTGTCGAAGAGTGTTTCACCCTTGCTGGTCGAGCTGGTCGACACATTAAGGCTGATCACGTCGGCGGACAGGCGCTGCGCGGCCAGCTCGAAGGTAGTGCGGGTGCGTGTGGAGTTCTCGAAGAACACGTTGCATACCGTCTTGCCACGCAGCAGTGGAACCTTCTTCACGGCGCGGGCGCCCACCTCAAGGAAGGAGTCGGCGGTATCCAGCAGTTCGGTGAGCAGCTCGCGCGGCAGGCCGTCGAGGCTGAGAAAGTGGCGCAGCTGGCCGTTTTCGTTGAGCTGCAGCGGGCGCTTGGCGTCAATCGGAGTCATTGCGGGAGTTCTCGGTCGGCGAGGGTTTGCAGCTCAAGGCTCAGGGGCGTGGGGCCGGACAATTTTACCCGTTGATTGGCCGCCAGGGACAGGCTGGCGCCGACCACGTCCGGGCGGATTGGCAGCTCATGGGCGTTGAGGTCGAGCAGGCAGACCAGGCTGACGCTGGCCGGGCGGCCGTAGTCGAACAGTTCGTTGAGGGCGGCGCGCACGGTGCGCCCGCTCATCAGTACGTCATCAATCAGTACCAGGTGCTGGCCCTCGATGTCGAAGGGCAGGGCCGAGGGGCGTACTTGCGGGTGCAGGCCGTGCTGGGTGAAGTCGTCGCGGTAGAACGATACGTCCAGCGTGCCCAGCGGCTGGCTGAGGCCTAGCTCGGCCAGCAGGGCCTGGGCGACCCAGACGCCGCCGGTATGGATGCCGATGAAGCGGGCCTGGTCGATGCCGCGTTGCTGCAGGTGCAGGCGCAGTGCCGCAGCCATCTGCGGCAGGAGCTGGCTGGGGTTGGGCAGGTGCATGGGCTCTCCTCTGGCGTCTAGGCGCCGTGCTGTTCAAGCCAGCCCTGCAAGAGCAGGGCGGCGGCAATCGCATCCACCGGGCGTTCGCGGTAACCGCCGCGTTGTCCCTGGGCCAGGCGCTGGCCCTTGGCTTCGTAGGTGGTCAGGCGCTCGTCGTGGGTGTGTACGGGCAGTTGATAGCGGCCGTGCAGGCGCCGGGCGAATTTTTCGGCGCGCTCGCTCATTTCGCTGGGCGAGCCGTCCATGTTCAGCGGCAGGCCGACGACCAGGGCGTCGGGCTGCCATTCCTTGAGCAGGGCTTCGATCTGCTGCCAGTCGGGTACGCCGTTTTGTGCCTTGAGCACGCAGAGTTCGCGAGCCTGGCCGGTAATCATCTGGCCGACGGCTACGCCAATTTGCCGGGTACCGTAATCGAAACCGAGGAGCAGGCGCAGGTTGCTCATGCGTGGCCGGCCTGCGCGGTGAGCAGGCTGAGGTTGACGCCCAGGCGCGCGGCAGCGGCGTCCAGGCGCAAGTCGGCGGGCAGGTCGAAAAGAATATCCAGGCTGGCGGGGCAGGTCAGCCAGGCGTTATCGGCCAGCTCGGCTTCCAGCTGTCCGGCGTCCCAGCCGGCATAGCCGAGGGCGATCAGGTGTTGTGCCGGGCCCTGGCCGTCGGCAATCGACAGCAGAACATCCTGCGAGGTGCTCAGGGTGACGTCGCCCAGCACCACGCTGGCCTGGAATGAAGGGCCTGTCGGGTGCAGTACGAAACCCCGCTCGGTCTGCACCGGGCCGCCGCTGTATACCGGCATGCCATGGCAGCGTGTTGCGGGCGGGGTTTCCGGGCGCAGTTGTTCGAGGATGTCGGCCAGGCTGAGGCCACTGGGACGGTTGATGACCAGGCCCATGGCACCCTGCTCGCCGTGGTCGACCAGATAAGTGACGGTTTGCGCAAAATTGCCATCGGCCATATGCGGCATGGCAATCAGGAAGTGGTGCTTGAGGCAGATCGGTGCGCTGTTCATGGCGCTAGTGTGGCGGCGGCGCAGCCAAGCTTCAAGGGCTGCGGCTACTGGCTGGAGAGGCGGTCACCCCGCTCGAAGCGCCAGGTGCGGATGATTTCCAGGCGGTCGAATTCCGCCAGGTCACCACTGAACGGGGCGTAGGGTGCGGCCAGGCGTACGATGCGCATGGCGGCCTGATCGAGCACACTATGCCCGGAGGACTCCAATACCTGTACTTCGTATAGGGTGCCGTCGCGATTGATGGTCACCAGCAGACGCAGCGAGCCATAGATGCGCTGCCGGCGTGCTTCGTCGGGATAGTTGAGATTGCCGATGCGCTCGATCTTCTTGCGCCACTCTTCCTTGTACCAGGCGCCCTTGTCGCGCAGCGTGGACGCGGCATTCAGGCGGTGGATCTTCGGTCGCTTGGCATACAGTTCGCGCTCCATGCTCAGCTGCGCCTCGAGGCTGGCAATTTCCATCGACAGCTGGCTGCTGTCGAAGATCGGTGCCGGCGGGCTGGGCGGTTGCGGTGGAGTCTTCTCGGGCTTGACCTGCACTTTCTGTACTTGCGGTGCCTGGGTGGCGAGTACCTGCTTGCGCGTTTCGACCTGCGGGCTGGGTGGCGGCGCGCTGGGGGGGGTGACCTTGCGGATCTCGCTGTCCTGCAGGGGCGCTTGCTCGGTGGTTTTCGGGGCGGCCTTGTGCTCCAGGCTGCCACTGCCTTCCTGATTGTGCTGAGCAATGAAGTCAGCATCCTTCGGCGCCTGTTCGCTCTGGAAGGTAGCCAGGGTGACTTCCAGGCTCTTGCTGATCTGGCTGGGCTTGGGCATTTCAAAGCCCACGCCGATGATCAGTGCCAGGTGCAGTACGGCGGCGATCAGCAGGGTAAAGCCCAGGCGGTCAGCTGGGCGGGCGCTGGAGGAGGGAGGCACGGAAGGGGTTGCTTTCATGGGTGTCGCAAGCCGGCAAGATGCCCGGCAGTCTGCCCAGCGTTGCGATAAAAGTCCATGAAGCAGGCCACGCTTGGCGGTTCTGCCTAACGTGTGGCGAGTTTTTCGGCAATCACTTGCATCAGGCGCTCGCCGATGCGCGTATCAAACGCGGCATCAATCTCGCGTATGCAGGTCGGGCTGGTGACGTTGATCTCGGTCAGGTGCTCGCCAATCACGTCGAGGCCGACAAACAGCAGGCCGCGGCGGCGCAGCTCAGGGCCGACTGCGGCGGCGATCTCGTGGTCGCGGGGGGTGAGTGGGCGCGCCTCGCCGCGGCCGCCAGCGGCCAGGTTGCCGCGGGTCTCGCCCTGTGCGGGGATGCGCGCCAGGCAATAGGGTACCGGCTCGCCATCGATCATCAGGATGCGCTTATCGCCATCGACAATCGCCGGCAGGTAACGCTGCGCCATGATCTGCTGGCTGCCGTGAGCCGTCAGGGTTTCCAGAATGACCGACAGATTGGGGTCTCCGGCGCGGTGGCGGAAGATTGACGCGCCGCCCATTCCGTCCAGGGGTTTGAGAATGATGTCACGCTGTGCCTCGGCGAATTGCCGCAAAATGTCCGGGCGACGGCTGACCAATGTGTCAGGAGTGTAGGCGCTGAATGCCGTGGCAAAGAATTTCTCGTTGCAGTCACGCAGGCTCTGCGGGCGATTGACCACCAAGGTGCCGGCGCGTTCGGCCTGCTCCAGCAGGTAAGTCGAATAGATGAACTCGTTGTCGAACGGCGGATCCTTGCGCATCAGGATGACCTGCAGTTCGGCCAGTGGCTGGTCGAGTTCCTCGCCAAGGGTGAACCAGCCGTCGGCGTTGTTGAACACCTGCAGTGGCTGCATGCGGGCGCGTGCCTCGCCAGCGAGCTGATAAAGGTCACGCTGCTCCATATAGAAAAGTTGCCAACCACGTGCCTGGGCGGCAAGAAGCATGGCCAGCGAGCTGTCCTTCTTGAAATTGATGCTGGCAATGGGGTCCATGATGATGCCGAGACGAACGGTCATGGGCGGTATTCTCCTGGCAGGCGGCGGGTGCCGCACGATAGCGGGGATGCTGGCCAGGGTTCAAGCTGAAACGCCGTCAGGCAGCCGGCACGGCTGGCGATAGGGCGGTTTGTGGAATGGTTCAGGAGACTGTGCTAAAAAGACCGCACGATTGGGTCGCAGCCCATCGGTGGCAGGGCCTTCAGCGCACTGATATAACGCATATAACGACTCACCGAGGCGGATGGTAGGGCGAACATGGAACAGCATTCCGAAGGCTTGAGGGTAATGGTGATCGACGATTCGAAGACGATTCGTCGGACGGCGGAAACACTGCTTAAGAAAGTCGGTTGTGACGTGGTCACGGCCGTCGATGGTTTCGATGCGTTGGCCAAGATCGCCGATACCCATCCCAGCATCATCTTTGTTGATATCATGATGCCGCGACTGGATGGCTATCAGACCTGTGCGCTGATCAAGAACAACAGTGCGTTCAAATCTACCCCGGTGATCATGCTGTCCTCCAAGGATGGTCTGTTCGACAAGGCCAAGGGGCGCATCGTTGGTTCCGACCAGTACCTGACCAAGCCCTTCAGCAAGGAAGAACTGCTTGGCGCCATCAAGGCCCACGTCCCTGATTTCACTCCAGTGGAACAAGCTTCCTGAAGTCCGGCCGATCGGCCGGTGATGCCTTATTCGTATGGGAACAACCATGGCTCGTATTCTGATTGTTGATGATTCGCCCACCGAGATGTACAAGCTGACAGCCATGCTGGAAAAGCACGGCCATCAGGTATTGAAAGCTGAAAACGGCGCCGATGGTGTAGCCCTGGCTCGCCAGGAAAAGCCCGATGCGGTGTTGATGGATATCGTGATGCCGGGGTTGAACGGCTTCCAGGCCACCCGTCAACTGACCAAGGATGCGGAGACCAGTCACATTCCGGTGGTCATCGTTACGACCAAGGATCAGGAAACCGACAAGGTCTGGGGCAAGCGCCAGGGTGCGCGTGACTACCTGACCAAGCCGGTTGACGAGGCTACCCTGCTCAAGACGCTGAATGCGGTGCTGGCTGGCTAATAGCTGCCTTCCTGCTTCATTTTTCCAGAAGAACAAGAAGGCGCCAGCTTGCATGGCTGAACAAACCTCTCCATTCCAGCGTCTGCAACAGATCGATCAGTCGTGCCGTGCCCTGGCAGCCGGTCTTCCTGCCCAGCAGGAGGCGGTGCAGACCTGGAGCGGCATCGGTTTTCGCATGGGCGGTCGTCTGTTCGTCGCGCCCATGGGTGAAGTGGCCGAAGTGCTGCATGAGCCGCGCTTTACCTTGCTGCCTGGGGTCAAGAGCTGGGTACGTGGTGTGGCCAACGTGCGTGGTCGCTTGCTGCCGGTAATGGATCTGTGCGGCTTCTTCGGTCATGAGTTGAGCAATCGGCGCAAGCAACGGCGTGTCCTGGTAGTCGATCACCAGGAAATTTTCGCCGGTCTGACCGTCGACGAAGTGTTCGGTATGCAGCACTTCCCGGTGGATGCCTTCAGCGAGCAGTTGCCGCCGCTGGAAGCCAATATCCAGGCATTCATTCACGGTGTCTTTCAGCGCGAACAGCCATGGCTGGTATTCAGCCCCTACGCGCTGGCACAGAATCAGGAATTTCTCGACGTTGCTGTATGACGGCTGCCTGCTGGGCGGTGCGTCTTGGTTCGCGTGGAGCAAGGCAAGATCGGGTCGCAAGGCTCGCGTGGTACGGATGAGCCGGGTAACCGGCTTTTAAGCGTTACAGGAAACGATCGGTGGTAGGTCCAGGCGGGGGCCAGATAATGAAGAAAATCAACGCAGGCAATCTCCTTTCGGGTATTCGCAGCAGTGCGCTGATCACCGGACTCTTCGTGGTCCTGGTGGTCTCTATCGTGTTGCTGTTCGCGAACTTCGCATACCTCAACACCCAGTCGAACTACGACAAGGAATACATCAGCCATGCCGGCGAACTGCGCGTACTGTCGCAGCGTATCGCCAAGAACGCCACGGAAGCGGCGGCCGGCAAGAGCGAGGCCTTCCCGCTGCTCAAAGAGGCGCGTAACGACTTCGAGAAACGTTGGAATATTCTCCTGCGTGGTGATGAGGAAAGCGGCCTGCCGCCGGCGCCGGATGCCGTCCGCGAGCAAATGGGCCTGGTACAGAAGGACTGGGACAATCTGCGGCAGAGTGCTGACGCCATCCTGGCCAGTGAGCAGACCGTACTGTCGCTGCACCAGGTAGCCGCGACCCTGGCCGAGACCATTCCGCAGCTGCAGGTTGAGTACGACGAGGTGGTGACCACCCTGTTGGATAGTGCCTCGCCGGCCGATCAGGTAGCCGTGGCGCAGCGTCAGACCTTGCTGGCTGAACGTATTCTGGGTTCGGTGAACAAGGTGTTGGTGGGTGACGAAGACTCGGTACAGGCCGCTGATATGTTCGGTCGTGATGCCAGTCTGTTTGGTCGCGTACTGGCCGGCATGCTCGAAGGCAACGAGGCCATGCAGATCACCCAGGTGACGGATACCGATGCGGCGGAGCGCCTGGCGGAAATTTCCGAACTGTTCGAATTCGTTTCCGGTTCGGTAGACGAGATTCTCGAAACCTCGCCGGAACTGTTCCAGGTTCGTGAATCGGCGAACATCATCTTTACCGGTTCGCAGACCCTGCTTGACCAGGCGTCTTTGCTGGCCAGCGGCTTCGAAGAGCTGGCTACCGGGCGTCATTTCAATACCCTGGCCGGTTATGTGCTGGGCATTCTGGCATTGGCTTCGATCATTCTGATCGGTCTGGTCATGGTTCAGAGCACCCGCCAGCGCCTGGCCGAGACCGCCGAGAAGAACGAACGTAACCAGAGCGCGATTCTCCGTCTGCTCGACGAGATCGCCGACCTGGCGGACGGTGACCTGACGGTGGCGGCGACGGTAACCGAAGACTTCACGGGTGCCATCGCTGACTCCATCAACTACTCCATTGACCAGCTGCGCGATCTGGTAGTGACCATTAACCAGGCTGCTGTACAGGTGGCTGCCGCCGCCCAGGAAACCCAGGCCACGGCGATGCATCTGGCCGAGGCTTCCGAGCATCAGGCCCAGGAAATTGCCGGGGCTTCCGCGGCAATCAACGAAATGGCCGTGTCGATTGACCAGGTATCGGCGAACGCCGCCGAATCCACCGCGGTAGCGGAACGTTCGGTAGCCATCGCCAACAAGGGTAACGAGGTGGTGCACAACACCATCACCGGCATGGATAACATCCGTGAGCAGATCCAGGATACCTCGAAGCGGATCAAGCGCCTCGGTGAGTCGTCCCAGGAGATCGGTGACATCGTTAGCCTGATTAACGACATTGCTGACCAGACCAACATTCTGGCTCTTAACGCGGCAATCCAGGCCTCCATGGCCGGTGATGCGGGCCGTGGCTTCGCCGTGGTAGCGGACGAAGTACAGCGCCTCGCAGAACGTTCCTCGGCGGCGACCAAGCAGATCGAGGCACTGGTTAAGACCATTCAGACCGATACCAACGAAGCGGTTATCTCCATGGAACAGACCACCTCCGAGGTGGTACGTGGTGCCCGTCTGGCGCAAGACGCCGGTGTGGCCCTGGAAGAGATCGAGAAGGTATCCAAGACCCTCGCGGCGTTGATTCAGAACATCTCCAACGCTGCACGCCAGCAGGCCTCTTCGGCGGGTCACATCTCCAACACCATGAACGTGATCCAGGAGATTACTTCGCAGACCTCCGCGGGCACCACGGCGACGGCACGCAGCATTGGTAACCTGGCCAAGATGGCCAGTGAGATGCGCAAGTCGGTATCCGGCTTTACTCTGCCGGACTCGGCGGAAAAGGCCTAAGCAACTGAGGCGCGGCGCCTGCTGGGCGCCGCATGGACCGCCAGGTGGCAGCCATGAGCGAAGGGCAGAACATGCAGGCAGAGGGCGTGTGGACCTTGCAACCGCTGGTCGAGCTGTCTGCGCAGGACTTTCGTGACTGGTGTCGGGTGCTGGAAGAGCGTACCGGCCTGGTGATCAACGAACAGCGACGGTCCTTCCTGCAGGCCAATCTGGGCATGCGCATGCGTGAGCTGGGCATGACCGACTATGCCAGCTACCTGCGCCAGGTTCTCGATGGGCCGCGTGGTGCGGTCGAGTGGTCGTTGCTGATGGATCGGCTGACCATCCAGGAAACCCGTTTCTTTCGTCACCCTCCGTCCTTTGCTCTGCTCCAGCGCTATCTGCAGGAGCGCGTGCAGGCCGGTCTACAGCGGCCGCTGGCGCTGTGGAGTCTGGGTTGCTCGACCGGTGAAGAAGCCTATTCGCTGGCGGTGGTCGCGGCTGAGGTGCTGCGTGATACGCAGGCCGCGGATGCGTTTGGCGTCACGGCCACCGATATCAGCCTGAATGCGCTGAACAAGGCGCGTAGTGCCGAATACCCGGCACGTCGCCTGGAACAGCTGGAACCGCAATGGCTGGAGCGTTATTTCCAGGCGTTGCCCGATGGACGCTACAAGGTATTGCCGCAACTGGTCGCGCGAGTCTGTTGTGCGCGGCTGAATGTGCTGGAGTTGGCCAAGGCGCCGATGACCGGCATGGACGTCATTTTTTGCCAAAACCTGTTGATCTACTTTCGTCGCTGGCGTCGCCGCGAAATCCTCAACCGCCTGGCCGAGCGCCTGGTGCCTGGGGGCTTGCTGGTGATTGGCGTGGGCGAGATGAGCGACTGGCAGCATCCGGATCTGCAACCGGTGGCTGACGAACAGGTGTTGGCGTTTACCCGGAAGGGGTAATTCAGGCTTATGAGCAGTGGAGTCGCTATGGGTGATCGGCACGATTATGTCGCCCTGGAATGGGTCAAGGGCGAGATCGCGGAAACCCTGAAACAGGCCCGCCAGGCGCTGGAAGCGTTTGTCGAGAATCCGCAGGACACGACGCGCCTGCGCTTCTGCCTGACGTATGTGCATCAGGTGCACGGCACCCTGCAGATGGTCGAGTTTTTCGGTGCAGCCCTGCTGGCCGAGGAAATGGAGCAGCTTGCCCTGGCGCTGGCCGAAGGACGGGTCAGCAACCAGGCTGAAGCACTTGAAGTGATGATGCAGGCCATCCTGCAGTTGCCCAACTACCTCGATCGTATTCAGACCGCCCGCCGCGACCTGCCGTTGGTGCTGCTGCCGTTGCTGAACGACCTGCGTGCGGCGCGCGGCGAGAAGCTGCTCTCCGAAACCAGCCTGTTCAGCCCTGAACTGGGGGCGGGCCAGGCATTGCTGCCTGCCGAGCAGCTAGCTAGGCGGCAAACAGCCGAGCTGCCGCAATTGCTGCGCAAGTTGCGGCAGATGCAGCAGCAGGCGCTGGTGGGGGTGATTCGTAATCAGGAGTTACCGACCAACTTGGGCTATATGGCGAGGGTCTTTGCCCGCCTGGAAAGCCTTAGCCAGGATGCCCCGCTGCAAGAACTCTGGCAGATTGCTTCCGGCCTGATCGAAGGCCTGGCCAACGGCAGCGTCAGCCACGGTGCTTCGGTGCGGACCCTGTTGCGGCAGATCGACAAGGAGCTCAAGCGCCTGGTCGAGCAGGGTGTACCTGGACTCAACCAGCCGGCTCCCGGCGAGCTGGTGAAAAACCTGCTGTTCTATATCGCCAAGTCCACTGCCAGCTCGCCACGCATTGTCGCGCTGAAGAATCGCTACCGTCTTGACGAGGCTTTGCCTGGCAACGACCTGGTTGACGAAGAGCGTGCCCGCCTGGCGGGTCCTGACCGTGATGCCATGCGCTCGGTGGTCACCGCACTGTGCGAGGAGCTGGTGCGCGTCAAAGACAGCCTCGACCTGTTCGTGCGCAGTGATCGCAAGAATCTGGCCGATCTCGACGCCCTGTATGCGCCCCTCAAGCAGATTGCCGATACCCTGGCGGTATTGGGCTTTGGCCAGCCGCGCAAAGTCATCGTTGATCAGCTGGATGTGGTTCGCGCGCTGGCCAGCGGCCAGCGTGAGCCGAGCGACGCGCTGTTGATGGATGTGGCCGGCGCCCTGCTGTATGTCGAAGCCACCCTGGCAGGCATGGCTGGCCCGGTGGAAGGCGCACGCGACGAACAGAGCCAACTGCCGACCACCGATGTTGGGCAGATTCATCAGGTGGTGATCAAGGAAGCGCGCAATGGCCTGGAACAGGCCAAGGACGCCATCATCGAGTTCATCGCTTCGCAGTGGAACCATGAACACCTGGCGCGTGCACCGCAGCTGCTGACCCAGGTGCGCGGTGGTCTGGCGATGATTCCCCTGCCGCGTGCCGCTGCTCTGCTGGAAGCCGCCCGCGCCTACATTGACGAGCAGTTGCTGGCCCGCAAGGCCGTACCCAACTGGCAGCATCTGGATACCCTGGCAGACGCCATCACCAGTGTCGAGTACTACCTGGAGCGCCTGGCCGAAGATCATGCCAGCCAGGGCGATCTGATTCTCGATGTGGCAGAGGAGAGTCTCGATAGTCTCGGTTACCCGATCAAGCCGCAGCGCTCGATCCTCGACTGGGACAGTGCCGAGGTCACGGACGCAACAACCCCGGAACCCCTGGCTGACCCGCTTGACGAAATCGAAGTGCTGGACGCGCAGGCGGACGAGCCCCTGCCCACGCATGGGGCGACCTGGGCGAGCGAGTTGGAACAGCCAGAGCACCAGCCTGACGCGCCCTTGGCGAGCCCGCCCGAGCAAGCGGTTGCCGAGCAGCTGGCCGAGCCGGCGGAGCATTGGGACAACGCATGGTCGAACACCCCGTCGCGTACTGAGCCTGTGCTTGAACCTCTGGATGCTTGGCCGCAAGACGCGATCGAGCTGCCGACGAGCGATGTGACACTACTGGCCGAGGAACAGGCCGAAGTCCTGACCTGGGATGAGGCCAGCATCGCCGAATTGCAGTTGCCGGAAGTCGAGCTGCCCGCTCTGCCCGAGACACCCGCCGTCGAGCCGTCTTGTGCGGCGAGCGAGTTGTCGATCGCCGATGTGATGGCTGCGCCGGTTCAGGCGATCAATCCACCGGCCCAGGATGTGCCTCCCAGCCTGCTGCCGCCGCCCGCTGATGAAGAGCCGGTGGACGAGGAGTTGCTGGAAGTCTTCATCGAGGAAGCTGCCGAGGTATTGGAGACCATCCATACCTACCTGCCGCAATGGCGTGCCAATACCGATGATCGCGAAGCGCTGACCGAACTGCGTCGCGCGTTCCACACCCTCAAGGGCAGCGGGCGCATGGTGCGTGCGCTGATCATTGGTGAGCTGTCCTGGGCGATCGAGAACATGCTCAATCGTGTTCTCGACCGCAGCATTCAGGCCGAACCGGCGGTACAGCAGGTGGTCGCGGATGTAGTGGCTCTGCTCCCGGCACTGGCCGATGAATTTGCCGCCAAGGCACAACGCCAGCGTGATGATGTCGACCGCCTGGCAGCTACTGCCCATGCGCTGGCGCGTGGCGAAACACCACCGCAGGGGCCAGCGCCGGATCAGGCTGACGAGCAAGACGCTGCGTTTGTGGGCGGCTTGCCTGAGGTTGCCGCTGATAACACGGCGCAGAGCGATGCGCAGAGCGCCGCTGAAGCAGAGCTGGACCCGTTGCTGCTGGATATTTTCCGTAATGAGGCGCTCACCCATCTGGAAACCCTGGTGGCTTTTCTGGCCGATTGTGCCCAGGAACTGCCGCAGCCGGTTACCGATGACCTGCAGCGCGCCCTGCATACGCTCAAGGGCAGTGCCTTCATGGCTGGTATCCTGCCGATTGCCGAGATTGCCGCCCCGTTGGAGAAGATGGTCAAGGAGTTCAAGGCCAACCTGATTCAGCTGGACATGAGCGAAGCCGAATTGCTGCATGCCGCCGAGCAGCTGATGCAGGCCGGCCTGGAGCAGTTGGACAGTCACCCGCTGGCAGCCCTGCCCGGCAGTGCCGAGTTGCTGGAGCGCATCGCCCGCCTGCACCAGGAGCGCCTGGCGCAGGCCAGCAGTGCCCGCGACGGTGTGGCCAGCGAAGAACAGCGCGATCCGCAGATGATTGCCATCTTCCTTGCCGAGGGCATGGATATCCTGCTGGACGCCGAGGATCTGCTGCGTCGCTGGCGCGAGCATCCCAGCGAGCGTCAGGAACTGGGTGACCTGCAAGCCGAACTGCAAACGCTGGAGCGCGGTGCCGAGCTGGCCGAGTTGACCCCCATCCAGCAACTCAGCCATGCCTTGCTGGAACTGTACGCGGCTGTGGAAGACGGTCGTCTGGCCGTCAGCGAGCGCTTCTTTGCCGAGGCCGAACACGCCCATGAAGCGTTGATCGGCATGATGGATCAGGTGGCGGCCGGCTTGCAGGTGACTGAGCAGCCAGAGGTGCTGGCTGCACTGGCCGACCTGTTGGCCAGCGCGTTTGACCCGGCCACCCTGGCGCAACTGGCCGAGGCCAGCCAGGGCATGCAGGTTGAGGAAGTGCTGGTCGATGCCGAACCGGAGTCAGTCGCCGAGCCTGCGTTTGACGAGGCGCCCCCCGCCGTTGTGACCCCCGCCGAGCAGCCTGCGGTTGCGGCGTATGGTCTGGACGAGCTGGACGCGGAAATGGTCGAGATCTTCCTCGAGGAAGCGGTCGATATTCTCGATAGTGCTGCCGCCGCGTTGGAGCGCTGGCTGGGCGAGCCGAGCAATGCCACCCCGCTGTCAGCCCTGCAGCGTGACCTGCACACCCTCAAGGGGGGGGCGCGTATGGCCGAGATTCGCCCGATTGGCGATCTGGCCCATGAGCTGGAAACGCTTTACGAAGGCTTGGTCGACCGTCGCTACAGCCACTGCGATGCCCTGGCGGATTTGCTGCAACGCTGTCATGACAAGCTGGCCAGCCAGCTGGAACAACTGCAGGGCGGTCAGGCGATTGCTCAGGCCGATGATTTACTGGCGGCCATCCAGGCCTATCGCCAGGCCGGTGCCGCGGGCTTGCCCGGCGCGCTGCCTAGCGCCACCCTGAGCGCCGAAGCCGAAGCCGAAGCCGAAGCCGAAGCCGAAGCCGAAGCCGAAGCCGAAG
>VFQM010000538.1_pt1 | contig 41149 bp, 37 predicted proteins | sample 3512391 | NCBI WGS metagenome assembly VFQM01 (sample SAMN10412369, study PRJNA504923) | tailings metagenome | isolation source: Replicate 1 from Balatoc abandoned mine | place: Philippines
CAAAATCGCTGCTGGACACCGTCTGCCCCTTGACCCCGAACACAGATGCTCATCCGCCCCTTCGGGGCACCTTCTCCCACAAGGGGAGAAGGAAAGGCGCCGCCCTACCCGCGCTCCTTGAGCAAACGCCCCTTCTCGCGGTTCCAGTCGCGCTTCTTCTCTGTCTCGCGCTTGTCGTGCAGCTTCTTGCCGCGGGCGACAGCCAACAGCAGCTTCGCCCGGCCGCGGTCGTTGAAGTAGATCTTGAGCGGCACGAGCGTCATGCCCTCGCGGTCGATCGCCTGGCCGAGCTTGGCCATCTCGCGCTTGCTCAGCAGCAGCTTGCGGCGGCGGCGCGGCTCGTGATTGAAGCGGTTCGCCTGGAGGTATTCCGGCAGATAGGAATTGATCAGCCAGAACTCGCCGCCTTCCAGCGACGCATAGGAGTCCTGGATGTTGGCATGCCCGTCGCGCAGCGACTTGACCTCGGTGCCGGTCAGCACAAGGCCGGTCTCGAGCGTGTCGAGAACCTCATAGGAAAAGCGCGCCTTGCGGTTTTCCGCGGCGACCTTGTTGTTGGGGTCGGATTTCTTGCCCTGTACCATGTCTCTCACTCGCTCAGGCGAGCCAAATGTTGGTGTTTTCGTGGCCGGCGCAGCGAAATTTCGCCGCGCTGGCAGCGCGAAAGACGCCTTCAGATGACCGCGCGAGCGGGCTCTTTCAAGGGCTTTGCGCAGCTCAGTTGATGACGCCGGCGAATTTCATCGCCGCGTCGATCTTCTCGGCGGTGGACGCCTCGATGGTCATCAGCGGCGAGCGCAGCACGTTCTCGATGCGGCCGAGGCGCGACAGCGCATATTTCGCCCCCGATGCGCCCGGCTCGATGAAGATCGCCTTGTGCAGCGGCATCAGGCGGTCCTGCAGCTTGAGCGCCTTGTCCTTGTCGCCCGAAAGGCTGGCGACCTGGAACTCCGCACACAGGCGCGGCGCGACGTTCGAGGTCACCGAGATTGCACCGACGCCGCCATGGGCGTTGAAACCGAGCGCCGAGGCATCCTCGCCCGACAGCTGGATGAAATCCTTGCCGCAGGTGATGCGCTGCTCGGAGACGCGCTCGACCTTGCCGGTCGCGTCCTTCACGCCCTTGATGTTCTTGAAGTCGTTGGCGAGCCGCCCCATCGTCTCGGGCGTCATGTCGATGATCGAGCGCGGCGGGATGTTGTAGATGATGACCGGCAAGGTCGTCGCTTGGGCAACGGCCGCGAAATGCGCGTAGAGGCCGCGCTGGGTCGGCTTGTTATAATAGGGCGTGACGACGAGCACGGCGTCCGCACCGACGCTCTCGGCATACTTGACCAGGCCGACCGCCTCTTCGGTGTTGTTCGAACCGGCGCCGGCCACAACCGGAACGCGGCCGCGCGCAACCTCGACGCACATCTTCACGACATGGCGATGCTCGTCATGGCTGAGCGTTGGCGACTCGCCGGTGGTGCCGACCGGAACCAGGCCCGTGGTGCCCTCTGCGATCTGCCATTCGACGAGTTCGCGAAAGGCTTTCTCGTCGAGACGGCCATTCTTGTCGAACGGTGTCACGAGCGCGGTAAGTGAGCCTCTCAGCATGTCGTCCTTCTCCAGGAACCTTAGGTTTTGGCGATGTTCGTTATGTCGCCGGCTTTCTAGACGAAAGCAGGGCCGCGCACCATAGTCTCGACACCAATTTGCGGCAAGTAAGGCGCCAGGGCTTCTGGGGCAATTTGAATGACTGCGCTAACCTTTCGTTTACCGCCTCTTCACCACCCGCGGCTAGGCTATCTGCTACCCGCTCCTGTAGGTAAAGTGTAAGGGACAAGGAATGACGAAGTTCATTCCGGCCATCCGGCCGCATAGTGCTGTATTCATGGGCGCATTTCTTGCGCTCTCGACCGCCTTTGCATCGGCATCGGGGCTAGACCAGCAGACGACTTCCGCTCTTCCTTTCGCCAGCATCGGCAAGTCCGACGCGATGCGCGCGGCGTTCAGCAACATCGAAGAGCTCAAGGGCGGCCTCGACGCGCTGTCGAGCGGCAATCTGGCGCAGGCGCGCGCGATCCGCGACAGCCTGCCGGAAACCGCGCTCGATCGCCACATCCTGATGTGGGCAATCGCCATCAATGGCGGCGACAAGGTGCCGAGCGGCGAGATCGCGGCGACTGCGCAGGCCCTCCCCGCCTGGCCGGGACTGACGACGCTGCGGCGCAACAGCGAACGCGCCATGGCGCGCGAGAACCCGGCCGCGAACGTGGTGGTGTCGGCCTTCGGCGGCAGCGAACCGCAGACGGTCGAGGGCGCCATGCTGCTCGCCCGTGCGCAGCTGCAGCTCGGCGACACCAAGGCGGCACTTGCCACCATCCGCCCCTACTGGCGCACCGAGCGGCTCGACGCCGACAAGGAAGCCGCGATCATCAAGGAATTCGGCAGCCTGATCCCGGCGGCCGACCACCGTTTCCGCATGGAGCGCATGCTCTATGCCGATCGCGTCGAATCGGCCCAGCGCGTCGCCGGACTGGCAGGCGCCAAGCCACTCGCGGATGCCTGGGCTGCGGTGATCAAGGGCGACAAGAAGGCAGCCGCCTTGCTCGACGCCGTGCCGGCCAAGCTGCGGGGAGCGGGCTTCGCCTATGCAAAGGTGCGCCAGCTGCGCAAAAGCGAGAAATTCACCGAGGCCGCCGCGGTCATGCTGAAGGCGCCTAAGGATCGGGCCTCGCTCGTCGACCCGGACACCTGGTGGACCGAGCGCCGCGTGCTGTCGCGCGAATTGCTCGACCGGGGCGACGTCAAGACGGCCTACCGGATCGCCGCCGCCCACTCGGCGGAGAGCCCCACCAATGCGGCCGACGCAGAGTTCCACGCGGGATGGTACGCGCTTCGCGGGCTCAACGACGCGAAGGCGGCGGCGCCGCATTTCGCGAAGATAGCCGAGATCGCCAACAGCCCGATCTCGCTGTCGCGCGCATATTACTGGCAAGGCCGGGCGGCTGAGGCCGGCGGCCCCGGCGATGCGAAGGCGTATTTTGCCCGTGCTGCGGCCTATGGCACGACCTTCTACGGCCAGCTCGCCGCCGAACGCATCGGCCGGCAGACCCTGAACGTCGTCTACCCCAAACCCACCGACGCCGACCGTCAGGGCTTCGAGCAGCGCGAGGCGGTGAGCGCCATCCGGCGGCTTGAGAGCGCAGGTTATGCCCGCTACGCCGAAATGCTCTATCGCGACCTCGCCTCCCAGCTCACGAGCCCGGGCGAACTGGCGCTGCTGGCGACGATGGCCGAAAAGCAGGAGAACCACTATCTGGCGCTGCGCGTCGGCAAGATCGCGGCCCAGCGCGGCATCGACGTCGGCGCGCTCTCGCATCCGATCGGCGTGATCCCGGCTTCCGCCAACATCTCCGGTTCGGGCAAGGCGCTGGCCTATGCCATCGCTCGGCAGGAAAGCGAGTTCAAGGTCTCGGCGGTTTCCGGCGCCGGCGCGCGCGGGCTGCTGCAGCTCTTGCCGGGCACGGCCAAGGACGTGGCGAAGAAGGCGGGCGTGACCTATTCGAAGGACCGCCTGACGACCGACGCCGGCTACAACGCGACGCTGGGCGCTGCCTTCCTCGGCGAACAGCTCGGGCGCTTCAACGGCTCCTATGTGCTCACCTTCGCGGGCTACAACGCCGGTCCGCGCCGCGCCTCGCAGTGGGTCGATCGCTATGGCGACCCGCGCGGCAAGGACGTCGACACCGTCGTCGACTGGATCGAGCGCATTCCGTTCTCGGAGACACGCGGCTATGTCCAGCGCGTCATGGAGAACTACCAAGTCTACAAGATGCGGCTTTCCGGCCGCTTCGACATCGAAGGCGATCTGGTCAACGGCCGCTGACCTCTTCCCTCCCCGCGTTTGACCCAACCCCGCCGCGCCTGTAGCAATCTTGCGGCGGGAACCAGGCAAGGGGGGATTGTGGATGGGCGGCGACACGGGCTTTTCCGATTTCTTCTATTCCGCGCAAGACGGGCTCAAGCTGCATGCCCGGATCTACGGCGAAGCCGGACAAGGACGCTTGCCGGTCGTCTGCCTGCCCGGCCTGACGCGCAACGCCCGCGATTTCCACGAACTGGCGCTACAGCTCTCCGGCGATCCCGAAAAACCTCGCCAGATCATATCCTTCGACTATCGCGGCCGGGGCAGCTCGGCCTATGACCCCGACTGGAAGAACTACAATGTCGGCGTCGAGGCCCGGGATATCGTCGAGGGGCTCGCGCAGCTCGGGGTTGCGGAAGCCGCCTTCATGGGCACCTCGCGCGGCGGGCTCATCATGCATGTGCTCGCAGCCATGCGCCCGGACCTGATCAAGGCCGCCGTGCTCAACGACATTGGCCCGGTCATCGAAGTCGCGGGCCTCGCGCATATCCGTTCGTATCTGGACAACGCCCGGCAGCCGGCAGATTTCGCCGAGGCGGTTGCGATCCAGAAAGCCGCGCACGGCGAAGCATTTCCGGCGCTCACTGATGACGACTGGCAGCGCTTCGTGCGAGCGATCTATCGCGACGAAAATGGCGTGCCGGTCGCGGACTTCGATCCGGCGCTCCTGAACACCGTGCGGGCGATGGATATCGACGAGCCGATGCCGGACCTCTGGCCGCAGTTCGAGGCGCTGGCGGCGGTGCCCGTACTCGTCATCCGCGGCGCCAATTCGCGCCTGCTGTCTGTCCAGACGCTGGAAGAGATGGGAAGGCGTCACACGCGCCTCGAGACGATCACCGTCGACGGCCAGGGCCACGCGCCCCTGCTGGAGACGGGAGGGCTGCCGGACGCGATTGCGGACTTCCTGCATCGGACCGAGATGAACGCCGCCAGCGGCCGCTAATCTTCTATTCGGCGGCGCTTTGCACTGGCCCGCCATTTCGAGCGGCCAGCACTTCAAGACATTTCGAAGCAATTGCAGCGCTGAATGCAAAAAAACCCGGCGGTTGCCCGCCGGGTTTTCCTCAAATCAGCTTGTGAGCTGATTAGAACGCAGCGTCGAGACGCAGGAAGCCTGCAAAGCCACCTTCCGCGAAGGTGTCGCCGTCGTAGTAGTTGACAGCCAGCTTGGCATCGAGGTTCTCGACGATGTTGTAGTCGACAACCGCACCAGCGGACCAGTCGTTGTTGCCGTCGGCCAGAACGGTCGGGTACAGGTTGTTGTCGTGGGCGTCGCCGAAGTACTGGCCACCGAAGCCGACTGCCAGCTTCTCATTGACCTGATACTTCAGGTAACCAGCGATCGTCCAAGCGTAACCGTTGTAGACGCCACCGTTCAACTGCTCGATCGAACCGAGCGGGTTGATGGACCAGAAGGTCGGGCCCGATTCGTAGCCGGCGAGCAGTTCGACGGTCAGGGCATCGGTTGCCTTGATGTTGGCGATCGCCTTGAGGGCGAACTCGCCGTAGGCGTCGTCATAGCCAGCGTACAGGTTCAGCGAACCCCAGCCCTGGCTGATCGCGACCTTGCCGACGACCAGCGGAACGTAGTCGAAGTTGTCCGACTCTTCTTCCAGGCCGAGCGACACTGCGATGCCGTTGCCGGCGTCGAAGGTGTAGCGGATCTGGTTCACGCGCTCGCCACCACCCAAGTCGAACTCACCCGACAGGTCGCCGTCGAACAGCGTGTCGGTGTGACCGGCCAGCAGGCCGCCGAGCTCGAAGTAGGCGTGACGGAGCGTCGTGCCGCTCTCGCTCTTCAGACCCCTCCAGAAGGAGCCGTCGCCATTCCCGGGCAGCGGGGTAGCAGGCGGAGTAACCTGGGTGTCGGTCCAGCCGGCGCGGCCGCCGATGCTGTGCTCGATCTCGATGTAGCGGCGGAACGTGCCGTACTCGGTTTCCGAACGCGCGTCGAGCTTGAAGCGGGCGAGCGAGGTCTTGTTCCAGCCTTCGTCACCGATGAACTCGGCAGCGTTGATCTGGTAACGAACGAGGCCGCCGATCTTGAGGCAGGTCTCGGTGCCCGGGATGTAATAGAAGCCCGCGCCGTAGACGTCGCAGATGCGGACGTATTCCATGGGCTCCGGCTCGGCGACGACGACAGCGTCGGCCGCACGGGCGCCGGAGACTGCGAGCAGAGCCGCAGCGGAGCCGAGAAGAAGGCTCTTGATGTTCATTTTCTGACCTCCAGTCAAAAGTTTCAAAATAGGGTCTGGGTATTTTTTGCTGAAGGACAGCGTTCCCTGCCCCATCCCCGTATGAAAAAGATGCGCAGCGCGCTGCTTCTTCGAACTCGACATTACCGATGAGCCGGCGGCGTTCAACCGCCATCACACGTGCCGGGCGGTCAGCGGCGCTCTATCCGGAGGCGATGTTGCACAAATGACACGATTTGATACCCCCCATAAAGACATCATTAAGAATGAGGGCAGTTTCCGAACGTCCAGCGCAGTCGGAATCGCTTGTATCCAACAGCACCAGGCCGACGAATCGTACGTTCTTGCGAGCGCTCCTCGCGCCGCCGGCGCCACTCGATTCGTGCGGCGAGCTCGCCAACCACTGCTTTTTGCATAGATTGCTGCAAAGGCTTATTGATTGTGCCGCGGCTTTTCTTTATCCAGCGCCCCAACGGAGAGGTGGCCGAGTGGTCGAAGGCGCTCCCCTGCTAAGGGAGTAGAGGTCAAAAGCTTCTCGTGGGTTCGAATCCCATCCTCTCCGCCAGCCCTCAGGCTACCAAACTTCCAAACAACTGATTTCATTTGATGTTCCGGCGTTTGCCGGGCTTCGGCGGTTGGCTTTGCGCCGGCTGCACGCCCGTCAAGAAGTCCAAAATTTCGCCTCCGGCCGCGATTCTGACTGGAGGTCAGAAAATGAACATCAAGAGCCTTCTTCTCGGCTCCGCTGCGGCTCTGCTCGCAGTCTCCGGCGCTCGTGCGGCCGACGCTGTCGTCGTCGCCGAGCCGGAGCCCATGGAATACGTCCGCATCTGCGACGTTTACGGCGCGGGCTTCTATTACATCCCGGGCACCGAGACCTGCCTGAAGATCGGCGGCCTCGTTCGTTACGAGATCGGCGCTGCCGAGCACCTCGCCGACGACGGCTGGGTCAAGCAGGCACTTATGCGCCTGAAGTTCGATGCCCGTTCGGAAACCGAGTACGGCACGTTCCGCCGCTACATCGAGTTCCAGGCGAGCGTCCGGAATAACAATGGCTGGGTGGAAGAGGAGCTTGACGACGGCACCACCGAAAACGTCTGGCTTGGCGTGAACAGCGAAGACGGCACGGCTCTCCGTCACGCCTACTTCGAACTCGGCGGCCTGCTGGTCGGTCACACCGACACCCTGTTCGACGGCGACCTCGACGGCGAGTTCGACTCGGGCGGTGGCGATCGCATCAACCAGATCCGCTACACCTTCGACGCCGGCAACGGCATCGCCGTGTCGGTTGGCCTGGAAGAAGAGTCGGCCAACTTCGACTACATCCCGCTGGTCGTCGGCAAGGTTGCCATCAACCAGGGCTGGGGTTCGCTGAACCTGTACGCCGGTTATGACGACGCCTTCGGCGAAGGTGCCTTCAAGGCTATCGCCAACATCAAGGCGACCGACGCCCTCACCCTGCAGCTTCTGGCAGGCTACGAAACGGGCCCGACCTTCTGGTCGATCAACTCCATCGGTGGCACCGAAAACTTTGAGGCTGCTGGCCCCTACCATGGCTACGCCTGGACGGTCGCTGCTTACCTGAAGTACCAGGTCAACGAGAAGCTGGCAGTCGGCTTCGGCGGTCAGTACTTCGGTGATGGTCACGATGACAACGTAGGTGCTCTCGGTCTCCCGGCTGACGGTGCCAACGACTACTCGCTTGGTGGCGTGATCGACTACAACATCGTCGAGAACCTCGATGCGAAGCTGGCCGTCAACTACTACGGCGGCGACACCTTCGACGATTTCGGCAACGGTGGCGGCGTCGCCGGCTTCCTGCGTCTCGACGCTGCGTTCTAATCGACTGACGTCGTAACATACAGGCAGCCCGGGCTCTCGTCAGAGACCCGGGCTGTCTTTTTCAACCAGCGGAAGCGCTGGGAACAAACGAGGAGGAGAAATACGCTGGCGGGGAAGTGCGGTCGGACCAAGCGCGCAAGTGCTGTCTGTTCGCAAACGAACCGAAGCGAGACCGTCATCTTGTCGGCCACCATCGACTAGAGTAATTGTCTGCTTCTAGTCACCAGAGGGTTGCCGGCATTCGCATGAAGAAAGCAACTTCAAGGAATGAAATATTGAGCGGCCACCATTCAGCCGCCCTGTTGACTAATTGCAAGGTTACTTACAATTTCAGTACCATCAAAGAAGTTAAGTCGTTCAGGGTAATAGACCTATTTGCGTCATACAAAGATATTTTGTGGGATGACGGCAGGCACAAGTACAATGTCAGCTCCTTCCTCGGTGAAATCGACGAGATTCTTCTAGGCGAACACTTCAGTTCGTTTTCCCAGGAGACGCTCGACGGCCTCATCGGTTCCCTGCGCCAACGCGGTAACAGCAACGCGACCATCAACAGGAAGATGGCCGCACTGAGCAAATTGCTGCGCAAGGCATACAAGATGGGAGACATCCACAGCCTGCCCGAATTCCGCCGCCAGAAGGAGCGGGCAGGACGAATCCGATTCCTCGAGTATGAGGAAGAGGACCGCCTGTTCGCAGCCATCAAGAAGCGGAGCGAGGATTGCTACCGCCTCGCCGTTTTCCTGGTCGACACCGGGTGCCGGCTTGGAGAGGCGATCGGCCTCATCTGGAACGACATCCAGGACACGCGCGTCAGCTTCTGGATCACCAAGTCCGGCCGCAGCCGCACCATTCCGCTCACCGCGCGAGCCAAGGACGCAACCCGCTGGCCGCAGGAGCGAGGACAGCGGCCCAAGGGCCCGTTCGCGATGCTGACCCAGCCGCAGTTCCGCGCGGTCTGGAACGAGGCGAAGGACGAGGTCGGGCTCGGCACCGATGTCCAGGTTGTGCCACATATCCTGCGCCACACATGCGCCTCGCGGCTGGTGCAGGGCGGGATCGACATCCGGCGCGTCCAGATGTGGCTCGGCCACCAGACGCTGCAGATGACAATGCGCTATGCGCACCTCGCCACCAACGACCTCGACCGCTGCGTGGTCGTGCTGGAGCGACACTGACGCGATTCGCCTGATGAACGCGCATGAGGACGCGCCTCGATTCGGCCAGATTGGTGGCCAGTCGTCGCCCGCGTGAAATTGGCAACAAATTCCCATGCACGCGGCGCGGCTTATGTCGTATAGGCAGCTATATCCTTAGGGACCCGCGCCACGACAACGGTCCGCCAGCAACGAGCCATCCGCCATGACCAACCGTCCGCCCCTCACCCCCGTCATCCGTGCCTTGCCCGTCACCGTGCCGTTCGTCGGCCCCGAGGCACAGGAGCGAGAGCGCGGCACGCCGTTCCGCGCCCGCATGGGCGCCAACGAGAGCAGTTTCGGCCCTTCCCCGCGCGTCGTCGCGCGTATGGAGGAGGTCGCGGGCGACATGTGGAAGTACTGCGACCCTGACAATCACGACCTGAAGGTCGCGCTGGCCCGGCATCTCGGCATCGGCACCGCGAACGTGGTAGTCGGCGAAGGCATCGACGGACTGCTCAACCTTGTTGTGCGCATGTATGCAAGCGAGGGCACGCCGGTCGTGACGTCGCTGGGCGCCTACCCGACCTTCAACTTCCATGTCGCGAGCGTCGGCGGACGACTGGTGACGGTGCCGTTCCGTAATGACAAGGAAGACCTCGAGGGGCTGCTCGCCGCCGTGAAGCGCGAGAACGCGCCGATGGTCTACCTGTCCAACCCCGACAATCCGATGGGGAGTTGGTGGGAAACCCCGGAGATCCTCCGCTTCGCCGATGCCCTGCCGGAAACGACGATGCTGGTGCTCGATGAGGCCTATGGCGAGACGGCGCCCGCTTCGGCGCTGCCGCCGGTCGACGTCTCGCGGCACAACGTGGTGCGGATGCGCACCTTCTCGAAAGCCTACGGGCTCGCCGGCATTCGTTGCGGCTATGCCTTCGGCGACGCCGAAGTGATCGCGGACTTCGAGAAGGTCCGCAACCACTACGGCGTGAGCCGCATGGCGCAGATCGCGGGCGAGGAAGCGCTGGCCGACCAGGATTATCTCGCCAAGGTGGTCGCGCTGGTTGCCGCCGGCCGGGAGCGGATTGCTACGATCGCGCGCGACAACGGCCTCAAGCCCCTGCCCTCGGCCACCAACTTCGTCACCATCGACTGCGGCGCCGACGCGGCATTCGCGCTTGCCGTGATGCGCAACTTGCTGGCGCGCGACGTGTTCATCCGCAAGCCGATGGCGCCGGTTCTCGACCGCTGCATCCGCGTCAGCGTCGGGCTCGATCACGAGATCGACATCTTCGCCGAGGAACTGCCCCGCGCATTGGTGGCTGCGCGCGCCGGCTGACGGCGCGCTACCTACCGCAGAGAAGCCACTATTAGGCCGATCCTACCCCTTGCCTCTTGAATTAATTTAACGTTCGTTTTATTAATTCTGCATCGGAGGACGATGCATGGCGCGAACTGCGGGTTCGGACGGCGAGAGGACGGAGGCCGCGATCCGTGAGGCGGCGGTCGAGCTCATCGCCCGTCACGGCTTCGAGGCCGTGACCATGCGCCAGCTGGCTGCGGAAGTCGGCGTCCAGGCCGCCGCGCTCTACCGCTATTTCCCGACCAAGGAAGACCTGCTCCGCTCGCTGATGCGCGAGCACATGGAAGCGCTGCTTGCCGCCTGGGACGCAGCACGCCCCGCGAATGACGACCCCGTGGCGCGGCTGACCGCCTTCGTCTCCAACCACATCCGCTTCCATGTCGAGCGGCGCCACGCGACCCATGTTTCCAACATGGAGCTGCGCAGCCTTTCGCGCGATAATCTGACCGCGATCCTGAAGCTGCGTACCGCCTACGAGAAGGAACTCAGGATCATCCTGCGCGACGGCGCGGAGGCCGGCGTGCTCGAAGTCGACGACATCGGCCTGACCGCGATGGCGATCATCCAGATGATCACCGGCGTGATCGTGTGGTTCCGCCCGGACGAGCGCCTTTCGGTCACCGAGGTAACCGCCACCTACCTGGCCATGACCATGCGCCTCACCGGCGCCAAGACCAAGACGGAGGAAACGCATGTACGACAGGACGCTGAATTTCGGGCTCGGTGAGGACATTGACAGCCTGCGCGACATGGTGCGGCGCTTCGCCCAGGAGCGCATAGCCCCGCACGCCGCCGACATCGACCGTTCCAACGAATTCCCGGCCGAACTCTGGCAGGAGCTCGGTGCGCTCGGCCTGCTCGGCATGACGGCCGAACCCGAGTATGGCGGCTCGGGACTGGGCTACGTCGCCCATGTCGTGGCGATGGAGGAGATTTCCCGCGCCTCGGCCTCCGTCGGGCTGTCCTACGGCGCGCATTCCAACCTCTGCGTCAACCAGATCAAGCGCTGGGGCACGGCGGAGCAGAAGGCGAAATACCTGCCCAAGCTGTGCAGCGGCGAAAATGTCGGTGCGCTTGCCATGTCGGAGAGCGGATCGGGTTCGGATGTCGTGTCCCTCAGGCTCCGGGCCGAAAAGCGCAACGACGCCTACGTGCTCAGCGGATCCAAGATGTGGATCACCAATGGCCCCGACGCGGACACCATGGTCGTCTACGCCAAGACCGATCCGGAGCGGAAATCGCGCGGCATCACGGCCTTCATCGTCGAAAAGACCATGAAGGGTTTTTCGGTCGCCCAGAAGCTCGACAAGCTCGGCATGCGCGGCTCCAACACCGGTGAGTTGGTGTTCGACAATGTCGAGGTGCCGTTCGAGAACGTGCTGCACGAGGAGGGCCGCGGCGTCGAAGTGCTGATGTCGGGCCTCGACTACGAGCGCGTGGTGCTGGCCGGCGGGCCGCTCGGCATCATGGCCGCCTGCATGGACGTAGTGGTGCCCTATGTGCACGACCGCAAGCAGTTCGGGCAGCAGATCGGTGAATTCCAGTTGGTGCAGGGCAAGCTCGCCGACATGTACACGACGATGAATGCCTGCCGTGCCTATGTCTACGCGGTGGCTTCCGCCTGCGACCGCGGCGAGACGACCCGCAAGGACGCCGCCGGCTGCATCCTCTATGCCGCCGAAAAGGCGACGCAAACGGCGCTGGACGCAATCCAGCTGCTCGGCGGCAACGGCTACATCAACGACTATCCGACCGGCCGCCTGCTTCGCGACGCCAAACTCTATGAGATCGGCGCCGGCACCAGCGAGATCAGGCGCTGGCTGATCGGCCGTGAGATCGTGGCCGAAGGCGCATGACGCCTTCGGCCCGGCTAGTGGAAAGCCCTGGGCAGATCGTCCGTCGGCTTCGAGACGATCTGGTGGGCGTCGCGCCAGATTATCTCGCGCTGGCCCGAGGTCTTGATGCTGCGCACCGGCAGGCCGCCCTCCTCGATCAGCCAGGCGCAGTAACGAGCACGGCTGATCGCTTCCGTGGCGTCCGGATTGAACCAGCAAATGCCCCAGATCGAATTGCGCCGCTTGAAATGGCGGCCGATCCTGTGGGGCACCGGAAGGTGGGCGTTGAACCAGTCGAACTGCTCTCGCATCTCGGCCAGGATCCACTCCGGACAACCGTTCCGGTAGAGGTACCAAGAAGCCTGAAAGAAGCCGGCCTCCACCCGGCTGCTCGGATGGACGAGCGGCGTCACGAAACGCACATACATGATTGCAGTCGCGCGGCCTCGGCGGCGGCGCGCTCCTCTGAAACATCGGGGAAATCAGGGTGTGAAAGGGCCGCCCCTCGGCGGCCTCAGCCCTTTGCCGAAGGGAGACGGAATGCCAGGCGCATATCGATGCGTCTCATTGGTCGTCTCCTAGAGGACTGGTATCTTTGCTCGCCCGTGCGCCCACAGCGCGTCCGAGCGGGAACGGGCAGATACACGCATTCCGTAGTCTTATCAAGAAAAAACACTCATAGGCTGTCACCCCGAATATTCCACCCGTTTGCCGCGAATGCGATCTCATGGCATAATCTCGTTTTCTGCCACAGATCGAGGTTCATGCCATGACTGCGCCAGAGACACCCAAGGGTTTGGGCGAAGAGCCGCAGAAGCCCTACAGCTCCAGGATTCGCGACGAGTTGCTGCGCAAGCCGCCGAAGTTCGAGCGGCTGCGCGTGGGCGACGGCGGACGAGTAGTCATCCCGGTCGCGATGCGTGAGGAAATGGGCATCAAATCCGGAGACGACGTTATCGCTTATGTCGAGGACGGTGTGCTGCACCTCGTTTCGTATCAAGAGAACTTGAGGCGCATCCAGGAAGAAGTATCGAAGTACAAGAAGCCTGGCGAAAGCGTGGTTGACGAATTCCTGGCTGAGCGTCGCGCAATGTGGGGAGAGGAATGACCGTGCTCGACAGTTCGGCCGTGCTCGCCTTCCTGTTCAAGGAGCCAGGCGGGGATCAGGTGCAGGAGCTTTTCCGAACGAGCATGGTGTCAGCCGTGAATGTCACCGAGATCGTTGCCAAGCAGATCGACAAGGGCCTGGCTCCTGATTTGGCGGAACGGCGCTGCGATGGACTCAATCTCGACGTGATGCCGTTCGACCATGAGCTTGCGCGGCTGGCAGGCAAGCTTCGAGCCGACACCAAGCACAAGGGCCTGTCGCTGGGCGATCGCGCCTGCCTGGCGCTGGCCATACTGACGGAACGGACCGCCGTTACCGCCGACCGGAAATGGGCCGACCTCGACGTCGGCTGCAAGATCGAAATCATCCGCTGAGGACCCATGGCAACCCTTCAATCCCAGCTCTCCCCCTCGTCCGAAAGCTTCAAGGCCAATGCGGCGCGGTTGCGCGGGCTGGTGGCGGATATCCGCGAGAAGGCGGCGCATGTGGAGCGCGGCGGATCGGAGGACGCGCGCAAGCGGCACGCCTCGCGCGGCAAGCTGTTGCCTCGTGAGAGGCTGGCGCAGTTGCTCGATGCCGGGTCGCCTTTCCTGGAGGTCGGCCAGTTCGCGGCCTTCGGGCTTTATGGCGGCGACATCGCATCCGCCGGGATGATCGCCGGCATCGGCCGGGTCGAGGGTACCGAGGTGATGATCGTGGTCAACGACGCCACGGTGAAGGGCGGCACCTACTACCCGATGACGGTGAAGAAGCACCTGCGCGCCCAGGAGATAGCGCTGCAGAACAACCTGCCCTGCATCTACCTCGTCGATTCCGGCGGCGCCAACCTGCCCAACCAGGACGAGGTCTTCCCCGACCGCGACCACTTCGGCCGTATCTTCTTCAACCAGGCCAACATGTCGGCGGCAGGCATTCCGCAGATCGCCTGCGTCATGGGCTCGTGCACGGCGGGCGGAGCCTATGTGCCGGCAATGTCGGACGAGACGGTGATGGTGCGCAACCAGGCCACCATCTTCCTGGCAGGTCCGCCGCTGGTGAAGGCTGCAACCGGTGAGGACGTCAGCGCCGAGGAACTCGGCGGGGCCGACCTGCACACCCGCGTTTCGGGCGTGGCCGACCACTATGCGGTGGACGACGAGCACGCGCTGGCGATCGTCAGGCGCATCGTGAAGAACCTCAACCGCAGGAAGGATGTCGGGCTGGTCCTGAAAAAGCCCCTGCCGCCACTCCATGCGCCGGAAGAGGTCTATGGCGTGATCCCGTCCGACATCAGGCAGCCCTATGACGTGCGCGAGGTGATTGCGCGGACGGTCGACGGCTCCGAGTTCGACGAGTTCAAGCAGAACTACGGCACGACGCTGGTGACCGGCTTCGCCCATATCCACGGCATGCCGGTGGGCATCCTCGCCAACAACGGCGTGCTGTTCTCCGAAAGCGCGCTGAAGGGTGCGCATTTCATCGAGCTGTGCTGCCAGCGGAAGATACCGCTGGTGTTCCTGCAGAACATCACCGGCTTCATGGTCGGCGCGAAATACGAGGCCGGGGGCATCGCCAAGGACGGCGCCAAGCTGGTGACGGCGGTGGCGACCGCGCAGGTGCCGAAGGTGACCGTCATCATCGGCGGCTCGTTCGGCGCCGGCAACTACGGCATGTGCGGACGCGCCTATTCCCCCCGGTTCCTGTGGATGTGGCCGAACGCGCGCATCTCGGTGATGGGCGGCGAGCAGGCGGCGACCGTGCTCGCAATGGTCAAGCGCGACGGCATCGAGCGCAAGGGCGGCACGTGGAGCAAGGAAGAAGAGGCCGAGTTTCGCGCGCCGATCCTTGAGAAATACGAGCGCGAGGGGCATCCGCTCTATTCGTCGGCGCGGCTATGGGATGACGGCATCATCGACCCGGCCAAAACGCGCGAGGTGCTGGCGCTGAGCCTGTCGGCGGCGCTCAACGCGCCGATCGGCGACACCAAGTTCGGCGTGTTCAGGATGTGACGGACGTGCCGCGCCCCGAAGGAGCACGGCGCATGCCAAGGAAGGATGCAAGAGCCTTGTGCGACCGCCCGCGACACATTGGTTCAGGCTGCTGCCTGTGGCAGGTAGCGCAGGATGACGCCGCCGTTCTTGAGCGTGGTGGTCTGCGTGAGCTTCATGGCAAGCTCGCGGCCCGGCTTGAACAGCGGGTTGCCGGCGCCGAGCACGACGGGTGCGATGCAGAGGCGGTACTCGTCGACCAGACCGTGAGCCAGCAGGGTGTCGAGCAGATCGGCGCTGCCAAAGACGAAGATGTCCTTGCCCGGCTCGCGCTTGAGGCGCTCGACCGCCTGCACGATATCGCCTTCGAGCAAGCGGCTGTTGTTCCAGGTCGCCTCCTTCATTGTGCGCGAGGCGACCGCCTTCTCACTGTTGTTCATCATGTCGGCGATGGCGCCGGTCTCCTTGGTCCAGTAGCTGGCCATGCCTTCATAGGTCTTGCGGCCGAAGAGCAGCGTGCCGAGTTCCTCGCCCTGGGCCAGCGACAAGGCTTCGAGTTCCTCTCCCCAGACGACGGTGTGGAACGGCAATTCCCACGGACCGGTGCCCTCGAAATAGCCATCGAGGGTCATGATGTTCCAGACGACGATCTTGCGCATGGCGGTTCCTCCAAAGTGATTGCAATTCGCAACTGGTTTGCAGACTATACAACCGATCTGTTTTTGCAACCAGTTTGCCGCGACGAGGCCGGCGTGCATCGCCGCCGGGAGGCAGCATGACACAGCGCATCTCCGTCATCGTTGCAGACATCACCACGCTCGACGTGGATTCCATAGTCAACGCAGCCAACCGCTCGCTGCTTGGCGGCGGCGGGGTGGACGGGGCGATACACCGCGCCGCCGGACCCGAATTGCTGGCCGAATGCCGGCTTTTGGGCGGCTGCGAGACAGGTGACGCGAAAATCACAGGCGGCTACCGGCTCATGGCGCGCCACGTCATCCATGCGGTCGGGCCGGTGTGGCACGGCGGCGGTACGGGCGAAGCTGACCTGCTGGCCTCGTGCTACCGGCGCGCTCTTGAGATTGCAGCAGGCAATGGCCTTGCGAGCATCGCCTTCCCGTCGATTTCGACTGGCGTCTACGGCTATCCGAAGGACGAAGCGGCAAGGGTCGCGGTCACGGCCGTTGCGCAGCACATGCGGGATGCGCCCATGCCGGTCAGCGTGATCTTCTGCTGCTTCGACAATGCGGCCGCAGCCTTTCACCGCGCAGCGCTCGACACTCTCGGGAGCGACGATGAATAGCGCGCTCCACTCCGTTCTTCACTTCGTTTCGGGGGAATGATGTTCTCGAAAATCCTCATCGCCAACCGCGGCGAGATCGCCTGTCGCGTCATCCGAACAGCCCGGAAGCTGGGCGTGAAGACGGTCGCGGTCTATTCCGACGCCGACCAGCGCTCCCTGCATGTGTCCATGGCCGACGAGGCCGTGCATATCGGCGCCTCACCCGTGGCCGAAAGCTATCTGCGCGGCGACGTCATCATCACGGCGGCCAAGGCGACCGGGGCAGAAGCCATCCATCCCGGATACGGTTTCCTGTCGGAAAACCCCGAATTCGTCGACCAGGTGGCGGCGGCGGGGCTCGTCTTCATCGGCCCGTCGGCCGCCTCGATCCGCGCCATGGGCCTGAAGGACGCCGCCAAGCGACTGATGGAGAAGGCCGGCGTGCCGGTCGTGCCGGGCTACCACGGCGAGGCGCAGGAGATCGTGATCCTTGCCAGCAAGGCGCGTGAGATCGGCTATCCCGTGCTGATCAAGGCGCGCGCCGGCGGCGGCGGCAAGGGCATGCGCCGGGTCGACCATCCGGACGAGTTCGCCGACGCGCTGTCGGGCGCGCGGCGCGAGGCCAAGGCCGCATTCGGCGACGACCGGGTGCTGGTCGAGAAATATGTCGACAAGCCCCGCCACATCGAGGTGCAGGTGTTCGGCGACAATTTTGGCAATGCCGTCCACCTGTTCGAGCGTGACTGCTCGGCCCAGCGCCGCCACCAGAAGGTGATCGAGGAGGCACCCGCCCCTGGCATGACGCCGGAATTGCGAGCGGCGATGACCGACGCCGCGGTGAAGGCGGCCAAGGCGATCAAATATTCGGGCGCGGGCACGATCGAATTCATCGTCGATGCGTCCGACGGGCTGAGGCCCGACCGGTTCTGGTTCATGGAAATGAACACGCGCCTGCAGGTCGAGCATCCGGTAACCGAGATGGTGACCGGCATCGACCTCGTCGAGTGGCAACTCAAGGTCGCCGCGGGCCAGCCGCTGCCGATGGCGCAGGAGGCGATCACGCTGGATGGCCACGCTTTCGAGGCGCGGCTCTATGCCGAGGACCCGGCCAAGGGCTTCCTGCCGGCGATCGGGACGCTGCATCACCTGCGCTTCCCCACCGGGACGGCGCCGGGAACCGCGCTGCGCGTCGAGACCGGCGTGCGCGAGGGCGATGCGATCTCGCCCTACTACGATCCGATGATCGCCAAGATCGTCACGCACGGGCCTGACCGCGAAACCGCACTCGACGCGCTGGCCGATGCAGTCACGCGTACCGAAGTGGCCGGATCCACCACCAACGCCGCCTTCCTCGCAGAACTGGCCCGCGATCCGGACTTCGCCTCGGGAGACGTCGATACCGGGCTGATAGGACGCAAACAGGAGGCGCTGACGACTACCGCCACAGCGCCGAGCGGCCGCGCGGTGGCGCTCGCGGCGCTGGCCGCGACCGGCGCAAACGCGCCTGACGACTCGAACGATCCCTGGTCGGACCTCGCGGGCTATGCGCATTTCAATCCGACCGCGCGGCGCGTCGCCCTCTCCCACGGGGGAACGACGATCGTCGCGCATGTGACGGCGCGTGCCGACGGACGCTTCGACGTGCGGCCGGAGGGGGGCGACGCCTTCGTGCTTTCCCCGGACGCAGGTGCGGACGGCAGCGCGACGGTAGCGCTGTGGCCCGGACACGCGACGGTCTTCGAGAGCGGCCAGTCCTTCGATTTCGCGCTCAGCGACCCGTTCGCGCGGGCCGCCGAGATCGGCGAGAGCGGCTCGAGCATGCGCGCCCCGATGCCGGGCCTGGTCAAGCTGGTGCGCGCGGGCAAGGGAGACGCGGTGACCAAGGGCCAGCCGCTGCTGGTGCTCGAGGCCATGAAGATGGAGCACACCATCACCGCCACGCATGACGGGATCATTCACGAGATCGCCGCGGAAGGCTCCCAGGTGACGGACGGAACCGTGCTCGTGCGCTTCGAGGAATGAAGGGATAGTCCGGGACCACCACTTCGGTTCCGGATCCACGGGAGCATTTCCGCTTTAAAGGGGGTGGAAATGCGCAATCTCTTTGCTTTTGTGCAATTCCAGCCGGAAAACCGCTTCGCACAATTCCTGGAATTGCTCTATTGCTGCATTGCAACAATCAGCGACGGACAGCCCTTTGACCGACATCAACACCGAAGCCGTGCCGCACAGGCAGTACGAGGACGTGCTTGCGCTTCTCACCGGCACCATGCTCGTGGCGCTGGGGCTGGTGCTCTACACCCATGCGGGGCTGATCACCGGCAGTTCGGCGGGACTGGCGCTGCTCATCCAGCATGTGACCGGCTACGGCTTCGGCACGGTGTTCTTCGTCATCAACCTGCCCTTCTACTACCTCGCGGTGAAGCGCATGGGCTGGCCGTTCACGCTGCGCACCTTCGCGGCCGTGGCGCTGATCTCGGTGCTGTCGCAGTTGACACCGCAGTGGATCGGCATCTCCAATCTCGATCCGCTCTACGCCGCGATCGCGGGCGGCGGGCTGATGGGAATGGGGCTTTTGGTGCTGTTCCGCCACCGCGCCGGGCTGGGCGGCTTCAACATCCTGGCGCTCTACCTTCAGGACAACTACGGCATCCGCGCCGGCTACTTCCAACTCGCGGTCGACCTCACCATCCTGGTCGTGTCGCTGTTCTATCTCGACTGGACGAAGCTGGCGCTTTCGGTGGTGGGAGCAGCGGTCCTCAACCTCATCATCGCCATCAACCACCGCCCGGGCCGCTATATCGGCATGAGCTGAGCCCAAAACGAAAAGAGCCGCGCACAACGGCGCGGCTCGTTGCGAACTGGCCAGGCCGGGGGCGTTCAGTTCAGCGTTGGCTGCTTGGTCTTGCGCAGATACGGCAGCACGCGCTCGAACTCACCGAAGCGCTTGATGGCGTCCTCGTCGGACACCGCCGCCATGACGATGACGTCCTCGCCCTGCTTCCACTGCACCGGCGTGGCAACCTGATATTTGGCCGTCAACTGGATCGAATCCAGTGCGCGCAGGATCTCGTCGAAGTTGCGCCCCGTGGACATCGGATAGGTCAGCATCAGCTTGATCTTCTTGTCGGGACCGATGATGAACACCGAGCGCACGGTGGCGTTGTCGGCCGGCGTCCTGCCTTCCGACGTCTCGCCGGCAGCGGCCGGCAGCATGTCGAAGAGCTTGGCGACGGCGAGCGTCGGGTCGCCGATCATCGGATAGTCGACCTTGTTGCCCGACAGCTTCTCGATATCGGCCTTCCACTTGTGGTGGCTCTCGACCGGATCGACCGAGATGCCGATCATCTTGGCGTTGCGCTTGGCGAAGTCGGCCTTGAGCCCGGCCATGTAGCCGAGTTCGGTGGTGCAGACGGGGGTGAAATCCTTGGGATGCGAGAAAAGGATCGCATATCCGTCCCCGATCCATTCGTGGAAGTTGATCGGGCCGTCGGTCGTGTCAGCACTGAAATCCGGGGCAGAATCATTGATACGAAGGCTCATGTCGGTTTCCTCCCTCAACTCGATGTTCGAAAAAGCCGCATCCCGCCGCGGCCCGTCGAATGGCCGCGCAGCCGCGCGAAGGCGCGCATTCTGCTCCAACGCCATTGAAAAGAAAACAGCGTCCGGAACGCCGAGAACTCATGAAAACGACGATGGCCGGGGCTGAGCCCGGCCATCGATTGGACCGCCTGCAAGCGGCTGACTACTGCGCGATCGGCGCGTACTTGCCGTCGTGCCACTGGTTGATGTCGTAGCTGGCGTTCTTGAGATCGCCCTTCTCGTCGAACACGACCTTGCCGACGACGGTGTCGATCGGCTCGCCGTTCTTGAGCGCTTCGGCGACCTTGGCCGGATCGTCCGAGCCGGCGCGCTCGATGCCCTGCGCGAAGGCCTGGATGACGGCATAAGAAAACAGCGTGAAGCCTTCCGGCACGAAGCCGCCGGCCTTGATCTTCTCGACCGCTTCCTTGGCCTCGGGCTTCGACTGCGGGTCGGACGGGAACACGAACATGGTGCCCTCGCCGGCCGGACCGGCGATCTGCCAGAATTCCGGCGAGGCGATCGAGTCGGGCATGATCAGCTGGTACTTGAAGTTCTGCTCGGCCGACTGGCGCAACATCAGGCCGGCCTCGGGGTGATAGCCGCCGAAATAGACGACGTCGGCCTTGAGTTCCTTGAGCTTGGTGACCACCGCCGAATAGTCCTTCTCGCCGGCGTTCAGGCCTTCGTAGAGGATTTCCTTGAGGCCTGCCTCGTTCATCGTCTTGCGCACGGCGTCGGCCACGCCCTGGCCATAGGCACTCTTGTCGTGAAGGATGACGACGTTCTTGCCGGCATATTTCTTGGCAATCCACGGGCCGATGAACGCGCCCTGGGCGTCGTCGCGGGTGTATAGGCGCATGATCGTCGGCCAGCCCTTGGCGGCGGCGTCGTCGGTCAGCACCGGATTGGACGAGGCCGGCGACATCATCACCGCACCCGCCTCGGCATAAACGGCTGACGCCGGGATGCTCGAGCCCGAGCAGGCGTGGCCGTCGACGAAGTTGATGCCGTTGGCGACGATGCGGTTGGCGACCGAGACCGCCTGCTTGGGATCGCAGACGTCGTCCTCGACAGAGAGCTTGATCTGGCGGCCCATGACGCCGCCCTTCTCGTTGATGGCGCTGACCGCGGCTTCGGCGCCCTTGCGGAACTGGTCGCCGATGTTGGCGAGCTGGCCCGTCATCGGCCCGACGACCGCGAAGGTGATGTCCTGGGCGAGCGCCGCGCCGGCGCTGAGCGACAGGCCGACGAGCGCCGCCCCGATGGTGCGTTTCAGATGCATTTCTTCTCCTCCCTTGGACTGCCGGAGCCGCGGGTTTCGCGTCTTCCTTGCAGGTGCCGAATGCATTTCACCCGAGACAGGAATTGTCTTGGCGCATGGCTGGCGAGACATTGTGCCTGCGCCCTTTTCGCCTCGCAACCGGAGGAGAGCGACAGCCTTAACGCAAAAAGCCGCGCCGGTCTTGTTTCGACCGGTCGCGGCTTTTTTTTCACGGAGCCCCCGCGAGGCATCTTCGGCCTCGTCAAAGGGTCGCCTGCCCTGTTGTCATTCCGTCGGCGCGCCTCGCCCGTCCTTCAAGCCGTCGCGCTCTGTTGTTGGGAGCCGCCCTGCGGCTGCTCCGGCCTTCCTCCCGGAGGTCTCTGTCAGTGCGTCGTCATCCACTCGCGGGCTTCACGAAGCGCCCGGGCGATGTCCGTCTTGGACATGGTCATGGAGAGTTCGGAGCGGAGTTCGGCGGCGCGGGCGGAGCCCTTGATGGCCGCGATGTTGAACCACTTGTGGGCGGCAACCACGTCGTGCTCGCAGTCGCGGCCGGTGGCGTACATCATGCCCAGTTCCATCAGGATGTCGGCCTGAGCGGTGGTTCCCATCGCGCCGAAGCCGGTTTCAAAGATCTCGAAGCGTGCCATTTTCTTATCCCCTGTCCGTCTCCCGAGAGCCTGCCTCCTCGCTGTCGGGGAGTTGCTCTTTCGATGCTTTCGAGGATGCCGCCGAACCTTGAATCCGCCGTAAAATGGCTTGCTTAACCCGAGGAAAACAAACCTCAAACAAAGGGTAAACCTCGGAATTCATTAAGGATAGGAAGCCTTGCGGCGTCAGGGATTTCGAGAAAATTCGATGAAAATGCGCTGCCGCTGAGCTAAGCGTTTGATAACCACGCCAAGCATTCACGCCGGGTCGAATATGAAATTCCGGGTGCAGCGGCGGCTTCCGACGGACCCAAAAATGCCCCGAGCTTCCGCTGCGGCACCGCTTTCGTTTTACTGGAGGCTGAATTACGCTTACGTTCGCGTAAATGTCAGGCCGGGGAGTTGCCTGTACGCAAGACATCAACCGGGAGGAATTTCATGTTTCGCAAGTTGAGCCTGGCCGTGGCGGCCACCGCGATGATGGCCGGCGCAGCCCTTGCCGATCCGATCGAAGGCAACTGGAAGACGGAGGCCGGCTCGACCGCGGCGATCGCAACCTGCGGCGGCGGCTTCTGCATCACGCTGAAGGACGGCAAGCATGCCGGCAAGCAGATCGGCACCTTCAATGCCGACGGCGGCAACGCCTATTCGGGCAAGATCACCGATCCGGCCACTGACAAGACCTACACCGGCAAGGCTTCGGTCGCCGGCTCCAATCTCAAGATGAAGGGCTGCGTGCTCGGCGGCCTCATCTGCAAGAGCCAGAACTGGACGAAGCTGTAAGCACCGCAGAGAGCGGCGAATTGCGGGATGGCTCGGGGCGATCTCGGTCGCCTTTCGATCCGGGCCCGCTGTTCGCCGCCCGCTCCGTCATGCCCTCGCCCGCTGCCCGAACAGGATCTTCTGCGCTTCCTTGTCGTTGGCGAGATTGCTGCGATGGTCTTCGCCTAAGGCAAGTCCGCGGATGACCGCAGGGCGGGCAAGAAGCGTGTCGAACCAGCGCTTGAGATGCGGGAACTCCTCGAGTTCCTGGCCCTGGTTCTTGTAGGGCTTCACCCAGCCGAGCGAAGCGATGTCGGCAATCGAGTATTCGCCGGCCAGGAACTCGCGGTCGGCGAGGCGCTTGTCCATCACCCCGTAGAGACGGTTCACCTCGTTGGTGTAGCGGTCGATGCCGTAGGCGATCTTCTCGGGCGCATACTGCCGGAAGTGGTGGGCCTGACCGGCCATCGGCCCCAGGCCCCCGACCTGCCAGAACAGCCACTGATCGACCTCGGCGCGGCCGCGCTCGTCAGTCGGATAGAAGCGGCGGAACTTGCGACCGAGGTATTGCAGGATTGCGCCGGACTCGAAGATCGAGATCGCCTCGCCGCCCCATTTCCCATCCGCCGTCGGACCTTCCGGATCGATGATCGCAGGCATGCGGTTGTTGGGCGCGATCTTCAGGAACGACGGCTGGAACTGCTCGCCTTTGCCGATGTTGATGTACTTCACCACGTAGGGAACCGAGAGTTCCTCCAGCATGATCGAAATCTTCCAGCCGTTGGGCGTGGGCCAGTAATAGAGTTCGATCGGCAGGGTCTGGGTCGTCATTCCGCAGTCTCCATCTTGGGCGTTGTCCTGGAGATATGGGCGGCAGGCGCAAACACAACCCCGAGGCCCCGCAAACCGTCGTCAATAAATTTGAACCGAAGATGAACGGACGTCTCAGAACACGTTCAGCCGCCGGCATGCATATTCCCAGTCATCGAAGGGGAAACACCAAATGCTCGCTCGCCGGTTCACCATCGTCTGCCTGCTGACCGCACTGTTCGGCGTCCTCTTCGCCATGCTGGTCGCGGAAACCAGCCGGCCGGCGCGGTCCTGGGGCATTGGCCAGGTGGTGCCCTGCGTCTTCGAGGAAGGCCGCACCTGCAAACCGCCACTGCGCAAGTAACGAGATCAACGAACACCAGACGAAAAGCCACGACCATGAACCGCACCGTCGCCCACATCGCCAACCTGCTCCGGCTCCTGCCGCGCGCCCTGCTCATCCTGCTGGTGCTCGCAGCTCCCGTGCTGGCGGTTCCGCAGCTGCGCGCCGACAACGGTTCGACGATCGAGGCGCCGGCCGCGCGCAAGGGCGGCGTTGGCTTCGTCCTGCTGGTCAGCCTGCAGCGTTCCTGACCCCGCGCGAGCTCGCAGGCTGCCCCTCTCCCAACTGTCACAATTGCTCTCTATAATGGGTCATGGAAAAGCGAATCTATCCTGAGCCCATCGAATCCATCCTGACGCCGGAGCCGTTTCCCCGGCAGAGCTTCACGGACGCCAAGGAAGCGGTGGAGGCGCTCAAGCGGCTGTACGACCGCAACACCGCCTTCCTGCGCGAAGCCTTCGCATCGCTTGCGCACGGAAACCCGGCGCGGCGCTTCCGAGCCTTCTATCCCGAAGTGGGCGTGGTCACAGCCTCCTATTCCCAGGTCGACTCCCGCCAGGCCTACGGCCACATGCCGACCCCCGGCAACTTCACCACCACCATCACCCGACCGGACCTGTTCGAGAATTACCTGATCGAGCAGCTGAAGCTGATCATGCGCAACCACGGCGTGGCGGTGACCGTGTCGGAATCCTCGACCCCGATCCCGGTACATTTCGCCTTCCTGGAAGGAACTCATGTCGACGGCGCGGTCGCCGACCGAATCCAGCGCCCGATACGGGACCTGTTCGACGTGCCCGACCTCGACGGCACCGACGACCACATCGCCAACGGCACCTTCGAGGTGATGCCCGGCGAGGCACGCCCGCTGGCGCCGTTCACCGCCCAGCGCATCGACTATTCGCTGCATCGGCTGGCGCACTATACGGCGACCTCACCCCAGCACTTCCAGAACTTCGTGCTGTTCACCAACTACCAGTTCTACATCGACGAGTTCGTGGTCTACGCTCGCGACCTGATGGCCAAGGGCGGCGGCGGATACTCGGAATTCGTCGAGTTGGGCAATGTGGTGACCAAGGCCGGGGCGACCGAGCCTTCCGAAGGCCTGCCGCCCATGCGGCTGCCGCAGATGCCGGCCTACCACCTCAAGAAGCCGGGCCATGGCGGCATCACCATGGTCAATATCGGCGTTGGCCCGTCCAACGCCAAGACCATCACCGACCACATCGCGGTGCTGAGGCCGCATGCCTGGCTGATGCTCGGCCATTGCGCCGGCCTGCGCAACACGCAGGCGCTGGGCGACTACGTGCTTGCGCATGCCTATGTGCGCGAGGACCACGTGCTCGACGACGACCTGCCGGTCTGGGTGCCGATCCCGCCGCTGGCCGAGGTACAGGTGGCGCTGCAGGAAGCGGTGGCTGAGGTTACCGGCCTCTCCGGCTACGACCTCAAGCGCATCATGCGCACGGGTACGGTCGCCACGATCGACAACCGCAACTGGGAACTGCGCGACCAGCGCGGGCCGGTGCAGCGGCTGTCGCAGTCGCGCGCGATCGCGCTCGACATGGAATCGGCGACCATCGCCGCCAACGGCTTCCGCTTCCGCGTGCCCTACGGCACGTTGCTGTGCGTTTCGGACAAGCCCCTGCACGGCGAACTGAAGCTGCCCGGCATGGCGACCGAATTCTACAAACGGCAGGTGGCGCAGCATCTCACCATCGGCATCCGCGCCATGGAGAAACTAGCCGAAATGCCTACAGACCGGCTCCATTCGCGCAAGTTGCGCAGCTTCTCGGAAACTGCTTTCCAATAGGGCAGCAGCCGGACCATCAATGGGCCGCAATTCCGGCGACATGAAGCGGGCATGACCAAGATGGCCTTTCGCGAGTTCGGCGTGATCGCCCTGTTTGCGGCGATGATGCTGCTTTCCCTGCCGCTGGTTGCCGGGTTCTTCGGAGCCTGGCACCCGGCGTTCGATTCGTTTGCGCATTTCCGCGTTCATCTGGCCGTGCTGATGATGCTCGTGGCACTGCCGCTTCTCATGACCTCGTTCAGGTGGCAGGCGCTTGCCGCCCTCGCATTCGGCCTCGCCGCACTGTCCACGACCACGGCTTCGCTCGGGATCGGGCCGGTGCACGCAGCCTTCGAGCCGCGAAGTACGGACAGGCCGGTCTACAAGATGCTGCAGATGAACCTGCGCTTCGACAACGCCACTCCGGAAAAGGTGCTGTCGCTGGTTGGACGGGTGCAACCCGACGTGATCACGCTCGAGGAAGTGTCGAATATGTGGTCGGGCAAGCTCGAACCGCTATTCGCCCGCTACCCTTATCGCAACTTCTGCAGTTCGCCCACCGGACTGTTCGGCGTGGCAGTCCTATCGCGTCGGCCATTCGCCGAAGGCACCGAGCCGCAGTGCTTCGACAAGGGGGCCATGGCGCTCGCCAAGGTCGATTTCGGCGGCCGTACCGCCGACGTGGCCGCACTCCATCTCGGCTGGCCCTGGCCGCTCGAGCAATCCCACCAGATCGACGAACTCACCGGCCCGCTGGCCACCATCGACCGCAACGCGATCCTCGGCGGGGATTTCAACGCCACGCCCTGGAGCGCCGCCGTGGCGCGCGTCGCCAAGGCGGGGGGACTGAAGCTGATGCCCGCTCCCGGCCGCACATGGCTCGAACGGTCGCTGCCCGAATTCCTGCGCTTCGCGGGCCTCACCATCGACCACGTGATGGCCAAGGGCGACGTCGTCGTGCATTCGGTGCAAATGGGCGAGTACGCCGGCTCGGACCACCGGCCGCTGCTGGTTGAATTCTCGTTCCGCGACTCGGCCACGAACCCCGAGGACAGCGAAACGCAGACCGTGTCGCGCGCTATCCCGACCGCTGGGAATGGGTAGCGATCAGGGCCCGACCACCAGCGCACGGACGAGACGGTCGACCTTGCCGCCATCGGCATGTTCCCTGGCGTCGTAGGCAAGCTGACGCGCCTCGTATGTGGCATCGATGCGTTCCACGCGAGCCTTGATCTCGCGCCGCGCAGTCATGCAGCGCCAGTCCTCCGGCACCGAAAGGCCTTTCACCTCCTTCTGGGCGGCAATCACCATCTCGCGGGCAAGCCGCGCATGCGTCTCCTCGTGCTTGCGCACGCCGGTCATGAACTTGCGCCAGCGGCGCTCGAGGGCGGGCGACGGCTTGCCGGTCAAGGCCGGGTAGACGTAGGTCACCGACAGCACGGCATCGGCGTCTCGGACGTGGCACCGACCGTTCTCGGCGACCACGTCGAACGACCAGGACACTTTGTATTTGGTTTGGGCGATGGCGCGGGTGAGAAAGCCGTGGCGCGGACCGCTGCGGTCCATCGCGTCAAGCAGTTCCGCGCCGGACCGTCCCGAGACGGCATAGGTGCGCGTCTCGACGGCCTGCCTGATATCGGCTTGCGCAGCGGCGGGGCCGAGCATGGCCGCCGCCAGGAAGAGCCTCGGCGCGATCGAGCTGCGGGACACGACAACCTTCGCCATTGGCCAAGCTCATCATATCCCGCGATATGTTTCAACGCGGCCGGCCTGAGACGGCCGCGCTGCCCGATCACATGTTCGGATAGACCGGACCTTCGCCGCCCTGCGGCGGCACCCAGTTGATGTTCTGGTTCGGGTCCTTGATGTCGCACGTCTTGCAGTGCACGCAGTTCTGCGCGTTGATCACGAACTTCGCGTCGGCATGGCCGGGCTCGCCGGCGATGGAGTTGCCGTCGGCGTCGACCCACTCGTAGACGCCGGCCGGGCAGTAGCGGCTCGAAGGACCGGCGAAGACGCCGTATTCCGAGCTCTTCTGCAGGCTGGCGTCCTTGACCTGGAGGTGAACCGGCTGGTTCTCCTCGTGGTTGGTGTTGGACAGGAACACCGACGACAGCCGGTCGAAGGTGAGTACGCCGTCGGGCTTGGGGTAGTCGATCTTCTGGTGCTTCGACGCCGGTTCGAGCGACTGGGCATCGGTCTTGCCGTGCTTCATCGTACCGAAGGGCGAGAAGCCGAACAGCGTGTTGAGCCACATGTCGAGGCCGCCCAAACCAACGCCGACGAGCGTGCCGAAGCGCGACCACAGCGGCTTGACGTTGCGGACTTTCTTGAGGTCCTTGCCAATGTCGGTCGAACGCCAAGCGGCCTCGTAGCCGGCGAGCTCGTCATTGGCGCGGCCGGCCGCAATGGCCTCCGCCACGTGTTCGGCCGCGAGCATGCCCGACAGCACGGCGTTGTGCGAACCCTTGATGCGCGGGACGTTGACAAGGCCGGCCGAGCAGCCCATCAGCACGCCGCCCGGGAACGAGAGCTTCGGCACCGACTGGAAGCCGCCCTCGGTGATGGCGCGGGCGCCGTAGGACAGGCGCTTGCCGCCCTCGAAGGTGCCGCGGATCGCCGGATGGGTCTTGAAGCGCTGGAACTCATCGAAGGGCGACAGGTAGGGGTTCTTGTAGTTGAGGTGGACGACGAAGCCGACGGCCACCATGTTGTCCTCGAGATGGTAGAGGAACGAGCCGCCGCCGGTCTTGAAGTCGAGCGGCCAGCCGAAGGAGTGCTGCACGAGGCCCGGCTTGTGCTTTTCCGGCGTGACTTGCCAAAGTTCCTTGAGGCCGATGCCGAATTTCTGCGGCTCCTTGCCGGCGCTGAGATCGTATTTGGCGATGAGCTGCTTGGCGAGCGAGCCGCGCGCGCCCTCGCCGATCAGCACGTACTTGCCCATCAGCGCCATGCCGAGGGCGAAAGCCGGGCCATGGCTGCCGTCGCGCTCGATGCCCATGTCGCCGGTGTAGACGCCGGTGACGGCGCCCTCGTCATTGTAGATGACGCCGGCGGCGGCGAAGCCCGGATAGATCTCGACGCCGAGCGCCTCGGCCTTGCCGGCGAGCCAGCGGCAGACATTGCCAAGCGAGACGATGTAGTTGCCGTGATTGTTCATCAGCGGCGGCATCAGCACGTTCGGCAGCTTGACCGAACCGGCCGGCCCGAGGACCAGGAAATGGTCGTCGGTGACGGGCGTCTTGAACGGATGGTCGGCGTCCTCGCGCCAGCCCGGCAGCAGGCGATCGACGCCGATCGGATCGACCACGGCGCCGGAGAGGATGTGCGCGCCGACCTCGCCGCCCTTTTCGAGAACGACGACGGAGAGATCGGGATTGACCTGCTTGAGCCGGATCGCCGCTGCCAGACCGGCCGGCCCTGCGCCGACGATCACAACGTCGAATTCCATGCTCTCGCGTTCGACTTCGCTCATCAATCCCTCCGCATTGGCTTGCCCTGTCCCACGGGCATTCTATTGGCTACGCGCTGCATAGCGCATCGTTGTGAAACGTCAAATCGGACCATTGAGCACATCGGCCATCCTCGAGGCGTCCCACTCTCGATTAATTATCTTACGTTAACGTAAAGGTCAAAATATTTCAGCTTCCGGCGGTGAGGCGCGCCCCTTAGTGTCGCATCGCAGGTGACAGTCATCAGCCAGCCGTCCGTGGTTTCATGCGCCAATACGTGCCCAGCAGGACAGGACTGAAGCGCCGCCTCCCCAGACGCCACATCCTGGCCGGGGCCGCCCTCCTTATTGCGACATGGATGATCGGTGAAAGTCGTTCGCAGGAGAGCGAAGGCGACCAGAAGGTCTGGAACGCCGGTGCTTACTCGTTCTCGGACGAGCTCGGCGGCTTCCGCATCACCTCCGTATCGGGCACGGGCACGCGCGAGGACCCGCTCGTCATCAAGGAGGAACTGGACTCCTCGTCGCCAGTGACGCTCACCATCCGCACCACGAGGCCGATACGGCCCTTCGACAGTTCCGGATTCTACGCCAACGGCGTCATGTTCATGCGCATCGAGGCGCTGAACGCCAGCGGCCAGGCCTGGGTCGAGTTCGAGTTCGAACTGCAGGAAATCGAGGGCAAGGCGAGCGTGTTCGGCGACGGCCTGTCGTTCGACCAGCGCCGCACCGACAACGCCAACATCACATCCGACAGCTTCAAGGCATACAGCCGCGACTTCGAGCCCTATGACCGGCTGCGCTACTCGGACGGCAAGGTGGACCCCGGCGAGGAAGCGGGCTTCAGCTTCCTTGTCACCGACTACACCCCCCGCTGGCGCTTTTATCTGGTGCAGGACCCGCGCATCCCCTCCTCGTGAACTTGCAAAACCGAGCCGCAGCGTCGAAAGTGGGGCATGGCCTCCATTTCGGGAAATGAACGTCCGGATCTGCGCGATCTGCTCGCATTCTATGCGGAGGCAGGCGTCGACGATGCGCTCGCCGACGAGCCCATCGACAGGTTCGCGGAGAGTGCGCGGCGGACCCCGCCCCCATCCGAAGCGTCCAGGGCGGCTCAGGCTGGCCAGGCCGGCGGGACGCTCTCGAGGGGAGAACGCAACGCGCCGCCACCGCCGCCACGCCCAGCCGCCTCGGCGGCGGTTCCCGACGAGGCGCAAGCAGCGGCAGCACGGCAAATGGCCGCCAGTGCTGCCTCGCTCGACGAGTTGCGGGCGATCATGGAGAGCTTCGAGGGCTGCAACCTCAAGGCTACGGCGAAGAGCCTCGTCTTCGCAGACGGCAACCCCGAGGCCGACCTCATGCTGGTGGGCGAGGCGCCGGGGCGCGACGAGGACCTCGAAGGCCTGCCCTTCGTCGGCCGCTCGGGCCAGTTGCTCGACCGAATCCTCGCGGCGATCGGCCTCGACCGGAAGTCGGCCTACATCGCCAACGTCATTCCGTGGCGGCCGCCGGGCAACCGCACGCCGACGCCGCACGAAACCGAAATCTGCCGTCCTTTCATCGAGCGGCAGATCGCGCTGGCGAAGCCCAAGGTACTGGTCACGCTCGGCGGACCGTCGGCCAAACTGCTCGTCGGCTCGCCCGACGGCATCCTCAGGCTGCGCGGCAACTGGAAGAGCCACACCAGCGCCGACGGCACCGTCATTCCGGTGATGCCGACGCTGCACCCGGCATACCTGCTCAGAAATCCCGCCCACAAGAAGCTTGCGTGGCGGGACTTCCTGGAGGTCAAGGCGAAGCTGCGCGAACTCGGCAGCGTCTGACGCCCCGGTCAGGCTGCCACTGCGGCAGCTCTGCGTATGCCGATGAACTGCAGTTCGGCAAACACGGCGACCGTCACTGCCTGGGCAGCGACGAAGGCAAGGCCGAGCATGGTCGGGTCCACCGCGCCCGAGAACAAAAGCGCAAAGCTGCCGGCCACCCACAGCGCGTTGATGACGATGATATCGATCATCACCAGCCTCGACACCGTGGCGCGGCGGGCGATGACCACCAGCATCGCGACAAACGGCACCAGCACGAGACCGGCCCAGAACAGCAACTCGCCGGGCAGTCCGAGGATTGGCGACAGCAGCGGGGCGCCGAGCATCATCAGGATGCCTGCCGCGCCGCTGACCAGCGCATCGGCGAAGAGGGTGTTGCGGAGGAAGGGGGTGACGGTAGTCGACATGGCTGAAGCTCCTGGTTCGGTTGTGGGGAGAGGCCGTCCGTGACCGCCTTCCTGATGCCGACCATCCCATCCGAAGCGCATCGAAGCGATTACGCTTGAAGTAATAGAAACGAGAATGCGCCCGGGCTAGTCTGCGGTCATGGATACGAAGCAGAACCCCGTCGGCGACCTCATCCGCGAATGGCGCACAAGGCGGCGCATGAGCCAACTCGACCTCGCAATGGAGGCCGAGATCTCGCAGAGGCATCTGAGCTTCATGGAAAGCGGGCGCGCGCTGCCGTCGCGCGACATGATCTTGCATCTCAGCGAGAGGCTTTCCGTGCCACTGCGCCAGCGCAACCAGATACTGCTCGCGGCAGGATATGCACCCTGCTTCAGCGAGAAGTCGCTTGATCACCCATCGCTCGCGCCGGCCATGGACGCAGTGCGCATGGTGCTCAAGGGGCACGAACCCTATCCGGCGCTCGCTGTCGACCGCCACTGGAACCTGATCGAGGGCAACGCAGCACTCGCACCGCTGCTCGCAGGCGTCGAGGACGCCTCGCTGCTCGAGCCGCCGGTCAACGTGCTGCGGCTGAGCCTCCACCCCAAGGGCGTGGCGCCGCGCATCGTCAACCTGCATGAGTGGCGGGCGCATCTGATCGAGCGCCTCAAGCACCAGAACGACACCGCTGGAGACCCGGTGCTTGAGGCGCTGGAGAAGGAGTTGCTCGGCTATCCGGACGGGCCGCGACAGGGTCGGCCGATCCAGGGCAACGCCAACATCATCGCCCACCCGCTCCGGATGCGCGTCGGCGATGCGGTGCTCTCCTTCATCAGCACGACCACCGTCTTCGGCACGCCGCTGGATGTGACGCTGTCCGAGATCGCGATCGAATCCTTCTTCCCCGCCGACCAGGAAACCGCGGCGCGCCTTCGAGCGCTTGCGACGCAGTAACTATTGCGGAGGTGCGGCCGTCTTCGCCGCCTTGCGCTCGATGCCGAGGCGACGCTCGCGCAGGATGATGAAGATGCCGGCGCCGATGACGATGGCGCCGCCGACCAGCGTGTGCACGGTCGGCAGGTCACCGAACACCAGATAGCCGACGATGATGCCAAGGATCAGCGAGGTGTATTCGAACGGCGCGACCGTGGACGCCTCGGCATGCCTATAGGCCTCGGTCATGAAGAGCTGGGCCACGCCGCCGGCGAAGCCGCCCGTGACCAGCAGCACAGTCTGCTGCCACGACAATGACTGCCAGCCAAACGGGATGCTGAACAGGGCCATGACGCTCGCGCTGAGCGAGAACCACAGCACGATCGTGGCGGTACGCTCGGTGTGGACGAGATTGCGGACCAAAAGCATGGCGATGGCCGACAACCCGGCGGCGATCAGTGCCGCCACGACGCCCATCGCCGCCTTGTCGCTCATGCCTGCGCCGGAGGTGAACAGAGTGAGCTTGGGCCACGAGACGATGACCACGCCAATCAGGCCGATCGCGACCGCAGTCCAGCGGTACATGCGCACGTTCTCGCCCAGGATCAATGCGCTGAACACCACGACGAGCAGCGGCTGGGCGTAGTTGAGCGTGATCGCCTCCGGCAATGGCAGTTGCGTGAGCGCGAAGAAGCCGAAGCCCATCGCCGTGACGCCCGCAAGCCCACGCATGATGTGGCCGCCCGGACGCTTGGTGACGAAAGCCGTGCGCAGTTCGCGACGGAAGGCAAGGAACAGCAGGATCGGGAAGATGGCGAAGAAGGAACGAAAGAAGACGATCTGGCCGGCCGGCACCTCGCCGGCCGCCTTGATGGCGGTCGACATGCCGACGAAGATGGAAACCGAGACGATCTTTAGGGAGATTCCAAAGAGCGGCGACGAGACGCCGTGACCTACCTGATGCTTCACTTTTGCCGGGCCGCCCTTATTGCTGCCCAGACGCGCGCCGGTGTGGCCGGCATCTCGATATGGTCAATTCCGTAAGCCCTGTATAACGCATCCGTCACCGCATTGAGCGCCGCCGGCGTCGAACCGATCGTGCCCGCCTCGCCTGCCCCTTTCATCCCCATGGCGTTGGTGGTCGAGGGGACGTTGCGGGTCTCGAAATGAAAGGACGGCACGGTGTCCGCCCGCGGCATGGCATAGTCCATGAAGCTTGCCGTCAGCAACTGACCGTCCTCACCATAAACCGCCTCCTCCGAGAGCGCCTGTCCGATGCCCTGCACGACGCCGCCATGCACCTGGCCGGCGAGCAGGATCGGGTTCACCGTCGCGCCGAAGTCGTCGACGATCGTATAGGCCACGACCTCGGTGCCACCGGTCTCGGGGTCGATCTCGACCTCGCATATATGCGTGCCGTTGGGATAGGTCGCTTCTTCCTGAACGAACTCGCCCATCGCCTTGATATCATCCGGATTTTTCGCCGCTGCGTGGAGCGCCGCAAAGCTGATGGAGCGGTCGGTGCCGACGATGCGCGCCTCGCCGTTGTCGAGCTCGATGTCTGCGGCCGAGGCCTCCAACTCGTCCGCCGCGATCCTCTTCAGCTTCTCCGCCAGCGCCTCGCCTGCGCGGGCGGCCGAGACGCCGCCGAGCGGGATCGAGCGCGAGCCGCCGGTGCCGCCTCCCTTGGGAAGGTGGTCGGTATCGCCCTGGTGGACGCTGATGCTGGCGACGTCCAGATTGAGCTTCTCAGCCACGAACTGCGCATAGGCCGTGGCGTGGCCCTGGCCATTCGACTGGGTGCCGATGAAGACCGACACCGTGCCGTCGCCGTTGAGCTCCACACGCGCCGGCTCGGAGCCGGCGAAGGCGCAGGCCTCGATGTAAGTCGCCATGCCGAGGCCGCGGATCCTGCCCCGCGCCTCCGCTTCGGCGAGCCGCTGCGGGAAGCTCGACCAGCCGGCCCGGTCCATGGAGAGGTCCATGTGCGCCTCGAACTCGCCGACGTCGTAGAGCCTGCCGGTCTGGGTTCGATAGGGGAACTGCTCGGGCTTGATGAAGTTGCGCCGGCGGATCTCGTCGGCCGACAGGCCGAGTTCGCGGGCACAGGCGTCGACCATCTTCTCGACCAGAAGCGCTGCCTCGGGACGCCCGGCGCCGCGGTAGGCGTCCACCGGGCAGGTGTTAGTGTAGACGCCCTCGATCGTCACATCGAGCGCCTGGATGTCGTAGACGCCGGTCGACATGCTGGCGCCGATATGGGCGATGATCGGCCCGTATTGCGAAATGTAGGCGCCGACATTGGATAGCAGCCGGACGCGCAGGCCGAGGAAGCGGCCGTTCTTGTCCATTGCCATCTCTGCGGTCACGACGTTGTCGCGCCCCTGGGCATCGGAAAGGAAATGCTCGGTACGATCGCCCGCCCACTTCACCGGCCGGCCGAGGCGCTTGGCGGCTTCCAGGACGAGCGCATGTTCGCGGTAGACGAAGGCCTTGGTGCCGAAACCGCCGCCGACATCCGGCGTCACGACCCTGAGCTGCTCGGCATCGATGCCGAACACCTGGCCGGCAAGCATGTTGCGCATCGAATGGACGCCCTGAGACCCGGTGGTCAGCAGGAAGCGATCCTCGTCGGCGCGCCATTCGCCGATGGCCGAACGCGGCTCCATGTAATTGCAGATGAGGCGGTTGTTGACGAACTCGATGCGGGTGACGCGGTCGGCACGGGCGAAAGCGGCGTCCGCCTTCGCCTTGTCGCCGAGATGATAGGTGAAGGCACGGTTCGAGCCGAGTTCAGGCCAGACCAGCTGCGCATCGTCGTCGAGCGCCGTTGCCGTGTCGGCTGCCGCTTCCTCGTCGTCGTAGTCGACCTCGATCAGCTCGGCCGCGTCCTGGGCGAGCGCCCGGCTGTCGGCGACGACGAAGGCGATCGCATCGCCGACATAATGGACCCGATCCCGGCACAGGATCGGAATGTCGCGCGTCGGCGCGCGCGTGCCGTCCGGCTGGCGCTGCATGACCGTGGACTTGAGGTCGCCGAGATGGGCGATGTCGGCGGCGGTCAGAACTAGGTGCACGCCGGGCGCCTTGCGCGCGGCATCGACCGGTCCGACGGTGAATTTCGCCTTCGCGACAGGCGAGCGCAGCACGTAGCCATGCAACTGGCCGTCCGGCGCGATGTCGTCCGTGTAGCGCCCCCTGCCGGTGATGAAGGCTCCATCCTCGACGCGCAAAACGGACGCGCCCATCCCGAATTTCGGCGTGACGACAGTCATATCGGCCCCGTGAGGATTGGTGAGAAGGCGCAGCTATCGTGCGATGGCCGACAGTTTTGCCGAGGGGTCGTTTCGTGTAAAGAGCAGCGGCCGCATATTTTTTCTACCAGCGCCCATTGGCGCCGGACGACGACAGGAAGGCCGACCGCATGCGCACTGATACCGGACAGGTGTTTCGCCTCGAAGATTACCGCCCGAGCGACTACCTGATCCCCCGGACGGAACTCGATTTCAGGCTGGGCGAAGACAGCACCCGCGTGGTGGCGAGGCTCAGCATCGAGCGACGGACGGGCATCGACAAGCCGGTGCAGCTCGAGCTCGACGGCGACGGGCTCACCCTGCGCCGCATCGAGATCGATGGGGCGGCGGTCGATGCGGCGGGCTTCGACGCCACGCCGGACCGGCTGGTGATCCACAATCCGCCCGCCTCCGGCCGCTTTACCCTGCTGATCGAGACGGAACTCGCGCCGTCGCGCAACGAGGCTTTGATGGGGCTCTACCGCTCAAACAAGGTCTACTGCACCCAGTGCGAGGCGGAGGGATTCCGCCGCATCACCTATTTCCTTGACCGGCCCGACATCCTGTCGATCTACACCGTGCGCATCGAGGCCTTGCGCTCGGAGGCGCCGCTCCTGCTCGCCAACGGCAATCCAGTGGAGAGCGGCGATCTCGTCGACGGCTGGCACTATGCGGTCTGGCACGACCCCTTCCCCAAGCCGTCCTATCTGTTCGCGCTGGTCGCCGGCGACCTCGGCTGCATCAAGGACCGCTTCGTCACCGCCTCGGGCAGGTCGGTGGAACTCGGCATCTATGTCGAGCACGGCAAGGAGAACCAGTCCGGCTATGCGATGGATGCCCTGCGCCGCTCGATGAAATGGGACGAGGAGGTGTTCGGCCGCGAATACGACCTCGACGTCTTCAACATCGTCGCCGTGTCCGACTTCAACATGGGCGCGATGGAGAACAAGGGCCTCAACATCTTCAACGACAAGTATGTGCTTGCCGACGAGGAGACCGCCACGGACGCGGATTTCGCCAACATCGAGGCGATCATCGCGCACGAGTACTTCCACAATTGGACAGGCAACAGAATCACTTGCCGCGACTGGTTCCAGCTTTGCCTGAAGGAAGGCCTGACCGTTTACCGCGACCATGAATTCTCGGCCGACCAGCGCTCGCGGCCGGTGAAGCGCATCGCTGAGGTGCGCACACTGCGCGCGCACCAGTTCCCCGAGGACCAGGGGCCGCTGGCACATCCCGTGCGGCCGCGGCGCTACCGCGAGATCAACAACTTCTACACCGCGACCGTCTACGAGAAGGGCTCGGAGGTGGTCCGGATGATCCGCACCGTGCTCGGCGCGGAGACGTTCCGCAAAGGCATGGACCTCTATTTCGAGCGCCACGACGGCGACGCGGCGACCGTCGAGGACTTCCTCAAGGTGTTCGAGGATGCGTCGGGACGCGACCTGTCGCAGTTCGCGCTCTGGTATCACCAGGCCGGCACGCCCAATCTCAGCGTGACGACCTGGCACAGCCCGGCCAACGCCGAATTCACCATCGAGATCGAGCAGTCGGTGCCGCCGACGCCATCGGAGACGCGCAAGCGGCTGATGCACATCCCCCTCGCCTTCGGCCTGGTCGGGCCTGACGGCAGGGATATGGGCTACGACAGCGTCGAGGGCGCCACCGTGGAGAACGGCGTCATCCACGTGCGCAAGCGCAAGCACCTGGTAAGGTTCTCGGGAGTGGCCGAGCGGCCCGTGCTGTCGCTCAACCGCGGCTTCTCGGCGCCAATCACGCTGACCGTCGAGCAGCGGCCGGAGGACCAGGCATTCCTCGCTTCGCACGACAGCGATCCGTTCTCGCGCTGGCAGGTGTTCAACACGCTTTTGACCGACGCCACCATCGCCGCGTTCCGGAACGTGCTCGGCGGCAAGAAGCCCGAATTCGACGCGGGCCTGTCCGAGCTTGCCGGGCGCATCGCTGGTGACGACGGACTGGAGCACGCGTTCCGCGCGCTCGCTCTTGCGCTGCCGAGCGAGGCCGACATCGCCCGCGAGATCGGCAAGAACATCGACCCGGACGCCATCTTCGCCGGACGCGAAGCGCTGGCCAAGGCGATCGCGGAAGCCAATAGTGGAATCTTCTCCAAGCTTTACGAGGATTTGCGCATGTCGGGGCCGTTCTCGCCCGACGCGGCGAGCGCCGGGCGTCGCGCATTGCGCAACACGCTGCTCGACTATCTCGCGATCCTGCCTGACGGCGCAATGCGGGCTGCAGCGCATTTCGCCGCGGCGACCAACATGACCGACCGCGCCACCGCGCTGACCGTTCTCGCGCATCGCCATGCGGGCACCACGGAGGCCAAGGATGCGCTGGCCGAATTCGACAAGCGCTACCGCGGCGATCCGCTGGTCATGGACAAGTGGTTCATGATCCAGGCGACCGCGCCGGGTCCGCAAGCGGTGGACGCCGTCAGGGCGCTTACCCAGCACCCGGCCTTCTCGATCGCCAACCCCAACCGCGTGCGCTCGCTTATCGGCGGTTTCGCCAGCGCCAACCAGACGGGTTTCCATCGCGCCGACGGCGCCGGCTACGAGTTCTTCGCCGAGACGGTGCTGACGGTGGAAAAGCGCAATCCGCAGGTCGCGGCCCGTCTCGCCACCGCGCTGAGGTCGTGGCGCTCGCTGGAGCCGAAGCGGCAAGCGAAGGCGCGCGCGACGCTGGTTGCGATCCAGGCCAAGGAGGGCCTGTCGGCCGACCTGCGCGACATCGTCGAGCGCACGCTCGCCTGATCCGGCCCCATTGGCATAAGGCAGCAGCGGCTCCCTGTATGGGTGCCGCTGCTTTTGCATGCGCGATACGTCGCAGCCATTTTCGGCTGCTTTTTAGGCGACTTTTAATCTTTTTCGACCGGCCCACTGGACAAGGCGAATCAGCTTTGATTCTTTAGTGACGATTCGGAAGTGCGATGTTGCCGGATCAGTCAAATCAGAACCGGATTGCGGGGAGCCATTTATGGCAAAGGCGGACGCGTGGGGCGCGCCCGACGAGATTGCTGTTGTCCGACGCAGGCAGGCGCGTGGCGCTGGCCTGGCCGGCAACACACGTCTCATCGCCGAACCCGCCTACCGCCGCCTGCTCGCGGCAGAACCGCTGCTGCGCCGCTCCATCCCGACGCTGATCGTCATCTTCCTGCTGGTCGTCGCCGGCACGCGCTTCCTGTCGCTGATGGCGCTGCGGGACGACGTCGAACGCAACGCCAAGGCGATCCTAGCGCTCGCGGCGAACGACATGGTCAATTCGCTGATGCTGAGCGCCGCCGAAGGCGAGCCGCTGGCCACCGCCGGCCAGGAGCTGGTCGAGGGACCGGTCAGGCAGGGCGCGATCAGCCGCAGTCACGTCATCGCGCTTACCGACCAGAACTTCCGCATCGTCGCGGTGAGCCCGCAATCGACCGGATGGCAGGGACAGTCGCTCGACGCGATCGTCACCGGTGGGCAGCCGCTGTTCATGTTCGGCGAAAGCGCCGGCGTCATGGACGTCCGGATCGGTGGGCAGGACTGGTTCGCCGCGGTCAGCCTGGCCGACGGCAAGCGCGCCGCAGCCGCCGCGCTGATTGCGCAGGATGCGGTGTTCGCGGACTGGCGCAAGACGCTGTCGCTCAACGTCTCGCTGTTCGTGCTGACCGCGGGCGTGCTGATCGTCATCCTCTATGCCTATTTCAGCCAGGCGGCGCGGGCCCAGACGGCCGATGCCATCTACCTGGAAGCGCATGAGCGCATCGACCTCGCGCTGGTGCGCGGCAAGTGCGGGCTCTGGGACTGGGACATGGTGCGGGGCAAGATGTACTGGTCGCGCTCGATGTACCAGTTGCTGGGCTACGAGGCCTGCGAGGCGATGCTGTCCTTCGGCGAGGTCGCACGCATCATCCATCCCGACGACGGCGACCTGTTCGAACTGGCCAACCAGGTCGTGGCGCGCCAGATCGACCATATCGACCGCATCTTCCGCATGCGCCATGCCGACGGCCACTGGGTCTGGATGCGGGCCCGCGCGCAGGTGGTCGACCCCGAGGCGCCCGAAATCCAGATGACCGGCATCGCCGTCGACATCACCGAGCAGCGCCACCTCGCGCAGCGTTCGGAGGCCGCCGACCTCAGGCTGCGCACCGCAATCGAGAACATCACCGAATCCTTCGTCCTGTGGGACGCCAACGACCGGCTGGTGATGTGCAACTCGAAGTACCAGCAGGACAACGGCCTCAGCGATCGCGACGTGCTGCCCGGCACCGCGCGGGAGGATCTCGAGGCACAGATGGTCGCCTTGATCTCGGAGCGGCGGCTTGCCAATGCCAACGGCCCGCGCGCCGGCGCGACCTATGAGAGGCAGCTCGCCGACGGCCGCTGGCTCCAGGTCAACGAACTCAAGACCCGCGACGGCGGCACGGTGTCGGTCGGTTCCGACATCACCCAGATCAAGCAGCACCAGGACAAGCTGATGGAAAGCGAGCGCCGGCTGATGGCGACGATCCACGACCTCAGCCTGGCGCGCCGCTCTGAAGAGGACCGCTCGCGCGAACTGGTCGATCTCAACCGAAAATACATGAAGGAAACCGAGCGCGCTGAGGCTGCCAACCGCGCCAAGTCGGAATTCCTCGCCAATATGTCCCACGAACTCAGGACGCCGCTGAATGCCGTCATCGGCTTCTCGGAACTCATGGAAGGCAGGCTGTTCGGCCCGCTCGGGTCGCCGCGCTACGAGGAATACGCCCGCGACATCAATTCGAGCGGCAAGCACCTGCTCGGCGTCATCAACGACATCCTCGACATGTCCAAGATCGAGGCCGGCCAGTTCTCGATCGACCGCGAGGAGATCGACCTCTGCCCGCTGATCCGCGAGACCGTACGCGTGGTGTCGCTGCAGGCGGCGCAGAAGTCCATCACGGTCGAGACCCAGATCGCCGAGGAGATGATGCTGTTCGCCGACCGCCGGGCGGTCAAGCAGATCGCCATCAACCTGCTCTCCAACGCGGTCAAGTTCACGGGCGAAGGCGGGCGCATCACGATGCGCGCCCGCAATGCGTCGGGCGCCCTCACCCTCAGCATCGAAGACAATGGCTGCGGTATTCCGAAGCACGCCCTGGCCAAGCTCGGCCGGCCGTTCGAACAGGTCCAGAACCAGTTCTCGAAGAGCCACGAAGGATCGGGGTTGGGGCTGGCGATCTCGCGCTCGCTGGCCGAGTTGCACGGCGGGGCGCTCAAGATCCGCTCGACCGAAGGCATGGGCACGATCGTTTCCGTCCGCATCCCGGTGCGCAAGGTGCTGCGCCCCATGCAGAAGGCCGCCTAGTGCATGACCCCGAAGATCGGAAACGATTTTCGGAAAGGATCATGCACAAACTCAAAGTGTTACAGCGTCCTTTGCGCG